>Ga0209635_10000606_pt1 | contig 25044 bp, 24 predicted proteins | sample DeeMarSWOR230_32_FD_187463 | JGI IMG/M metagenome (GOLD analysis project Ga0209635, IMG submission 187463) | Marine sediment microbial communities from White Oak River estuary, North Carolina - WOR-2-30_32 (SPAdes) (version 2) | ecosystem: Environmental > Aquatic > Marine > Intertidal zone >...
TTATCTCATCAAATGATATCTCCGTGATAATTTCTTTTCTTTTACTAATTCCATATTCCCTACACCTTATGCACTTGCATGTTTGATTTATCTCTTTTAATCTATCTTGTACTAGCTGCCTTAAATTGCTATTTTTACATCCTGCTTCAATTAAGGTAGCAGGTATATCTCTCATAATTCTTTGAATTCTTACGTAAGGAGGAAGATTGGTTTTAACCTTTGCGATTAAATTTATTAATTCTTTATCAGAATAGGGTGCATATTTACCTTTTTTCCACCAATTATATAATTCAGTACCATTTATTACTAGGGTGGGATAAATTTTTAACATATCAGGTCGATAATCGGGAATAGAGAATAAGTTATCAAACAATTCTAAATCTTTATCGATACTTGAACCAGGTAAATTTGGCATTATATGGGCATTAAGTTTTAAACCTGCATCTTTAGCAATCCTTATCGATTCAATGCTATCAGCAGTTGTATGCCCTCTTTTCACTAGATCATAGATTTCATTATAGACTGTTTGAATACCAATTTCGACTCGCGTAGTTCCAAAATTTAACATATTATCTACATGTGCCTCTTTACAATAATCTGGTCTTGTCTCAACGGTAATACCTATAACCCTTCTTTTAGATTTTTCTGCTAAAAGCTTAGCTTCTTCCAAACTGTTTGTTTTTTGTTCTATTATTCCCTCTAATGCCCCTTTAACAAAATGTGTTTGATAATCCCGATCAGTTGATAAGAATGTCCCACCCATTATGATTAATTCAATTTTATCAACCGTATGACCAATAGATTCTAAATCCTTAATCCTACTTTTAACCTGCAGGTAAGGATCATAATTATTATGGATAGATCTCATAGCGGCAGGTTCTTGACCTGTATAAGATTGAGCAACTTTTTCTCCAGGCTGAGAATCTTGTCCAGGACAATATATACACGTTCCAGGACATGGGAGAGGTTTAGTCATAATAGCTATAACAGATACCCCTGATAAGGTTCTAGTTTTTCTTCTTTTAAGGATCTGAGTTATTATTTCTTTTTCTTCTACTGTTGCGTAATTTAAAATAGTTGCATTTTTTATGACTTTATCATGTTCGTATTTTTTTCCAATTCTTCCTTTTATATTTGTTATTTTTTTACGGGAAGTTCTAGGATTTCTAATTAGATACTCTATTATCTGTCTTGAAATTACTTTAATTTTCTCTTGGTTATCAGTCTCTAAAGATCCCATAATATTAGAAGTTAGAAAATTTATGATTTTCTCTAAATGTGTTACCTTATTCAAATAATATATTTCTACATTAGGTTAATATTTTGTGATTTAAATGCTCTAATCCATTTTTATACTAATCAAAACCGATTTTTTTTCCTGTGAAATCTCTTTGGTATTTTCCAAAATCTTGAATTTCTTTTAGAGTTGCTGAATTAAAAATTGGTCCATCTTTACAAACTAGTAATCCTAATGGATCTAAAGTACATAATCCACATAATCCACAACCGCACCTCATTATTCTTTCAAGGCTCGCAAAATACTCAATTTTAAATTCTTGGCATATCTGAAATAATTTATATAACATTATTTCCGGACCACAGGAATAGACGACTAGATTGGAAAGATTTTTTTCATTATATTTATTTATCATTTCTTTAAAAATATCAGATGGTATGCCTTTAATTCCATAACTTCCATCATCAGTACAATAATGAACTTCACAGTATTTCGAGGTAGGTTCTTGTAAAAAGTCTTTAAACATAACTTCATCCTTAATTTTTACCCCTTCTATGATCGTGTGTTTTATATTCATCTTAGTAAGCTCATTAGATAAAAATTTTAGAGGAGCCATGCCTATTCCGCCACCAATTAAAAAAAATTTTTTTGAAGTTTGATTTGTGTATTTAAAATGATTACCCAGCGGTCCTCTTACTCCAATAAAATCTCCAATCTTTAAGTTATACATAGCATTTGTACATTCTCCAACGTTTTTTATTGTAATTGACCAATTTCCATCATTATCGCATCCAGAGAGGGACATTGGAACTTCATCTATGCCGGGTACCCATACCATAACAAATTGACCTGGTTTAGGAATAATGGAATTTTTATTTTTACGTGATTTCATGTTAAAAACAAGCGTTTTAACATCTTTACATTCATCAATAATATTCTTTATTTTCACTGTATTTATTGTATTTTCAGTCAAAATCGGGTACCTCCTGAGTTGTAAACTGATGAGCTATTCCCTTTAATTCATTAATAGATGTAAGTTGATTTTCTTTTAGATATTGAGTTATTCCATGATTTATTTCAGTAATAATTTCGGTTGTTTTATATAATGCTGTACCGATTTGCACCGCTGAAGCCCCAGCTAAAAAGAATTCTATTACATCTTGCCATGAATCTATTCCTCCACATCCTATAATTGGGATTTTTAAAACTTTATATAGATCGTATACTTTCTTTATAGCTATAGGATGAATTGCTTTTCCAGAGAGCCCACCACTTCCATGTGATAAGATTGGTCTTTTAGTATTTACATCAATTTTCAATGCTGATAAAGTATTTATAGCAACTACTCCATCTGCGCCACCGTTCTCAGCTGCTGAAGCAATTTCTATTATATTTGTTACATTTGGGTTTAATTTTACAAATAGAGGGATTTTAAGCTTGTTTTTTAGAAATTTTACAATTTCAAATGTTAAGTTTTTATCAATTCCTATAGAAGATACTTCTGCATGCGGGCAAGAAATATTGATTTCAATAGCATCAGCACCTGCATTCTCAGCTTTAATTGCTACATCAAGATAAACCTCATTAGTATTTCCAAAAACACTCACGATAAGAGGAATCTTATGTTTTTTCATTTCTTTTATTTCTGAGAGAAATTCATCGATTCCGGGATTGCCTAAGCCAACACTATTCATAAAGGTTCCCGGATATATTTCTATTATAGAAGGATTTTTATATCCCTTTCTCGGTCTTGGTCCGATAGATTTTGTAGTGATCGCACCTGCTCCAGCATCGAAGACCCTTTTCATTGAAGAAAAAGATACCCCTAATATTCCCGAGGCTAAAATTATAGGAGATTTTAATTTTAAACCAGATAGATTAACTTCTAGCATTTTTTAAAAGACAATAATGATTATAGTTTTATAATAATTATTAATGAAGGAAAAATAACTTTAAATTAGCTTATTAAAATGAAGTCGTACATAGCAGATACTTTAATTGGTATTTTTGCATTTGATGAGACTGGAAATATCTTAAATTTCATTGATTTTGATGGTGATCTTACGAAAGTAATCGAATTTTATGATGCGTTAGAAAACGATACTATTCAAAAAGTATTTGAGAATTTTTTACTAGAATTAAAAAATTCAGGATTTAATGAATTTATATTTGATAATACAAAACTAGAATCGTTAACTTCAGATAAATTTGAAATTAAGACCTATCTTGAAAAATTATCAATAGAACTTAAAACATTTCGGTTAAATTTAGAAGAAAATCTAAAAAAAATTGGCATAAATAAAACAAGAGAAGAGATTCTTTTACAATATAAAAAAGTAAGTGAGGAATTAACAAGGAGAAAAGTTAGTAAAGCAAGCGGACGTTCCGATAATGTTATTACTCAAATTATTACTATTTTAGATGTAATTAAAAAATCGCTAAGTTTATTTTCAGGTCATCTCAGGGAATGGTATGGTTTACATTTCCCAGAATTAACTGATAAAATAATTGAGGATAATATCATTTTGGCGGAATTGATTTCAACCTTAGGCTCACGAGAAAATTTCACGTTTGAAAATATTGAAAAAGTCTTTGATTTCAAAGAAAGTAAAGTTAAAGCATTGGAACAATATGCTTCAGATTCAATGGGAGCAGACATTGATTTGAACATATTACAAAATTATGCGGATCAAATCATTTCTTTGGATACTTACCGTCAGCAATTAGAGAACTATTTGGATGTTTTAATGGAAGAGACTGCTCCAAACATCAATAATCTAATTGGTCCATTAATAGGTGCTAAATTAATAGCCAAGGCGGGAGGGTTACAAAAATTAGCTTATATGCCTGCATCAAGAATTCAATTATTAGGTGCTGAGAAAGCATTATATAGATTTCTCAAAAGTGGTGAAAGAAGACCAAAACACGGCTTAATATTTCAATGGAATCAAATTAGATCTGCTAAACCTTGGATTAGAGGAAAAATTGCTCGTATTGTTGCTGGTAAAATAGGATTATCTGCTAAAGTGGATTTTTTCTCTGGTGAGTTCATTGGAGAGACTCTCTCAAAAGAAATTGAAGATAAGATTAAAGAACTTGAAGAAAAATATCCAAGTCCTCCTAAAAAAACACAAACCGTAAATATTCAGAAAAAAAAAACTAAAAAAAGAAAATAAGGAAAGATTGTTAAAATATGTCAAAAATAGAGATAAGAAATCACCCTAAATATACCAATGTGTTTATTTCTGGACCTCAAGAAAGATTAAGGTTATATACAAAGAATCTAATTGAGGGAAAAAGAGTATATGGAGAGAAATTAATAAGTCATAAGGGAATTGAATATAGAGAGTGGGATCCCTATAGAAGTAAACTAGCAGCTTTAATTTTAGAAAATCCTATTACAAATTTTTTTTCAGATAATTTAAGTTGCCTGTATTTAGGTGCATCATCAGGTACGACTATTTCTCATCTTTCAGATATCATACATTCAGGAATAATTTATGGAGTAGAATTTGCAGAGAGAAGCATGAGACAATTAATTCAAAATTCTTCTAAAAGATCAAATATTATTCCAATATTAGCTGATGCCCGCTTTCCAGAAAATTATGCGAAATATGTTTTTACTAGTGTAGATCTCATATATCAAGATGTTGCTCAACCACGACAAGCCGAAATCGCATTAGAAAATTGTAAATATTACTTAAAAGATGATGGTTTGTTAATCATTGCTATAAAGTCTCAATCTATCGATAGTATTAAAAAATCTGAACGTGTTTATGCTGATGAAAAAAGAATTCTTGAAAAAGCAGGGCTAAATATTGTAGAAAGTGTAAATATTCATAAATATGCCGCGAATCATATAATTCTCATAGGTAAAAAAGGTACTATTTAAGGAATTCAGTTATTTTTTTTGTTGATATTTCTTCATTTATAATTCTTTTTGTTGTATCCCAAGATTTCCTTGCGAATTCAGGAGCTTTTTTGTATTTTTTTATGTAATTTCTTAGAAAATTGATTGTTCTAACATCAGAAGGATAACCAGAACCAAAATTACCATACTTATCATGAATTTCTTCAATTAGTTTATCTCTTCTATCTTTAGCTACTATTGAACTGGCTGAAACTATGGGAAAAATATCATCTGCTTTATGTTTAGAAACAATATCTTTTGGTTCATAATTTAAAAGTTTTTTAATAGAGATTCCAAACCTTTCTTCATCAACATCAGCGGCATCTATATAAATGATGTCAGGTTTTAGATGATTTATAATTTCAGCCATTATTAACTCCTCAAGCCGATTCATTGTGATTTTTTTCAATTCCCTATCATCAATCTCTCGAGCACTAATTTCAATTATTTTGTGGGAATAACATTTTTTTTTCAAAATTTCAGCTAGTTCCTTTCTCTTCTGAGGAGATAACTTTTTTGAATCTTTAACCCCTATTTCTAAAAGAAATTCTAAATCTGATTTAATAAAGCAAATACCACATAGAACCATAGGGCCTAAGACTGAGCCTCTTAACACTTAATTCGAATTGAATTAAATTCTACCAGCCTCATCTATCCCACAAATTAATTCTATGTTCTTATCATGATTCATGGATAAGTTCAATGAATTCCTCTTCATCATCTACCTTTTCCAATTTATTAATTTTAACAATAGGTATTTTCTCTTTTTTAATCTCCTCAGGAATTCTTATATCATTATTAACAATAAATAATGAAGTCTTCTGGAATAAATTTGTGAACATTCTTAGGCATTTAAAATTTACTTCATTAATTTTGGTTTGTTGTTCTGAAATACCAGAAAATAGAGGAAAAAATCCTTCTAGTTCTTTTTTTTCTGAAGTAGAGTATAATGATAATTTGAAGGGTATTGAACCTTTTTTATACCAATAAGAACTAAGCCCTATATCTGCTATTATATCTTGAATATGAGACTCAAATTCTGTTAATTCTCTCTCTTCAATGAGTAACTTATCATCATTACTAAGTTTAATTGGCCATCCAAAAATGTTGATTCTTTTAAAAATTTCCTTATTTTTTAATATATCTAACATTTTTTCTGCCACTGATTCAGACGGACGCATATTTTCATTTTCATATGCACATAATGTTCTTTTTGTCACACCTAATTTTTCTGATAATTCTTTCCTTGTCAGTAAATGATCTTCCCTTAGCTTTTTCATTAATTCTCCATTTAAAAAAACTACACCGCCACCTCTTCTTGCTAAGATGTAAGGATATTTTCCATTAATAATATTTTCAAATGTATTTATTGTAATAAAGGGTAAATCTTCTCTTATATAAATAGTATGATCGTCTAATTTTTGATACCTATTCCTAATTCCAATTAATATAGGCTTTGATTTGAGAATTGTAGATAAAGATTTAATATCTCGAATAATGTCAGAATTTAAATTGTCGATATTCGGGATAATTTTTATACTAAAAATCAAATCATCCTTTTTAACCAATAGGTCAAAACAAAATTTGTTTTTCTTTATAGTAAAATTTCCCAATACTAAAGTTTCGTAATTTGCATTCTTTAATACAAGGTCAATTCTTTCAAGTGCCTTTTCAATCATCAAATCTAATCTTAAAAAAATGATATTAAATAAAAAAATTATTCTTTTTGCTAATATATAATAATAGTTCTAAATATATTGATTTTTCCTCAAAAATTATTTATTAATAATTAAATTTTATTTTTTGTTAGGTATTTTAAGAAGATCGGAATCTGTAATTATTCCAATGTACCTATCCTTATATTTTACCAAAACAGCCGGATATTTCAAAAGTAAATCAGATATATCTTTTACACTCCAATTTTTATCAATTTCTGGAAATGGTAGTTCTTTTATAAGAGAAACATCCATACTGATAATCTGAGGATTATCTGTTATGGTTTTCTGTATTTTTTTAGAGGTTACACTACCGAAATTTAGATTATTTTCTATTATTGGTAATTGTGAGATTTCGTATTTATTCATTAAAGCGATGGCATCCCTTATCGTAGAGTCTAATGTTATAGAATGGAGATCTAGTGTCATTATATCTTCTGCATGTCTTTCTGATTTTTCCCTTATCTTACGTTCATTCTCTAAATATTCGTAAATCTTTTTTAATTTAGAATAAGGAGGATCTACTGCTCCACTTTCTATCCTGGAAATTATAGATTGAGAGATCTGTAATTTTTTTCCCAAAGTTTCTTGACTTATATTAAGTTTTTTTCGTAGCCTTTTAATATCGCTTATAGATGGTAAGATTTCCATAGTTAAATAAAATATTTTTTATGAATTATATGCATAAATGAAATATAAAATATTTATAAATTATGATCTACAAAAAAATGTGTATACTATATTTTTCATTTAATAAGGAATTTAACTGATAAAGAATTTAGAATTATATTTAAAAGAACTATTTATATAATTAAGAAGTTGGTTATACAAAATGTTGAAAATTACGCGTGCTAACTTTTTACCAATTGAAAAGAGTGATTTCCCTGAACTCTGTGAAAGGAAAGGAATTGGACACCCTGATACTGTATGCGATGCTGTTGCTGATGCATGTTCCAGAGCGCTATGTGTTTATTATCTTGAAAATTTTGACCGTGTATACCATCATAATGTTGATAAAGCTGCTTTAGTGGGAGGAACAGCAAGACCTGAATATGGTGGTGGTCAAATTATCCAACCACAATACTTTCTAATCGTTGGTAGGGCTATAAATCAGATCCTTACAGAATGTAATGACGGTACAAATAAACTTGAATATATACCTATACCAACCATTTGTATAGAAACACAGCGAAAAGTACTTGCTAGCATTTTTAGGAATCTTGATCTAAACAAAGATATACAATTTGATTATGCGGTACGCCCAGGATCAATAGACTTAACAGGTGTTTTTGATGAATCTCATCATACAGAAGAGGTTCCATTAGCTAATGATACAAGTTTCGGAGTAGGATATGCTCCTTATTCTGATGTTGAAAAAATAGCATTAGAAACGGAAAGACTAATTAATTCGGACAAATTCAAAGATAAATGTAAAGCTTCTGGGGAAGATATTAAAGTAATGGTTGAAAGAAATGATAATGAAGTAGGAATTACTATCGCTGCTGCAATGATTAGCAAGTATATCAACGATGCTAGTGAATATATAAGTTACACAAATCAAATAAAAGAAGCTGTTTTAGATTTAGCCGCAGACATTATACCTGAACGTGATGTTTCATGTCAAATAAATGTAGCTGATAATATCGAGAAGGGTCTTATATATTTGACTATTACTGGTACTTCTGCAGAAGCCGGTGATGACGGAGAAGTAGGTCGTGGCAATAGAGCGAATGGACTTATTACTCCTTGTAGAACCATGAGTTTAGAGGCTGTATGTGGAAAAAATCCAATTAACCATGTAGGAAAATTATATAATGTCATTAGTACAGAGATTGCTAGAGAAATCATTAAAAGAGGTCAAGGGGATATAATAGAAGCACATGTTAAATTATTATCTCAAATAGGAAGACCAATCACAGATCCATGGGTTAACTCTATAGAATTAATCCCAGCAGAAAATGTAAACTTTAATTCAGTAAAGAAAATAGCAGAAGAAGTTTCAGCTGAAAGCTTGAGTAAAGAAAATTTCTTTGATTTAAGAAAGAGACTTATTGCAGGAAAAGTTCAAGTCTTTTAATTAATCAATGTTGATAAACAAATTTTTATTTTTTTCTCTTTTTTATTTATTTGATTTTTGTTCAAAAGAAGCAATTAATTAAGCATATATCATAAGTTTTCATAAAACAAGAAATTTTTAAAGTGAGTTTAAATGGGCTTAGACAAATGGCTTAAACCCGAAGATGAAAAAAAAAAGAAAAAAAAGGAAGCTCATAGTCAAAAGAGAAAAATTAAGGTTCACGACTCCCAAGAAAAGCCATCTGAAAAACATTTAATTGAGTTAAAGAAATATATCCTTATTTGTCCAAATGCAAAATGTAAGTACCAAAAAACAATAATGAAAAAAAAACTCACTGACGCTGATACCACTTGTCCTAGATGCAATAAAAAGATGAAAATTAAGGTAGGGTAAACCTAGTATCAGAACTAAAAGGTTGATTGAGATTAATCGATTTTGTGGGAAGATTTTTTAAATCAAACTCAGATTCACAATTAGGACATGTATTAGGCTTTTTGGTATATTTTAAGATAAAGTAAATAATGAAGCCTAAACCTAAAGTTAGGATTACCATGAAACATAAAAGCTCATGATATTTATGTGAGAAATTCTTTCGACGTAATGTGACGATTTCTTCACAGGTGGGGCAATATACCTTATGACCCATATTATATTTTCTCTAAATCAATTAATGTTTAAATTTAGTTTTTTGAAATATATTTATTTTTTGGTTAATATAAAATTATGTTGTTTTTTTCTAATTTTCGCTGCTATTTATAACTAAAATTAGATATTCAATATAGATGGGAAATGTTATAGTAATATAAGTAGAGATAAGTTATATTGTAGTAATATTAAAAAAAGATATAATTCCAATAATAACAAACTTAATGCCCCCCAGATAATAATTAGGTATATAATTAGAGCGTTTATATGTGCTAGTGTATATATTGTAAATAGATACTCGTGAATTGAATGATGAGAAGACGAAATGACAGCAAATTAAATTATTTTTCTTTTAGTAAATAAAATTTAAAATATAGATGATATATTGCTATATTATTTAGTATCAATAGGTAATCATTAAATTTGTTATTTAAATCCTCTAAAAGCGGGTTTATTTTCGTGTTCAGGCTTTTTCTTTTTTTTTTCACGAGTAGTTAAGATATCCCATGTACTATTGACACCCAAGTCTTTTAGTTTCTTACGTTCTTCATCCATTGACATCTCATCTTCATTTTCTTCTTCACTCATAACATACACCTATAAACACTTAAACTTTAATTAAATAGTAAACTTCGGCTTAATATAGTTTACTTAATTTGATATTAATAAGTAGAAGAAGGGAATATTAACGAGTTTAAAATAAAATTTACGTACAATAATCTCAATAAAATTTTAAATCTTTAATTTTATAATTTAATAAAAAACAAATCTTTGAAATAATAAAAAAAAGTAGTAATCATGGCAAATTGTGCTCATTGTGGTAATGAAATAATTGGAAATCCCTTTCATTGTAATTTATGTGGATATAATTATTGTTTTCGACATAAAGAACCAGAAAATCACGATTGTAGCATTGTGAGAGATTCTACTAGTCTCCAACAACCTCCTATAACAACTCAAACTTATAGCCAATCCCCTCAAGCAGTCCCGATTTCTCAAGAACAATTATATCAACAACCAACTACTTCAGGAGTAGTTCGAGGGACCACAGATGGAACATATACTTGGTATCGCCAAGAAAATCAGGTTCCAATAGATGCATTTGACCCCGATTCAGGTATTAAATTTAAGGGAATTTTATTATCTCATAAATCGGAGTTTTTACACTTATTAATTGGTTCCCTGTTAATTTTTATTATTGGTTTAATCAACTTTTACAGCGAGAATTTAATCAATTTTGGTTTTTGGTGGGCAATCTTTATGTTAGCCGGTTTTTACATGACCGCATTTCTATTTCATGAATTTGGTCATCGACAAGTGGCAAAACACTTTGGTTTTCAGACTAAATTTAGATTACTAACATTTGGTATGGTGCTTACAGCATTCAGTATAGTAATGGGGCTATCTACCATAAACTCAGGTATTCCTTCTCCCACATTGGCATTACCTGGAGCCGTTGTAGTCTTAGGTTTAGATAAAGTCAGTAGAGAAACAGGATTATGCAAGGCGGCAGGACCTACTGTCAATCTTATTTATGGAATTATCCTTTTACTAATTTCCTTCATTATACCGATCTGGCCGTTAAACTATTTTATTGGAAGCGCAGCTAGTTTGAATTTTTTACTTGGAGCATTTAATATGATTCCTGTAGGAATATTGGATGGTCAAAATATTTTTAGATGGTCAAAAAAAGTGTATTTTATTTTAGCTGGTTCGCTTTTAACGCTTTTAATAATAAATTATACAATTATTTATCTCCCTGAACTAACAAATCTGATATATCCTCCTTAATAATAAATTGTATTAATAGTTCATTTCTTTCATTTGATATGAAAATAAATTTAAATTTATCATGCTTAAGAGATTAAGGTTTTGAAGATTTAACGCTTATTTAAAAAGTAAAAATTATGAAGGATGGTAATTTTAAAATATTATATTTTAGAATTCTTTAATAATGGCAATAAAATAGTTTATTTTTCTTTGGTGAATTAGGCTGACATTTTGTGAATTTTGTGGAGAGCAAATTAGTTATTTACCATTTACCTGTAAATACTGTGGAGGAACCTTTTGTAAAAAACATCGATTACCCGAAAATCATGAATGTACATTTGAGTTAAAACATGTACCAGTTGTTCCTACAACTACAAGAGAGCCTAGACGAAAATACCAAAAAGAAGGATTAAAGAAAGCTGAATCACGAGTTTATTTAGATAAGGGGCCACGAACTTTAAAGAAATATTTAAGAAGACAAGAAAAACAAAGAACAAAATCATTAAGGGAAATGCAAGGATATTCAGATAAAATAAGTCAATACAAAGCTACAGATATATTATTCTTCTTAATCATCTCTCTTTCTATAGTAGCAGTGATCTTGTCTTTTTTGGGATTAGGTGAATATTTATTTTTAAGTTTAAATGCTGTGGCGACGAAATATACCTTTCATACTTTTATAACATCTCTATTTATTGATTATTTTAACCCTCTCGATCCATTTTTCTTTTTTTCGATGATATTCATTTTTATTATGCTTTATTTTACATATAAACTATCTAAATTTATTGAAATGGGTATGGGTAAGAAATTTATAGTTAAATTATATTTAATTTCTGGTTTTTTTTCAATTGTTTTTTATATTCTTCTTAGACTTGCTTTACTTGCATATTATCCTATTTTAAATAATGAATTTGCTGATGGAGTAGGATTACTATGGGGTGGTATTTATGGATTAATTACATTTACAATTTTCCCGAGTATAAATCGAGAAACTTCAGCATATCTTACATTCGTACGAATGAGAATGACAGGAAAATCATTTTTATTTATGATTATTTTTATAAGGGCGTTTTTTGGTTTAATTTATGGCTTATTTTATTCTTATCTATATTTTCTCCTTTATCTTCCAGAATTAGGAGGTATTCTTGGTTCATATATAGTTTATAGATACAGAATCTTTACAAAGTAGGACTTATATTGTATCTTTTTCATATTAATATTAATAAAAAATATCAATAACAAAAACTTATTTTTTATATCCTAAACCAATTCAAAGTTGTTTCTAAAGTATTGTTATGTCTGAAAAAAAAATTTCAAGAATTATAGAGTTAAATGAAGATTTAATAAATAATAACGATAGATTAGCAGAGGAAAATAATGAGATATTGAAAGAGAAAAATATAAGGGCTTTTGATTTTGTTGGGGCAATAGGTTCTGGAAAAACAGCTATTATTGAATCAATTGTAGAAAAAATCGCTGGAGATTATAGAGTTTTAGTGATCAATGGTGATGTTGCCACCAGAATAGATGCTGATAGAATTGAAAAATATGGAGTTCAAACAATCCAAATCAACACTGGTCGGGAGTGTGCTCTAAATTCATATCATATTTCTCAAGTTTTAAAAAATTATAGTTTAGATGAAGTTGAACTTCTCTTTATTGAAAATGTTGGGAATTTGATTTGTCCTTCTGATTTTATTTTAGGTACTGAGAAAAGGATTGTAATAATCTCAATAACAGAAGGACCCTGGGTGATTCGGAAGCATCCAATGTTATTTAAATTTTCTGATATTGCTGTTATTAATAAAATTGATTTAAAAGATGTTATAGATGTAGATGTTAAAGAAATGATAAAAGACGCAGAAGAGATTAATCCAAACCTTGAAATTTTCATTACAAGTGCTACATCTGGAGAGAATATCTCCAAACTTATAAATTGTATCTTAAATTAGTTAAATTAAGAATAAAAGCAAAAAAAAATAACTAAATTATTAAACATGAAAGTTCTGATGGATCATGTCATTAAGGCAATATAATACAGAGCTAGGATTATTAATTGATAAGATAGTTAAAGTTTATCTAGATAAGGATAAATTCTTTGTTGGTCAATTAAAGGGAGTTTCCGAAGATTCGAATCTAATTTTAATAAATGCAAAAAATGAAAAAAATAAAGCATTTCCAAAACTTTTTATTAGGAGTTCATTCTACAACTTTGTGAGTTTAGAAGAAGAACCTTTTCCAATGAAAGCCTTAGCAGATAGAATTGCAACTATATTTTCTAAAGGACATGTAAACTATATTGAGGATCAAAATATAATTTCAATATTAAATGGAAAGATAATTGTTGATGAGAATGAAGTAAGAGGGAGTGGCCCTTCAGCAGATCGAGTAAAAAAAATTTTTGACCAATTTAAAATGGATTTAGAAAATCCAATAGAAGAATAACTTCTTTTTATTTTTTTAAATATCGAAAGTTTATCTATTTTCAAATATATTAAGTAAATTTTGTAATTGTAAATCCTTAATGACATTTTTCATTGTTGCTTTTCCCAGTGGAGTGACTTTAATTATTCCTAACTCATCGAAAACCCTTAAATAATCGTTATTAATTAATAATTGAACATCAGATTCCCAGAGTTCAACAAATATTTCTTTTAAATCCTCGATTTTTATGTTTTCATCAACTTCTTTACTTAATGCTATTATTAGGGCTAAAATGCCATACTGTGAAGGGGTGATATTATCATCTTTCCCATCTGAGGTTAGAATATAATATTGTTGTTCAAGGAATTTTGTTTTAATAAGTTCAAAGCCTACGTTTCTCAAATTTGAATAAACATCACTCATAACTTGTTCAAAATTGAGTTCTCTGCTTAAATTCCTAAGATCTTCTTCTCTAATTATTTTTTGAGGATTTGTTAAAATAATTTTAGTAATATTTGTTACTATCTCATTAATATTATCGTTTTCACCTGACAATGAAATCAACTCTCTTGTACTGTTCTAATTCTTAAATTTTTAATTTCTTTTTTTAATTCTAAGTTTGAAATGATAAAGATTAAATTAAATCCTAATAGCATATTATCCTTTTCGAAAAGTGGTAAAATTTTTCTAATTGTTCTATAAATAGAACCTGCTTTATTATATTTACTTAAAATTGAAATATTTGAAAAAATTATATTTTCACTTTTAGTATGAAGCTTTATTGAGACATAAAATACAATTATAAAAAAAATTTTTTCTGGAGTAGTCAATTCATCGAAAATAATTTGTGTTTTATCACTTCTGATGAATCTTGTTTTAATAAAAAACTGTTTATTATCATCATTTAAGATAATTCTAAATTGAGCTGTCAAATTAATCTCTGATAGGAATTTATTAATCAAAAATTCTATTTCGTTAATGGTTTTTTCTAATTTTGTAAATTGTTCGAAACTTTTGATAATATTCTTTTCATTTACTGTAATAGAAAGTTCTGATTCAGTGTTTTTAATGTTGTCGTCTAACTCTTTTAGTTGTTGAATGATTATAGATAAATCATTAGTATCCTGAGGATTATAAAATTCTTCTGGGATTAATATCTGCTCCAATTCGATATCTACTTTTTCAATATCTTTTCTAATTATTTCAAGCGGTTTGAGTGATTTCACATCAATTAAATCAAAATCTTCAACATTTTCATTTTCTTTAATTTCTCTTTTTAAATCAAACTGGAGTTCATTTATTCTTTTTTCTTCATTATTGATTATCTCTAGAACTTTTTCATAGTCATTCCTATAACTTTCGAATATAGGGTTTAAATCTTCTAGTTTTGTTTGAGTTTGTTTTTTTTTTGATATAATTTTGGTAATCTCAAATTGAATACCCTTTGCTTTCCTTTGAAAATTCTTTATTTTTTCTGCATTAGTTAAATTGTTTCCAGAGTTGTTACTAATTTTTTTCGATTCTTTATTTATTTCTTGGGTGTCTCCGGTCATTTCTCGTGTGATTCTATTAATTTGATTAAAGCATTGTTTTTTTTGAGTATTTAACTCCAGAATTTTTGTGTCAAATTCTTCTATCTTAGTTTTAATCTGATCTACTTGATTTTTTCGTTGAAGATAATCTTCTTCCAAAAATTTTAGTTTATTTTTGTTAGAAATTAAAGATTCATTCAATTTTTTTAATAAATCTGTAATGGCTGTTTTATTCCTTAAATTTTTATAATATTCTGATATTTCTAATTCTTTTAATAAAAGTTTCTTTTTTTTTAAAAGAGTATTATATCGAAAAATAATAATTAATTGCTTTATAATATCATTGAATTGAGAAGAGAGATAAATATTTTTAGAAATTACTTCACGATATTCATGAATATAATCTAATATCTTTAAAGCATTTACTAATGGTTGATCTGTTTTTGATTCTTCATGTAATACTTGGATAAATTTTTCTACGGAAATTATATTCAAATCTTCAGAAATTTCAATAAATAAATTATTTTTATATTTATTCAATAAACTTTTCTTAATTTTTCCTTGAATCAACGTAAATCTGTCTTGAATTGGTATTTCTGTTGAACCAATAGATATATTTAAATTAGTTTTTTGAATCTGAAATCCCTTCTTAATTTTTAATTATAGATTGTTAAAGTGGTTCTTATATTCCTTATACTCCTTTTCTTTTTTCTTCTTTCTTTCTCTTATTATATCAATAGGATCAGTATCATCATCCTTCTGAATCATATATTTTTCATCAAAGCTTTTTTCAAATTGAGATTTAAATTTCTTAATTTTTTCAGAGACTTCTTTACTGATTTCGATTTCTTTTTCAATATTTGAGTCTGTAGATACATCTGTTAATTTTTCTCTCCTTTTTTTCCTTCTTAATCTTTTAAACTCACTTTCTGAGAGTTTCAAATAATCCTCATAACCTTTTTTTTGTTCTTCTTGTTTCTTTTTTAATTTTTCCAATTCTTCTTTCTCTTTTATCTTTTTTCTGATTTTTTTTTTAGATTCTAATTCTTTTTGTGTAAATTGACTCTCAATAATTTGTAAAAAGTCGTTAAATGATAACTTTGGATTCTTTTTGAAAAATTCCTCATAATCTTTTACTATAACTGGATCTGTATCATTAGGGATTTTTCTCAATTCTTTCTCGAATCTTTCTTGCAACAATTCTTGAAAATAAACTCCTATTTTATCTACTGATTTCAGAAAAAGAGTATTATTATTTAATGAATCTAATAGCTCTAACCATTGAGATATTTCAATTGAAGGAATAAAAGAAACATTATCTATGATTTTACTAATTCCTTTTCTTTCTAAAAAAAATAATCCAATATTTTTCGTAAATTCTTCATTTAAAGTAATTTTTTTTAAGTTTTCTTTAAAATTTTCTTTATATTTTTTAACCAAGTGGTCTTTGAAATCCAGGAATTTATTTAGATTTGGTTTTGAAACTAGATTCAATTTATCACTAATATTATTTAATAGTTCTTGGATAATGTCTATTTGAGAAAGAAACTTCTGATCTTTAAATTCATTTCTAATAACATGTATATTTTGTGTAATCTTTTTAGAAGATTCATTCAATTCATTAATTTTAATCTGAAGTTCTTCAATTGGGATGGTTAGTTCCTTAATTTTATCCAGATCAAACATTTGGGTATTCTTCATAATATATATTGATGCAAATGTAATAGAACTGTACTATATTTAATTTTCTTTAAATCTCAGGTGGCCCAGATATACTTCTTTTATTCTCAATAGATCTACTTGTACGCTTTTTTGTTTGTTTAGAATCACTTAAAATGTCTTGTCTCTCAACATGAATAGCAGTTCCACCCACTAATTTTAAAGAATTATAAAAAATATCATAAGTTAATAACTCTGTATTAATTGCTTTTAATAATGCAACTCTTGTTCCTCTTTCAATATCAGACCCAGAGTATCCATTGGTTAATGCTAAAAGCCCTTCTAATTTATTCTTTTTATAAAATTCCGTCCATAAAAGATTATCATCAAATTCAGAAACAACATGCCCTAGTTTAGACTCTAATTCTTTCGAAATTGCGAGAATATCTTTATATTCATTTTTTAAATTCGAAAAGATAGAAGCATCAATTCCAATTTTCGCATTTTTTAGTTTATGCATAAATGATTCGATAATTTTTTTTCTTAAATGGAAATCTGGAAAATCAAATTTAAAATGAAATGTAAAACGGCGCCAAATTGCCGAATCTAGTTGATGTTGATGATTGGTGGCCCCAAAAATTGCAAGTGGGACTCCTTCATAATTGATTTTATCTATGACTTGTAAAAAAGAAATTACTGCTCGCTTTATTTCTCCTACTTCATGGATATTTGATCTTTCAGAACCAATAGCGTCAATTTCATCAAAAAATAAGATAAAAGCTCCTCGTTCTTTAGAAATTTCGGCTGCGAGTTCAACAACTCCACGTATATTTTTAATTGTATCTCCAAGTAAAGGTGAAACAAGCCTATCAGATTCTACAACACATATGGGAATATTATGTTCCTTAGCAAAACCTCTTGTTAAAGAAGTTTTTCCTGTTCCAGGTGGTCCATATAGAAGGACAGTTAGATTTGGAGTTAACTTGGTATTTTTTAACTGTTCAGTAAATTCGTCATATTTCTTTAACGCTTCAAAAAAATCGTTTAAAATTTCTTTTTTGGTTTCATTTCCTAAAATATCATCTACTGTTTCTTTAATATCTGAAGGAAAATAAACCGCACCATATTTTCCAAGTCGTTCTTTTATAACATCATTTGAAAATACAATATTTTCTTCTTTTTCAGTTTTAGGTTTACTCATTATACTTCAATTTTTTGTTTTAATTTTTTTTATTATTATCCTCAAATCTTTCACAATAATTTGCTATTTCATTGATAAATTCTTTAAGATTATCAATCTGGGATCCAATAAAATTAAAAATTTCCTTTCGATATTGAACTGAATCTCGAATTTTCATCTTATCCAATCCCAAATAATTCGGAAAACATATAAGTTTCATTAAATATGGAAGAACTTTTTCATTGGTTTGCAGATCCTTAAAGATGGCATAAAATATGTTTTCATCAGATAATTTCCATTTTAAGATACCCATATAAATCAAGAAAGAAAAATTCATTGATATCCAATTAATTAATTCCTTTGAAAGAAAACCTCGTCTTTGAGAAGCAAAAGCTAAATAATAAAGTATTAAAGTTTCATTACTAAATTGAGGATAAAGTCTTATAATTCCATCGGATTGCTTATTATCACGTAGAAAATTATTTTCTAACAACAAATCAACAAAATCTTCCTGTGGAGCTAGAAATATTCCATCAAGCAAGCGCAATCCAATACGTTCCGCAACTTTTTCTATAGCTTCTTCTTCAGGATTCGCAATCGAATCTACATATGGGAGAAATATATCAGTTTTTAAGATCATTGGAAATTCATGATTTTCCCTTTCTGGAAATTCTCCAAAATTAGGATCTAAGTTATAAAGGGATGTTACATTATTAATAATTTGGTATACTTTCGGAGATATACCAGGAATTTCGAAATAATCAGAACTTTCTAATTTTTCTCTATAGAATGTATGAGGTTGTAATATATGCCGTTGACATTCATAAAAATTAACGGATTCTTGCAGTAATTTATTATATATAATTTTTAGGTTTGCTCCTCTTGGAAATAGTTTACTTTCAATGAATTTAACCAGTTGATATAAGTAGGTATTCTCTAAATTTAATTCATCTGGATTTGTTATATGACGCAAAACATTTAAAGCTTCAACAGATTCATGTAAAAAGTCTAAAATATAATCTTTAATATCTATTATTGGAATACTATCTCTATATTTGATAATAAAATCTTTAATAATATCATAAACATTTGATCTATACATGGCTGAAAATTCAGAAAGCGCTCTAACTTTACGAATATTTCTTTTTTCTTCTTCTTGACGAATTTTATCTAAGACTTCAGTATCTAATAATAGGTCAGCATCTAAATCTATGATTATTCTTCTTGTTTCTCTAAGAATAGGACGCATATGGCTTATAAAAGTTAGATATCTTGGCAAAATATCTGTCCATTTTTCCCTTTTTCGTCCTGGTTTTACAGTTCTCGTAGATCTTTTTTTATAACTCATCTTTTTCTTCTAGATTTATTTCATTTTTATTGATCTTCATACCCAACTAGAATTTCAGTAAAAATATTAGATATTTCAATAAATATTGGAATCTCAACTCTACATAAATTCCCAAGAATCCATTTGTTTACATCCTTAAGGAGAAATCTTATTTGATTATGGATCTTTTTATTAATATCTGAATCAATTATTTTAGAGAGCCATAATCCTCCTCCTATTCGATATGCAATGATCTTAATGAGAGGTTCAAATAAAGGTTCTAAAACTTGTTTCATCATCCAAGATTTTGGAATAATACTCATATTTTTCTCATTAAAATTTGGATCATTTAAAATGGGATTAGTTTCATCCACACTTAATTTAGGCATGAAACTTAATAATAAAACTAAAGCTAAAATTGCTGAAATACCATTAATTGTGTAAGAATCCCCAATTTTCTCAAGATCATCCCTATTAATGGCAATATTTGCTAAAAACATACATATGAACACGTTTCTATCAAAATCTTCTGAAACATAAGCATATCCTAGTTCTTCATCAATGATCAAATATTTTTCTTCAAGAATTTGTATGATTTCATCTGGAAATGTATAGAATATATATACTTTTTTTTCGCTTCTCCGTACATCTTTTTCAATTACGAGTTCTTTTGACACGAGACCAAACATGTTAACAAGTTCTTCAAGTTGTTTCTTTATATAATGACGTGGTTTATTTGGATCTCCAAACATGGCAAAAAATTGATGATCAACGATATGAAAATCATTTCTCTTACTAAATGCCTCAACTATTCTATCTATTATTGGTCCTTGACTTCCAGATGCTATAGCTTTAGCTTTAGAAGTTACAAATCCATTTAAGAGTTCATTAATTATGAAATCTTGCTCATGAGTTCTTGATTTCAAAATTTTTTCAAAAGCTTCTGCAAAATCATTGGTATTTGGAAAAAAAGCATTTTGAATTTTATCATTAATTGATTTTAAAAAAATATCTCCATTATTTTTTGGAAAATGAAGCTTCATATTGTTTAATCTTTGAATTAAAGCTTCTTTTGCTCCAGGAATGTTCTCTACATCTCTTTTTTGTAGTTCCTCTATTGCTTTTTTAAGTCCATCTTGAAAATTCTTTAACAACTCTTTCCATGTTATATCTTGAGTCTCTGACATAATATTCCCTTAAATTCTAATAGAGATTTCTAATTTATTTTCCAATTTAATTCTAATAATGTATTATTTAACGCATTAATTAGAGGTCTTATAAGTTTTTTATCATAAATGTTTGGAGAAGAAATACCTTTTTGAGCCTTCCATCCCATCTGAGTACCATTTCCCATTTCTCTCTGCCCAAATTTTAAAATATTACTTAAATCTCTTACCCACCAATAGAATCTTAACCACTTTTTATTTGGATTATCCTTAGAATATATTACTGCTAATGCTTTCCATTCACCCATCAGCCATTTAAGAGTTATACCACTCACTGGTAAATAGAAATTTATTGGAAAATTAGCATGAAACCGTAGATCGAGATCTTCTGGAGGAATATTGAAAATAGGTTGATTATATCCTTCTAATATGACAATTTCTCCACAATGTTGACATTCATAATGTGATTTCATTTTATCCATCTTTTTTTGACATTTGGGACAGGTTTTATTTTCAAGAATTCTATATTTTATAATATCTAAACTTTTTTCCTTCTCCAAATCTTCTTGTGTCTTAGGTTCTTTTTTTCCATATCTACCCTTCCAACTCCAAAGATCATCAAATGATTCATCAATTTTTTCTAAGGCAAGGATCATATTAGTCAAAACGTATTTATCATAAATTTTAAACATACCTGCATGTTGATAATTTTTCCACCAAGAGAGTCTTACATATTTTTCATCTTTTAAATAAGCACTATGACAAATTAATACAGCGAACATGCGATTATCAGTCTTAGTTATTGTAATTCCTTTCTCACAAATTTCATATTTTTTATTTAGACTTGCATTTTTATGAAAATATTCACCGTCTTGAAAGGCTCCTTCTTCAATTAATTTTTTCTCCTGGGCTTCTGTTTCTTTATCTTTTTGTTTAATTATTTTTTTACAATTAGGACATTGATAAATTCCTTCTACTAGAGGTTGCATTTTTATGTTACATGCAGGACAATTCATTTTTAGTCTTCACTACTCATAATTATTAATCTTTCATAATCTAAATTTAATAATTTTAATTCTTTCTCAGTTATTTTAGAAATTTCTTCATTTATTTTTACTAATTCTTTTCGATAATCTATTAATGATTTTTGAATATTGTCAACAATTCCATCCTCATTGAACGATATCCGTTCAATAAATTCTAAATATCTATATTTTTTATTCTTACCTGAATAGTAATTTTTCAAATCTATTAACTTTTTATCTAACTGTTCGAGTTGGTTTCTAGTTTTTAATAATGTTAATAATTGGGAATTCCATTTTTGATATATATCATCATTCTTATTTATTTTATCAAAATTAAACTTATCTGAGAGCTCTATTTTCTCATCCTTGAGGTATTGTATAATATCTTTACTTTCTTGTACTGCAATTGAAATTTTTTTCATTATTAGTTTTGAATTTAATGCGGGTTCAAAAATTTTAATAAATTTATTAATTTTCTCTTGAATTTCGTTAAATCTTTGATAAAATCCTTCAATTGTGATTTCAATTTTAATAGCTTGATAAATATTCCCATATTGATCTAAAATATAGTAAATATCATCTGATAAGGTATAATCATGTTCACCAATTTCAAAAATTAATGGATGGATTATGCTACTTTTCTCACATCGAACGCCTTTTAATCTTGTAAGAGCGAAATTAAAATTCCGTCTTGTTAAAGATTTAAATTTTTTATTTATTATTAAAAAGAGTGTGTCATCAGGAACAGAAATTGTGTCATTTTCAATCGTAATAGTTTCTTCTCCTAACTTCAAAATGAAATCATCATCTTTTTGCTTAAACTCTCTCAAATTTCGAATATTTTTTATCAATCCTAAATCGATATAAACATCTAAAAATTCTTCATCCCAGAAATTTACCACATTGTTCTTATAAATATCATCTAATGCTAATACTCTTTCATATGACTCTATGAGTGTTTTATTAGTTAAATCTTTAAATAAATCGTTCCTAATGATATACAAAAAAAGAATGATATATCTCATATCTAAATCATCAAGAATGTTGTCAATTAAGGTTCTATCATATTCCAATGTTAAATTTTTATGTTCCATACCTAAAATCCACTCATTATAATTTAAACTGCGAAAACATTTCAGTCAAAAAGAGTAATTAGAATAATAAAACATTCCTAAAAAATTTTACTAATTCCTCTAAAACTTTTAGCATAAAAGCAAAAATATTTTAGTTTTACTTTTCTTTTTTCTAATTGAATATAGATCTAATTTTATTAGAATTTGGTTGGGATACTATGGGAAGAAGAAAGCGTAAACAAGTTACACCAAAACGTGTAAAAAGAGTGCCTAAGATTTTTACATGTCCAGAGTGTGGAGAAAAAAGTGTGAAAGTAACTGATATTAAGAAGAAAGGTGCTTTTGCAACTGTGAAATGCGGAAATTGTGATTTAACAAAGGAAGTATTAGTAAATTCTATTTCAGAACCTGTAGATGCGTTTGGAGATTTTATTGATATTTATTATGCAGACCAAGAATTGCTAAGATTAGAGAGACGAATAAAAAAACTAAAAGAAGATCATGAATGGGGTGAATTAGCACTAGCTTACTCTATTTTATCAGATCTTTGTAAAACAAAAGCCGCTATATTATTAGAAGAAGAAAACGTAAACTTAGATGAAGTAAATGACTGGAAAATGAAAAGTGAAGAATATAAGAGGCTTGAAAAAGATACTATATTAAAATTAGATACTGAAGAATTAGAACGTGGAGTTCGTACAGACGAAGAATCCTTATTTACAGAAAGTGAAACTAAAATAAAGAAAGAACGAAAAATCGAGGATATTTTTGACGATCCTGGGTTTTTAGAATTTTAAAACTTATTACCCTGTTTATAATTATTTTGTTTTAACATTTGTATTTTTAATTTTGGGGGAATATACTTCCAGATTGGTAATCTTAGTAGATAATTAAAAAATTCTCTACGGTTCATTCCTTTTTTCATTATGAGATAACTCCAATTATGAAAAGCTAGTCTATTGAATAATTTCATTAAATTTGTACCGATAGGATTATATTTTGATGCTACAAAGTGAGCAAAATAGGTTCCAGGTCTTTTAGTTTGTGGGATAAACTCAGGATAAACTGATTCGAACAATGGTCTATGAAATATTTCATATATGGCTATAATAGGAAGAATTTTATCCAAAAGTTCATTAATCTTAGTGTTATAATCCCTTTCATCTATATTAAACGTTGATAATTCATTTAATTTATCTAACGCAAATTTAATGTATTTTTCTTTGAAATTTACCCACATTTTGGTTATTTTATCACATAAGTATCCCAATTCTTCTAAAACTTCTTCTTCCTCAAAATTAAAGTTATGTTTCCTTTCATAATCTTTAATGAATAATAATAAACTTGAATCAGCTGATCCTTGATTAATCTCATCAGTTTGTTCTCTTTCTTTAGTTGAAGATTTTGAAAAATCTCGCCCCTCTTCAGGAGAATAGTTTGCATGTTGATAAAGTGATGTTGAAAACAATAATTCTCTAATTTTTTCTAGTAGTGTTTTATAGTGGCTATATTTATCAATAATTGGATATTTTTTAGAGAGTTTTCTAGATAATCTAGCAATCTTTTTCGCGAAATGCTTTGATTGTTCCGTTCTATACTTAAATTTATCTTTCTTATTTAATTTACGGATAAGATCATTCCTGAGCTCTCTGTAAAAATTAATTTTTTTAGTTATTATTTTATTTACATTCAAGAGTGCTTTAACGTAATAATTGAAATCAATTCCATAATTTTTTATGATATTCTCATTTACTATTAATGGTACAGATAAAATTTTGCTAGAATTATCTCTTTCAATTCTCATAGCATGATCTCCAATGGAATAATAAAAAGTAGAATTCTGAAGAAGATCATTTAGTGAAGTAAATTTACCTAAAAGCTTGGCTTCATTTTTAAAATATCCATGTAAAATTGTATCAATTCCTTTAAATATATTATTTTTAAATTCAGAGATTATAACTGATTCAAATTCACCTGGATGATGTCTTTTAGATTTTAAACGTTTATTTCCAACTACAATAGCTTGATTAGCCCTATGACATACGGTATAGCTCCATTTTAACAATGGATCTAAAATACGGGCTAGTAAGAATTTATAAGAGTAGAATTCTGGTCCAAAATGTATAGGAAAACCAAATCCTCGTGAGGTAGAATAAAGAAATAGAAAAACATTTCTTATTTTTTCCCCTTTTAATAATCCTGGAAATTGAAACTGAAGCACAATTCGAGGATATAGTGCTTGAATACCTAAATGCATCCACGCTTCAAATAGAATAATACTATCTGGAAATTTAAATGAAT
>Ga0209635_10000607_pt1 | contig 25040 bp, 25 predicted proteins | sample DeeMarSWOR230_32_FD_187463 | JGI IMG/M metagenome (GOLD analysis project Ga0209635, IMG submission 187463) | Marine sediment microbial communities from White Oak River estuary, North Carolina - WOR-2-30_32 (SPAdes) (version 2) | ecosystem: Environmental > Aquatic > Marine > Intertidal zone >...
CCCAACTTTTCCGTCAGTCTGGTACCACAGCCACTGGCAATGACCACCGTTCTGGCGATGAGACGGCCTCCCCTCCTCTCACAATATAGCTCCACCCCTTCTTTTGTTATCCGGATGTCATGGACCGCACTGTCGAAGATATATTGTGCCCCCGCATTTTGCGCTCGCCGGGCCATCGCCATATCAAAGGCCACCCGGTCCAGAATGCTGGCCTGGTCCTCGTCCCGTGTTATATAAAGCATTTTCCCTGTCGGTGAGAACAATCGAGCGCCTTTTACCTTCCGCAGGATAACGCTCTCATCAATGTCAAAACTGCGGACACATTCCTGCCCTATAATGCCGGTACAGCATGATTTATTTCCCACCGCCCCTTCCTTTTCCAAAACGGTAACGCCCCACCCCAGCCGCGCCAGCATGTATGCGGTGCGACTTCCCGCTGGCCCACCTCCAACAACAATTACGTCAATCATTGCCAATCAACCGTAACAATGACAGCATATTTCAATAACCAAAACAATGCCATAATAAGGAATCCGCTGCTGAAATTCAAGAATCCGGTTTGAAAACACGCCAGATGATGCTTCTTATTGCCCGCCCTATGAGATTATGTTACTATATTGAGGAAGTTTTTACCTGTATCGGGGTGTAGCGCAGCCTGGTAGCGCACCTGAATGGGGTTCAGGTGGTCGCCGGTTCAAATCCGGCCACCCCGATTTTTAGCAGTTTTAATTTCTGCCTTTGGCCGCGAATGCTTTAGCCGCACCCAGGAACAGGTTCGATACGGTGCCCTCCCACATAACTTCATCGGTCACCTTTTTGCCGGCAGCGTGTATCTGTTCCGCTGCCCTCGCCATTGCTTGTTTGACCTTTGGATGGTCGAACTCACCGGGTACCTTCATGTCCAGTGAAATGTCATGCACACCAAACTTGAAAAAGTCCAGTCCATCTACCTTCAGAATTTCTGGCAAATTGCGAAATCCTTCCTCCTCCTCAATCATGCCACAGATAAACATTTCCTCGTTAGCGCGACGCATATGTTCAACGGGCGGGTCGTAGGTGCCATAATAATCGCCACGGGCATTGCCGTAGCTGCGCACACCCTCGGGTGAGAAAAGGCATGCCCTGACCAGTTGCTCGGCTTGTGCCCTGGTCCTTATATGCGGGCCTATGATCCCCATGGCACCCCTGACCAGAAAGGGTAAAATGGTGGTAGGTTCGATATTAACCACCCGTACGATAGGTGTTACGCCAGCCATTTCCGCCGTCCGGCACATCATCTCCACGTCGCTTAAGGAGAAAGAACCATGTTCGCAGTCCACGAAGACGTAATCGATCCCGGCTATCCCCATAAGCTCCACCAGGTCAGGCGAGCAAAACGGTATCTGAAGGCCGACCACCTTCTCACCCGTCTTGATCTTGGCCAGCATTCTGTTGGTACGCATCTCCTTCCTCCTCTATGTAATCGCTGCTTTTCAGTCGCGCAGTATCAACCCGCCGTCCACATGTATGCATTGTCCCGTCACATTGCGCGCATCTTCCGAGGCAAGGAAGGCCGCCATCTTGGCGATATCCTCCGGTGTCTGTTCCCGGCGCAACGGTATTTCCGCCCGGCGCGTCTCTACGTACACATCGTGGGGGTCTTTGTCTGCCAGCTCGGGCCTGGTGCGTATCATCTCTTCAATTTGCTGCTGGGGGGTGGGCGTCCATACCATCGAAGGGCAGATGGCGTTTACGTTTATATTAGACTCAGAGACCTGATGAACCAGCGCTTTGGTATACCTCAGCAGTGCCGCTTTGCTCACCGGGTAGGCATTGGGGATTCCCAGCCCTGATGGATGTGGGGGACGTGAGGCATGTGCAGCCACGGAACCGATGTTGATTATCTTCCCGTACCGTCTCTCCTTCATATGCGGTATAACGGCCTCACAGCAATATACGGGGCCCAGCAGGTTCACGGCGAGGACCACCTGCCAGTCCTCGTCTGTATCCGTACCATCTTCCATGGTTATGCGCCCCGGAGCATAGACCACCGAGGCGTTGTTGACCAGGATGTCTATGTGGCCGAAGGTATCCAGCGCTTTGCTGACCGCGGCGACCACCGAGTCCCGCTTGGCAACGTCCACCTGAACCACCAAGGCCTTGCGCCCCAGCCTTTCCACCTCTTTGGCTACCTTAAACGCCCCTTCCGTGGCTATATCTGCCAGGACTATTTCGGCTCCTTGTTCTGCCATGACCAGACAGATACTACGGCCTATCCCCCGGCTTGCCCCGGTTACGAAGGCCACCCTGCCATTAAGATCTCCAAGCATAATTTTCTCCTTTATTTTGCTAGGTCAAATGGGATAATAAATTATAGCTTATCGTGATGTCAACGGGCTACTACTGATATTGTTTATCAATTAATATGAAAATCCTTGGCACAGCTAGCCGGCATTTCTAACGTACGATGAAAACGTGATAGTTTCACCTTAACGATTGCAGATATACTCAAAATGTAACTAAACTGTAACTGTATTTTTACATAAAATTAAAGAAACCTATTGACGAAGGTATTCTATTATTGTATTATTCTATTAACTCGTTTGGACAGGAGGTGTCGAAGTGGGATATATATTGGACAGACTGAGACACTTGTCAGCAAAAAACATTACCCTACTGGTAATTGCGTTAACTGTAGTTGGCCTTTTGCTGGCAATATCCCCTGCTCCCGAGCAATATGTGGTATATGGTCAGGGCTACGGCTACGGTGGCGGTGGTGGTGGCCCATCACCTAGCAAGGGAGGGGTCCGTGATATTACAACTTCGGAAGGCGTGTTTACCGAGTCTTTTACTTTAGAATCGGAGCACGGGGACCTCGTTATCTCGATTCCTGAAGGTACTACTGCCAAGACCGAAGCTGGTCAACCTATATCCAGCATAAGTATAACCCAGGAAGTCAGTCCTCCAGCTCTACCGGAGGATAAGGCTTTCGTCGGGTTTCCCTTTGACCTGGAACCGGATGGCGCCACTTTCGACCCACCGATCACCATCATCTTCACCTATGACCCGAACAAGTTACCAACCGGGGTGGGGACGAAAAGCCTCAACATTGGCTACTATGACCAAGACACCAAGAAGTGGGTGCTGCTTGATGCCGAGGATATAACCATAGATCCGCAGAACAACATCATTACGGCCCAGATAAGTCACTTCACCTACTACGGTGTCATAGCCAATATGGCGCCGGCGGAATTCACAGTCAGCGATTTAGCAATCTCACCGACTGAGGTTGGTATAGCTGAAGAAGCAACTATCAGCGTAGTCATCGCCAATGCAGGCGATGTCTCCGGCACCGCCCAGGTAACACTCAAGATAAACGGCGTGGCTGTTTCCACCCAGAGTGTCAAGGTAGCCGGCCTTGAATCAAGAACGGTATCATTTACCACTGTTCAGGGTAAGTCGGGCGGTTACCAGGTGGATATAGATGGGCTATCCGGAACATTTACCGTGAAACCGCCACCGGTTGGGCCGGTTGTCATACCGTCAACCGTGCCCTCAATAACGGCACCAGTGGTGGAATATCCGGCACCAACGGCACCGGCACCACCGGCTGTGCCCGCTCCGGTTCCTGCACCGTTACCATGGCCAGCCATCATTATCTCTGTGGTAGTAGCCGTCATTATTGCCACAATAATCGTCTGGTACTATGGTTTCCGCTCGGAGTATTAGTGCAACTCAAGTGGTCAGGAGACCTGATGCCCGGGATTTTTTGTCCCGGGCATTTTCTTTGCCCCTGAAAACTTCTAATAATATAAATAAATATCTTGCGGATGAGTAGAGATGAATTCCACTTGCCGCCAAAAAGGTATCTGATTCATCGATTGGCACCTCTTGTGTTATACTCTGGACAAGGAGGCCATTGCTATGCACAAAGGGTTACTGGTATGGAATATTGCATTGTCCGTTCTGCTGCTGGCTGGATTTGGCCTGGGCTTTTACTTCTTTAAAATTTACAGCGATATTACTGAAGAAAGAATTCTAGCCGTCAGCCAGAACCTCCAAGAACTGAACCAGGTAGTAAATGAACATGCCACGATAATTAATCGGCATGCGGAATTGGTCAACAATCACATCAATAATATGAATCAGGAATTTACCGCTGCCTTGGAGGAAAATCAAAAGGTGCTCGGTGAAATGAACGACATCATTGATGAATGCCAGCAGATAATAAACGATAACGCAGCCTACATGGAAGAAATACTAAGTAACCTAGAGGCATTATCTGTCACCATCACGCAGGGTGAGTAGCCCTTTGTCTCAATCATAAATTAATCTGGACAATATGCCTTAATCGTCTCTGGCAAATTCCTTTATCAAAATGTGAAACACGTCCTGAGGTTTTTCAATGGCGTAATCAACATTGACGGTTATAAGCAGAGCGTTCTCATGATGGTCTCCTTTCAATTCGCCCCATTCCGTTTCTTTTGGCAGAGTTTGCACGCGAGCCTCCCCGAACGAGCACATACCATGGTCAGAGATAACTATCAGTTTATTTTTTACGTCGTTCAGAAAACCAGTATCCAGTATAATATCTTCCATTTTTTTATCCAGCTTCCGGTACCAGTCCAGGACACATCCCTCACCCCAGTGAAAGTGCTGGACCCGGTCCAGAAGGGTATACACCGCAATCAATAAATCCGGCTTTTCCTCAAGCAGCTCTACGATTTTCTCACTGACCCTGTCCAGTTCCTCCTGCCATTCCCTCTCGTTGGTGGGCAGGCCAAATCCCACCGGCTTAAAATCGACCCGGAAGGAATACGGCGGCACAATGAAAGGAATATTCAGAGCCCTGACTTTTTTCCCCTGACGCTCCAGAACGTCCCAGACAAAGTCAACGGGTATATCTTCGCGCTTTGCCAGCCGGTCACCGATGACAAAGCTATCATGTCTGTGCTCCTCATAGGTTTTCCCGGAGAACATGCCGCACCATATGGACGGCGACACAGGCTTCTCTTTCAGAACGACCTCGCCTGCCCTGCCGAATTCAACCAACTTCTTAAAGCAGGGCAGCACATCCAGGTTGGGTCTCACCACCGTCCAGGTTGCAGCATCTATTCCCAGAACGAAAATCACTTTACTCTTTCCCTATGATGACGCCAGCACCGATATTCTTCTTTCCTCTGGCGATGATGAACCGGCCCAGTTCCGGGATAGCGGAGAACTCCTCAATCACCATTGGCTCGGTCTTGAAGACAATGGTCGCTGCCTCGTTCTCCCCTATCTGATTGACAGATTTGCCGGTGGTCTCGCCGGTCTCGGAATTGATTCCCTCTTTTATCTCTAAAACCAGGCACCCGACTCGCCTGGTGCCGCATTTCATTTCAATCTCATCGCCTTTGCCCAGTATGCCCTCCAGAAGAACTACCTCCCCCAGAAAGCTGGTCGCCACCGCCGGCGGGTTTTCCGGCCGCCCGGCGACATCGCCTCTTCCCGATTCACAACCGACCACTACGCCCACGCTGTCTCCGGCAACCGCCTCTTCAATCTCTACGGGGAAAACCTTTATCTTGTCCACTCTGCCTCTGGTATTGGAGGGCTGAAAGACGAGTTCGTCATCTTTTCTCAGCGTGCCTGATTCTACCCTGCCCACCGTTACCTTCTCGGAACCGACGTTATACACATCCTGCACCATGAACCTGAGGGGCTTCTCTCCCGCCTCCGCCGGCTCCATATTATCGAGAGCCTGAATCAGTGTCTGTCCCCGGTACCACGGCATCCTCTGCGAAGGTTTGTAGATATTATCGCCCTCCATGGCCGATATCGGAATAAATATATCTGCCGCATAACCCAGAGAGGAAAGCAGCTGCGCCACCTCCGCTTTCACCCGCTCGAAAACACTCTGCTTGTAACCTTCTAGGTCCATTTTGTTGTTGACGACGATGACCTCTTTTATGCCCAGCATGTGCACCAGAAAAGCATGCCGCCTGGTCTGCTCCTGGACGCCATCCGGTGCCGATACCACCAGGACCGCGACCTGTGCGTGGCAGGCGCCGGTGAGCATGTTCTTAATGAACTCTTTGTGGCCGGGCACATCCACTATGGTGTAGTAATTATCCCCCCTCCCCTTGAACAGGACCCGCGTGGTATCAATGGTGCGCTCTTCCTGCAACTCCTCCTCGAAGGAATCAAGAAAATAGGCGAATTCAAACCTCTTCTTATACTCCTCAAGAAGCTTCTGAATCTCGGCCAGCCTATCCTCGGGCAGCGCCTCCGAATCATAGAGAAGCCTGCCGATAAGCGTTGATTTGCCATGGTCCACGTGTCCCACAATCACAGCATTCAGGTTCACTTTATCCTCCCGAAGCGGCTTACTTATGCTCTTTCACCGGCTACATGTAACCCAGAGCGCGCAGTTTCTGCATGGTGAAGGTTTTCTCCTTATCCTGTGCCCTGCCTGACCTCTCGGCAATCTTGGTTGTCCTCAGCTCCTCAACGATTTCATTGATGGTGGCGGCGCTGGACTCGATGGGCAGGGTACAAGGCTCACAGCCCAGACTGCGATACCGCTTCCCATTCTTGGCGAAATACATCGGATTTACCGGCATTCCTTCCTGTTTGACATACTCCCAGACGTCAAGCTCCCGCCAGTGCAGAATGGGGTGGATTCTCATGTGAACCCCTTCACCCAGAAGTCCCTGAAACTGGTCCCACATCTCCAGCGGCTGGTCTCTGTAATCCCATTTAAAATTTTCATCCCGCGGTGAGAAGTACCTCTCTTTGGCCCGTATGCCATGCTCATCCCGCCTTATGGCCAGAATGAGCGCATCAAAACCGCGCTCTTCTAGACAGTTTCTCAGAGCCTCGGTCTTCAACCTGGTGCAGCACTCGAATTTGCCCTCTCTGGGCGAGCACCCTTCTTTCAGTGCCGTCTCATTTTTAGCTACCACAAGCTCAAACCCCCATTCCCGGGCCAGATTATCACGGAACCGGTACATCTGCTTGAATTTATAATTGGTATCGATGTGAATCACCGGGAAAGGAATTTGGCCAAAGAAAGCCTTGCGGCACAGCCAGAGCATGGTGGTGCTGTCTTTTCCTGTGCTCCAGAGAACCGCCGGCTTTTTGAACTCGGCGTATGCCTCCCTGACAATATAAAGGCTCCGATTTTCCAAGTCTTTTAAATCGAGCATGGGGCCCTCCTTCTAAAGGACAAATGTTTTTAACAGAGTGTAGCCGCCCAGCGCTATGGTGGCCAGGCCGATGATAATCTTCAGCTTATCCGGATTTACCTTTCGAACCGTCATCGCGGCAAAGGGGCCGGCAACTATGGCGCCAATGCTGGTGGCCGCGGCCAATGCCCAGAAGATATCCCCTTTCGCCAGCAGATATGCCAGGAAGCCGACGATGCAGACCACGGCTTCGGCTACGGTGGTGCTCCCCACCGAGCTTCTGGCTTCCCGGCCGCTTATAATCTGCCCGCCGGTCACCAGCGGACCGTAGCCGCCGCCACTTATTCCTTTGTTAAAAGAGCTCAGCAGTCCAACCCCGATAAGCCCCTTCCAGGAAATGGAGCCAGCATAATTCCGGCGTAGCAGAATCACAATGCCCGTCCCCAGCACCACAACGCCAATATAAGTTGTGAGGGCAACCTTGGGGATATTTAAGGCCGTTAACGCACCGACCAGTGCCCCGATGATTCCGCAGCCGGCAAGGACAAAGACGACCTTGGCATCCAGCGACCGGGGCAAGTAGCCCAGCCAGCGCAGCCTCTGCTTTATGATGGCTTCATCCCGCCTGAAATCAAGTTTTATATTTCCCAACCGTTGATGTGCAATACCCCCTGCGGCACCCCCGATAAGCTGTCCCAGCAATACTGCCGGAACCACCTGCAGGGGAGGCAGCCCAAAGATAAGCAACAGCGGGGTCAGTGTGGTACCGTAACCCATCCCTATGGAAGCGTCCATAAATTCACAACACAGTGACAGTAACGCGATGCCAGTAAAGACTGCCGGATTTAATTCCATACCCTTCTAAAGACCAGTCATTCCAGGTAGCCCAAGGCCCGTAGTCTTTTCTTTACTTCTTCCTCCTGGTTACGGTCCAGAGTCACCTCTTCCTCCGCTTCTTCCTTCAGCACTTCCGACAGGACAAATGTAACATATTCTTCAATGGACCCAAAATTGGTCGCCTCAGCCCTTTCTTTTATCCGATCATACATCTCCGCTGGCACGTAAATGGCCTTCTTTTCCACTTGCTCTTTCATATTCCCTCCTATAGATATCCCAGCCTCTTTAGCCTTTCCCGTACCGCCTTTATCTCCTCAGCGGTTAACTTTTCGTCAGGACCGATTTCACCGCCGGAAGCCACGCTCCTCATCACAAAAATAATGAATTCAGAAACGCTGGAAAACCCGGTATCGGCAATCAAATTTCTGAGCTTCTTGTACAGTTCTCTGGGTATCTTAATGGTAACCTTATTTTCCATTGCACTACGATTTGAGTATAATTATAGTATTTTCACCCGTTGAAGTCAACGGTTTCGGGGTTGGCAGCCTAAAGAAAGCCGATTATAATGGGTTTAGAAAGAATCATATCTGGACAATTTGGGAACAACAAAGTGAACGTGTTATCAACGGGAAACTCTGCCAAGTTGTACTGCATGAATTGGATAGAAGGCCATGCAGTACAAAAGGGAGGCAGGAGCAAAATCCTGGACCTCGGTTGCGGAACAGCCCTCAACTTCGTTAATCTTTTGCAGTCACACCCTCAGATCAGCTACGTAGGGGTCGAACCTTCACGTGAGCCATATCTGAAAGCACAGCAGAATTTAAGCGGGCTTAATGCGAGGTTTATTAATTCATCCGGATATAAGGTGTATGACGAGCTGAGGGAGAAGTTCGATATAGTTGTTTCGTTCAGCGTTTTGGAGCACGTTTATAAAAGACTAGATTACTTCGTTCGGCAAAAGAGTGCCTGAAAGAGAACGGTTATTTTCTTATTAACTACGATAGTGGTCACTTTAGAAATAACAAAGACAGGTTAATTGGGGCCATCGGTAAGGTTCTGGCCAAGTTCGGGAGCGAGAGGTTTTACCAGTCATTCGTAAAAGAGAACGATTTCCGGAAAATGGCCGAAACAGTGGGACTCAAGATAATAGAGGACAAATTTTTTAATACAGGCCTAAAAGGCACCTACAAAGCGATTCCCAACTCCCAAAAGGCAGAATATATGAATAAGTGGCTGGAAATGGAACTTTGGTTGAATGAGCTGGGAATTGATTACAATGATGCGAAAGCAAAATTCTTCGGAACGCGCAACTTCATACTCACTCACAAGTGATATCGGTTAAGAGGGGAACAATCAGCTCCATCTTTCAATTAAACAAACCGGCTGCTGTTTTATTAGCCCCGGGTAAATCTCAAATGTATCCTGTATATATACCGGTACTTCAAAAAACCCCACACAACGTATTGACAAAACACGCGGTAATTATTAAAATATGCCAATATCTCAAAAATTCGGAACAGCGTTCTACTAGATAGAACACGTCAAGCAGCCTTTCAAATCTTGAGTATTATTAAAACGTATAATGATAGTGCCTCAAGATCGGATTCCAGAATATCGTCCCTGTTGAAGTGCTTCACACAGGACGAACCGGAGCTAGGTATTTCCGAGATATCTCGTAAGATTGATCTTCCCAAAAGCACCGTACATCGTATAATATCAGCGCTGGCTAAAGAAGGATTTATCGTGCGGAATGAGGAAACGGAAAAGTACACCATTGACCCGGAATTGTATATTATGGGGAGTATATATGCCAGTGTCACCAATATACTTACTCCGGCCATGCCGGTAATGAAAGCCTTGAATGAATTGACCGGCGAGGCGGTAGTGCTCTCTGTTCTCGATAACAGGTATGTCAGAATAATAACGCACGAGCAGCCAGAATACTATTTCAGGTATGTTGTCCCAGTAGGGCATATGAGACCAGCTTACGCCTCAGCGATGGGGCGTGCCATGCTGAGTGATTTAAGTGATGAGGAAATCGACAACCTTTTCCCGAGTCCAAAGAGGCGCTCCAGCACCGGGACGGGACGCTGGACCTGCCCAAGGCACCCGGTTTCGGGCTGAAGATGGACCCAGAATTGGCCGAGCGCTGTAAAGTAAAGGAAAGTTGAAGAGGGCTTGCTGAGGCATACCGTATAAATACTTAAAGGGGGAACGGGAGTGCTCCCCTTTTCACTGGATAGCAATGCTATGACATATGCTATAATATAGTTTTGTTCGTAATTTATTTGCGATAAAGGAGGTGCCGTGACACAGAGCGATGTTGAAATGATTTCCTGGGAACCATTGCAGGAATTCACTAGGGGAGTACTCATGCAGATAGGCATGTCGGCAGAGGATGCTGCCACCGAGGCCGAGGTTATTGTCTGGGCCAACCTTCGCGGAGTGGACTCTCACGGTGTCCAGCTTCTGCCCTGGTATGTTGAAGCTGCGGATATCGGTCACATGAAAGTGAAACCGAATATACAGATTGTCAAGGAGACCCCGGCAGCGCTTTTCATTGACGCCGACCATGCCTTTGGTGCCGTGGTTACCGTCTATGCCATGAAAAAAGTGATGGAAAAGGCCAGGGCAACAGGCATCGGCTGGGCGTTCATTCGCCAGACAAATCACCAAGGAGCCATGGGGTACTACCCGCTGATGGCGGCTAAGAACGATATGGCTGGCATCACCTGGGTCTGCGGCAATACCAGTATGACGCCCTTCGGCTCTAAATTTCCCGGTCTGGCTAACAACCCAATAGCCATTTCGGTGCCGGCAAAACGTCATCGTCCTCTGGTTCTGGATATGGCAACGAGCATCGCCGCCGGGGCCAAACTGCTCCTAGCCAAGGATAAAGGTATTTCCGTACCCGAGGGCTGGGCATTGGACGAAGAGGGCAACCCCACAACCGATCCCTGGAAAGCTAGAATTCTGCTGCCTATCGGCGGGCCAAAAGGTTCCGGCCTGTCCATCATGCTGGAATGTCTGGGCAGCGTTATCGTCGACTTTCCCAAGGTCGAGCCGGTGGTCCTAGGCAAACAGCCGCCGTTTGGCATGGGAACTATGATTGGCAACCCGGACCGCATCCGCCAGCATATACAGAACAGCGTGGTCGTTGCCATCGATATCAGCGCCTTCACCGAAGTGGACCGGTATAAAGAACACATCGATAATATGATTGACGGCCTGAAATCCCTGCCCAAGGCCGAGGGGTTCGATGAAATATTTGTTCCCGGCGAACCGGAGTGGAGAACCTATGAAGAGCGCACCAGGAACGGCATCCCTCTTCCGGCAAAGACGGCCGAGAATCTGCGCAAGGTCGGTGCGCGCTTTGATATCAACTTGCCGACAACTTGAAAATTAATCCGACAGCCAATACACTGGTATATGTCAGGGCGGCACCGCCGGTATCATCGCCGCCTGTGTCCATACTCTAGTCTGTATTTAGGAAAAGGGAGGTTTAATATGGCACTGAATGCCACAGTGAATCTGAAAAAGAAAATGCAGGCAGGCAAGATCGTCTTCGGGCAGACCATCGGGCCGGGGAACGACCCGGAAAAGACTGCTCAGGCGCTGAAAGACTACGGCTTCGACTTCATCATGATAGAGAACGAGCACAGCCTGGTAAACAAGGAAACGGTATACGAGTACATTCGCGTTTCCAGGAAGCTGGAGCTGCCCATCCTGATGCGCCCAGAAGAAAAAGACGCCAACTACCGGTGCTTTATGGATGCCGGCGTCAACGGGCTTATGCTGCCCGGGATTAATACTGTGGAAGACGCCCTCTTCGCCGTGGAGCAGTGTTACTTCCCGCCCATGGGGCACCGGGGAACGGGAGTTGGCCTGAGCCCTTACCTCATGGACGGACAGAACCCGGCGGAGATGCTGCTCTCCGACATCTGCGAATACGTCAATAACAACGTGGTGCTTTTCCCGATGACAGAGAATCTGCAGTGCATCAACAATCTGCACCGCATACTGAGCCTGGAAGGGGTAGCCGGCACCATCGTAGGCACCAATGACCTGGTGCTTGATATCTACGGCACCCCGCCCAAGATGCTGCGCTCCGAGACGGCGAGCGCACCACCGGTAGAGGAGAAACTGCGGGAGATCGGCCGGATAAGCCAGAAGGCCAAGAAGGTGGCCGGCATCGGCGGCTTTGCCCCCAAGGGCCTGGCCAAATGGGCCAAGGAAGGTTACCAGCTCTTCATGCTTGGCAATGTCATGGATAATAACTACGAGAGACTCAAGTCAAACATTGACGAGATGAAATCCCTGCTGGGGCTATAAAAAATGAGGAGGCAAGGGATTTCCTGTTGTAGAGGGCTTCCTTGCCTCCTTTTTCTGGACATAAATTATCTAAATCTGGTAAACGCGCTTGGCGTTATCTGCCAGAACCTTCTGTTTTTCCTCATTGGTAAGCGGTAGGCGCATTATCTGCTCTATCTGCAGCTGCGGGGCGAGTGCCGGGAAGTCGGTGCCGAACAGTATTCTGTCCATGCCTATCTTGCGGAATATCCGTGGCACATCCGCTTCAGCCAGACCCCGATGCGTACTGTAAGGGATACGGTCCGGGGCAGCGAAACCCTGAGACGTATCAAAATAAATGTTAGGGTACTTCTGTGCCAGTTCCACTCTCTCATCCCACCAGGCTGAACCAAGGTGGGCGAGGACGATGGTTAGCTTGGGGAAGGCCTCCAAGACCCTGGCCCAATTCTTGGGCTCGGCATAATCAATCACATCCTGTTGCACCACCACAGCTACCGGCGACGGGTATTCAACCAGGACGTGGGGCGTTGGCCAAGTTCCCGAGTCAGCCAATATTGGCAGCCCCAGTTCCTGGCATTTTTCATAGGCCGGGAACATCACCTCATCATCGGGGAAGAAGGAGAACATGCCGGGGTGGAGTTTGATTCCTTTTGCCCCCTGGCTGGCCCTTACTTCCACCTCCTTTACCATACCCTCGGCACCACCCAGCTCCGGTGCCAAGCAGCTAAAAGAGACCAGCTGCGGGAAACGCTTGGCCACTCCGCAGCTCCATTCATTGACCTCACGTATTTTGGGGCCGACCTGCTCGCCAATTTTTCTCTCTGCCTCCCGCCGCTCCTTTTCCGGCAGCGAAGCCAGTTTCGCCTTCTCACCCAGAGGGCCGCGGTACTGTCGCGCAATCAGGGTCATGATAACCATTTTCGAGATGCCCTCTCGTTTCATATATTCAACGGCCTTCTCTGGAGTACCGTAACGGTCACACGCCCTTCTCCCGGCAAATAACCAGTAATTGCTCTCCTCCTCCAGGGTCCTTGCCAGGTGAATGTGGGCGTCGATTATCTCGAATTCAGCCATTGGTTCCTCCTTGTTGATTTAAAATATTAAATATTCCGAAGACACTTTAGGCAGTCAGGCATATTTTGTCAAGGATTGCTTTTACTGGTTTAACCTGTTTGTCATACCCTTTTATTTGTTATAAGATATTTGTTATCACGCTATGTTATCCTTAAAGACCAAGCAAAGCTTGAATTGAATAATGGGAAAGGAGAAAAGCAAATGTCCCGAGAACAGCTGCTGGCAGAAGTCACCAAAAAGTATGAAGATACTTATCGCAGGAGAACGAAAAAGTCAGCGGAGACGCTGGAAAAAGCGCGAAAATATATGCCGGGCGGTGATACCCGCACCTCAATCTGGTTCGAGCCCTACCCGTTCTGGATTGATAAGGCGGAGGGCTGCCGATTCACCGACGTTGACGGAAACGAATACATTGATTTCCACAACTGCTACACCACCATGATACTGGGACATGCCAATCCCAAGGTGGTGGCGGCGGTGCGGGAACAGGCAGCGAGGGGCACTGCGCTGGGCGCGCTTATCCCCACCGTGGTACGCTGGTCAGAGCTGGTCTGCAATATGGTCGACTCCGTGGACAAGGTCAGGTTTGGCAACTCGGGAACGGAAGCGGTGATGATGGCCATACGCTTGGCCCGGGGGCTTTCCGGCAAGGACATGCTGCTGAAAACGGACGGCTGCTACCACGGGAGCTACGACCCCGTGGTCTTTCCCTCCGACTCTACCGGCATATCGAAAGGAAACCGGGGCGAGTCTATAATCGTTCCCTACAATGATAAGGAAGCCGCAGAGAAAGCCATCGTGGAGAACAGAGACAGACTGGCGGCGGTCATTGTGGAGGGGGCGATGGGCGCCGCGGGCATGATTCCGCCCCGCGACGGCTATCTGGAGTTCCTACGCAAGGTCACCCAGGATAATGGCATCATGTTCATCCTCGATGAGATCATCAGCCTGAGGCTGGCCTGGGGAGGTACCCAGAGCATCTATAAAATCAAGCCCGACCTCACCACCATGGCCAAAATAATCGGTGGTGGCTACCCGGTGGGTGCCGTCGGCGGGCGTGAAGACCTGATGCAGATGTTCTCCCCTGAGATAAGAAAGGTCTACCACGCCGGTACACTGAATGCCAATCCGATGACTGCTACTGCCGGTGTGGCCACCATGGAGCAGCTCAACGCAGAGGTCATCGACCGCATCAATAAGCTGGGCGAGTCTTTCGCCGACGGCGTCCGGGCGGTCTTCAAACGGCTGAACGTCAAGGGGCAGGTGACCGGCATAGGCTCGCTGCAGAACATCCACTTTCATGACAAGCCGGTAATCAACGGCAAAGCGGCCAGGGAAGCCAACAAAGACCTGCTGCATCTGTTCTATCTGGCCATGCTGGAGAGAGGCTGCTTCTCTGCGTCCCGAGGTCTTTATGTTATGTCAACTCCTATGACCCAGAGGGAAATAGAGGCTGCAGTCAAGGCAATTGACGACGTTATGACCGGGCTCAAGCCAACCATTGAGGAACTGTGGCCTGAGCTAATTGGACCGGCGCCGGAAGTCTGACCGGGGCCAAACCAGCGCTCATGACACGGGCGGATATTTATCCGCCCAGGGCTGTGCCTCCTCAAAGGCCGCCGAAGCACGCAGCACGGTAACCTCATCCCCCAATCGGCCGACTATCTGGAGGCCGATGGGCAGCCCTTCCGCAGAGAACCCACAAGGTACCGATGCCGCGGGATTGCCGGTGAGGTTGAAGACGCTGGTAAACGGGATAAAATCCCAGTCTATGAACCCGCGGCCGCGCCCCCGTCCCCGCTTCCCTACCGGCGGCGCGGTAATCGCTGTGGCCGGCGTCATAAGCAGATCATATTTCTCAAAGAAACTCCGCATCATGCCGCGGATTCTTTCTATCTGCGTCCAGGTGCGGGCGACCTCCATACCGCTCAGACCCCGGGCACATTCCAGAGCCAGTCGGGTATAGTCCATAAGCTCGTCACGATGCTCATCAAGAGCAGAATCCAGGTATAAGTCATACTGGGCTGCAAGCAGCACGTCCCAGAGGTCAAACGGTTCTCCGGTATCCGGCGCCGCTTCCGCCACGTCATATCCCATTTCGGCAAAGATGCGCACCGCTGCCTCAACCGCCGCCTTAACTTCAGGAGCAACCATCACGCTATACCCCAGGTCCGGACTCCAAGCAATTTTGAGCTTCTCAAGCCTGCCGTCCACAGCCTTAAGGAAATCAGGCGGCGCCGTCCTGATACAGGTGTAGTCAAGCCCGTCCGGGCCAGCCATCACGTTCAGCATCAAGGCCGCATCCCTCACGTTCCGTGTCATTGGGTCAAGGCAGCTGACATGGGAGACGCCCCACGGCTGGACATCCTTGGGCACCCGGCCGTAACTGGCCTTCAGCCCGTAGACCCCGCACCAGCTCGCCGGAATACGTGTTGAACCACCACCGTCAGTGCCCTGCGCCAACGGCGATATGCCAGCCGCCACACCCGCAGCCGCTCCACCGCTTGAGCCGCCGGAGTTCCTCTCCGTATTCCAGGGGTTATAGCAAGCACCGGCCAGCCTGTTCTCCGTACAACAGCACAGCCCGAACTCGGGCGTATTGGTCTTGCCTAAAATGATAGCTCCGGCCGATCTGAGACGCTGCACCATGGTTCCCTCTTTGTCGGGGACGAAATCCTTATAGATAAGCGAGCCCTGCGTGGTGCGGAGGCCTCTGGTCATAATCAGGTCCTTGATGGAGACCGGTATGCCGTGAAGAAGGCCCAGGGCCGCGCCAGTATTAAGCGCCTTTTCTGCCTCTCGGGCTGATTTCACCGCCCCATCCTCAGCCAGAGTAAGATAAGCGTTCAATTTGGGGTTTATCTCGCTGATTCTTTTCAGAACGGCTTCCATCAGCTCCACCGGCGATAATTTCTTACTACGGATCATCTCCACGAGCTTATAAGCAGGGGTAAAGCATAATGCGCGTGCCTCGCTACCTGAAGTCATAACTACCTCCACTTTAAGACTTTGCTATTTTCGGACTAGCATACCATTCAGCAACGCCAATGACAAGTCTGGCGCAGACACTTTACTTGCTGAACCATCTCTGGTATGGATATACTGACATTTGTCAATATTTCTATCATATCTATTGACATTTGAGCATAATGAGTGCTATACTCTCACGTATCACTTAACGTAAAACGTTCCATTGTAGATGCTGATTATGGAAGGGCTTTCTGAGAGACTGAAGGAACTGCGTAGAAAGAAGGGCTGGACACAAGAGGATATGGCGCGGGAGATTGACGTCAGCCTTTCCACCGTGCAACGCTGGGAGAAAAAGGGCGGCGAGCCGACCAGGCTGGCTCGCCGCGAGCTGCACCGGTTATTCCGCCGAGAAAATATATATCTCAGTTCCTGAGAGCCAATCGTGATTATGAACGCCGTCCGCTCACAGGCCAGGCGGTAATTTCACCCCGAGCTTTTCGGAGACTGCCATCAGGTTGCGGACGGTTCCCTCAGGCAAAGGAATCCCGTTCTTGGAACGCTCGATGAAGGTCCTCTCCTCCGGTTCACCGGGGACAAATATCTCGTCGAAACCCTCCGCCTTGGGCAGCGCTTTTACGCCCTCAATAAGCTCGTCAATATGCTCCTTATAGCTCTCCAAGTCAGTAAAGGTACTGATGTCTATGGCCGCGACCGCGCTATTCTGAATGTGTTTGGGGACATAGCCCAGGCGCTCCCCCACGGCCTGTTCTTTCTTGCCTTCAGCCGGCGGCCCGACCTCACGTCCAAACAATACTGGCGCCACCACCGGGTTTCCTGACATCACGCTGGCCAGACATTCGAACATCATCGCCAGTCCCGAACCCTTGGGCCCACCAAAGGGCAGCAGCGCACCGACGTTTCTGGGATCAGTGGTCGGGTTGCCTTCCTTGTCCAGTGCCCAGCCCTCGGGTATGGGCATATTCTTATCCACCGCCAGCCAGATTTTCCCTCCGGCGACCACGCTGGTGGCCATGTCCAAGTTGAGCGGACGATGGCGCTTTGCCGGCACGGAGATGGCAATGGGACTGTTGTGTACCCCGGGGGCCTTGGCACCGAACGGTGCCATGTTTGGCGGGTTGCTGACGAATACAATCCCCGCCATTCCCCTCTCCGCCATCATCTGCGAATAATACCCCAGGGCACCCTGATGTGTCAGGTTGCGTATCAGCGCCCAGCATATGCCCACCTTCTTTGCCTTTTCCACCACCATATTCACCACTTTGATGGTGACCACCGGACCAAGGGCACGGTCAGCATCAAGCAGTATTGTAGCCGGAGTTTCCTTAAGAACCTGTATATCGGGCCTTGGGTTCATTACGCCCTTTTCAATGTTATCCAGGTACCAGGGGATACGCAGCACCCCGTGGGAGTCAACAGCGCGCAGGTTGGCCCAGATCAGCGCCCCAGCCTCGGCGGCAGCATCTTCCGGCGGCATACCAGCCCGAACGAAGACTTCCGCAGCAAACTCTTTCAGCGGTTCACAGGCAACGACCTTGACTTCACTTTCGGCCATACTTCCTCCTTTACTTATCATACAAGGTAACGATTGATTTTAGTGGGCAGAGCCTTTTGAAGTCAAGCAACGATTAGCTATTAATAAGTGGCCCAAAAAAGATGGGCTGGGGATATCCCCAGCCCATCTTCATTCCGTATCTTAAATCAATCTTACCGGTTCGCTCTTACTTTGCGGAAGCAATCACTGCAATATACAGGTCTATCTTCGCGCGGCTGGAATGGTACTTCGGTTTCTTTGCCGCATTCGGCGCATATCACCGGGAACATCTGACGGTTTGGCCTGTAGTCGTAGCCGCTGCTTCGGTTTCGTTCCTGCTTTCTGGCCTGACGACATTCGGGACAACGCTTGGGCTCGTTGGTATAGCCTTTTGACTGGAAAAATTCTTGTTCTTGAGCGCTGAAGACGAAAGTGGCCCCGCAGTCAGAACATTCCAGCGTCTTGTCCGTGAAGCTCATTAGATGACCTCCTCCTTTTCTTATTTGGTCGAGCTTTGGTCATCCAATACTTGGGTAAAGGAAACCTGTAGTATCCACCTCAGTTTGCGATAACCAGTACTAAACCTGTCTACCATTATACTCTAAATGATTTTAATTCGCAAAAAACCATCAGCAAAATAAAAAAAGATTTTAGGCAACCTTGCATGACTCATCATAAACGCCTAACATACCATCTGAACCTTTGCTCTTTCTCACCATTGTTCAGTATAATTGAACGTGATGGGTGCCCCTGTAGCTCAGAGGATAGAGCAGCGGTTTCCTAATCTGTCTGCCAGTGTCTTGAACAGTCATTTTACGTTCAAAATGATACTTTGGCGTTACTTGTCCAAGACCTGTATTGAACGTAGAAAACCATCTGGTAACGTTGAGTTTTATTTAGTTTATTAGCAAATTATTAGCAAAATTTCGGTCCAGGTTTAGCTTAGTGAGATAGATCTCACAGTAACCCTGAAGCGCCTTTCCCATATCTGTGCAACGTTAATTTTTAACTTGTGCTTTACACTAGCTGCAAGGGCTCCTAATTTTAATTTCTAATCTAATGTAACTCAGTTACACATTCCGCTAAATAGTGCAATGAGACAACCTTTTACTGGATTGTTGGTCTTTTTTCTTGTCAAAGATTAGTCCACACATAACACTTTTCACAGCCCACTAGATACTCCGATGAGTCAATTTTCTCTTTATTTTTTACCGTCACTGGTAAATAATATGGCATTGCATCTTGACAATTTATATAATTTAGTTATATTATATATAATGACACTAATCTAACTATTATGTATCAAGAGAGGACTAAGGCAATGGATGCGTACGAGCGCAGGGTGGAGCGAAATAGAGAACGGATATTAAGGGCAACACTAGAGCTCTTTCAGGTTCATGGGATTAGAAAAACTACTACAAATGACATCGCTCGGAAGGCAAGGGTTTCCCCAGCTACGGTCTATAATCATTTCGGCAGTAAAGAAGACCTCGTGCGCGCTGCAGTTAAATATTTCCTTATCAGCAAGGTAGCGGAGTTCAGCGAGATTTTGAATGCAGACCTTTCCTTTATGAGCAAGATGGAGCAACTTCTCTCGTATAAATCAGACATGCTTGGCCAATACCAAGGAGATTTTATGCAAACGATTATCTCTGAAGATCCACAAATCAGGCAATTTGTTGACTCGATATATCTAGCGGAGATGAGGCAAGTGATAATGGACTTCTATGAGGAAGGTAAGAAAGAAGGGTATATCAATCCTGAACTCTCTACGGAAAATATCATGCGTTATATGTTGATAGTCCGTAGCGGTATGGCTGCTGAGTCTATCCTGTCTGAAGACCCCAAGGATAATCGCAGGATGATGCAGGAACTGGCGCCCCTTTTCCTCTATGGCTTGATGGGCAGGCCGAGGGAAGCGACCAAGAATAATCGGGAGAAACAGTGACATGATTTCAGTAAAAAACCTCTCTCATTCGTACAACCAAGACGAAAACTTTGCAGTAAAAAACATAAGTTTCGAGGTGGCAGATGGAGAGACCTTTGGGTTCCTGGGCCCCTCGGGTGCCGGCAAATCTACCACACAGGGTATTTTGACGGGCTTGCTGAAACTACAGGACGGCGAAGTTATCGTTGCCAGTTACGATTTAAGAAAAGTGCAAAACGAAAGATTCAACAAGATCGGTGTCTCTTTCGAGCAATCAAATGTGTACGGCAAGCTGACAGCCAAGGAAAACTTGGAGTATTATGCAAAACTCTTTGATGTCCCCACCCGCGACCCGATGGAACTCCTCCATTTAGTGGGGCTAGATGGAAAAGAAAATATAAGAGCCAGTGAATTTTCCAAAGGAATGAAGCATCGCCTGACCTTTGCCCGTTCTCTCATTAACAATCCGGTGCTCTGGTTTCTGGACGAGCCAACCACGGGCCTGGACCCGGCAATTGCAGCTACCATTAAAGACATTATAAAAGAAAAAGCTGCGCAGGGGACGACTTCTTTCCTGACAACCCACAATATGTTTATCGCTGACGAGCTATGCGACCGTATTGCCTTTATTATTGATGGCGAAATAAAGCTTATAGATTCACCGAAGAACCTTAAGCTGCAATATGGCCAGAAGCTGGTCGATATTGAGTATATTGCCGACGGCAATATAGTAAAGGAAATCCTGAAAACCGTTGACAAGCTGGAGAGAAAACGCATCGGTGAAATCGTCAATAACTATGAAATCCGGACGATGCATTCCAAAGAAGCGACACTGGAGGAAATATTTATTCAGGTTACTGGGCGAGGGCTCCATTACGATGAAATTACTAAGTAGCTACCTGAAAGAAATGAAGATTGCCGCCAGAGGCTTTTATTTCTATATAGAAGTTGGCATGGCGGTGCTCATGCTCGCGATACTGCTGCTCTTTGTGAACGAAGAGTCCACCAGTGACCGGAAGCAATTTATCTACAACGACATGCCCACCAAGATCGCGGAGTACCTGAAGGAGAGGAGCATAGATAGAGGTGAAGCAAGACTAGCCGGCTTTACGGAATTTGAGCTTAAACCCACGGAATTTGAATTAACTAATCAGGACACCAGCGAGACGACAGGGTACGATTTTAATGATGAAAAGAGGCTTGAGATTGAAACCTATGAGTTCCTGGATTCATCCACCGGTGAGCTCGAAGAAACGATATACTACGTGGAAAACGAAGAAGAAATGATAAGGCTTGCTTACAGCGAGAGCGAAATGGGCGTCACCGTGGACATGGACCCGTACGGTAGCGTTTCCAATAAATACTACCTGCAGGGATACGAAACAGACAGACTTAAAAATCTTCTCTATATACTTCAAAACGAGTCGCGTGAAGTGGTTAACGACAGGAAAGACCGTCAAATAGTCAGGACGCTGGAAGTAGCGGAAACACTGAATAACCGTGAGAACCTGGTGCCGGTTTTTATTGCGTATATGGGCGCACTCATGGGCTTTTTCATTGTGATGGCATACATTTTCTATGATAAGGACGAAGGCGTCATTAAGGCGTTTGCGGTAACTCCCTCCTCCATATGGAAATACCTCACCTCAAAGATATTCGTAATATTGAGTACGGTGGTAGTATCTTCCTCTATTATTACGATACCCGTGATGGGCTTAAAACCCAATTATTTGCTCTTTTATCCTTTCCTGATAGTTACTACTTTCGCCATCGCATCTCTGGGGCTACTAGTGGCAAGCTTCTTTGACAATATCTCCAAAGCATTTGGCGTGATGTATGCCATCATGATTATGCTAATGATACCAGCCTTCTCCTACTTTATCCCGAGCTTTGATCCTCTATGGCTCAGGTTTTTCCCTACCTACCCGCTGTTGCACGGATTCAAGGAAATAATGCTGAATGGCGACGCCGGTTATGTGTTACTGTATTCGCTTTTATTCCTAGCAGGTGGACTGGTGCTTTTCATGCTGGCTGATATGAGATTCAAGAAGACACTAACTGTATAAAGAGAATATGAGATGCTCAATAAACTCTTGGTGATATTCAGAAAAGACTTCTTAACGGCAAGAAGAGATGCTATGGCTACCTACATAATAGTCATCCCTTTGATTCTGGCAGTGGGTATATCTTTCTTCGCACCCGGGCTCAACGACACTACTGTGAAACTGGCGATGCTGGAAAGTGATGATACCGAGCACATAGAATACATGAAACAATTTGCCCAAGTAGAATTATTCGATAGTCTGGACGAACTGGAAAGGCGGGTGAAAAAGCGGGATGATATTGCCGCCATCGCACCGAATGGTCACAGCTACGAAATTGTCCTGCAAGGGAATGAATCGGAAATGGTGGAGGACTACGTCCTTATGCTGAGTGCCTACTATGAGCTGGGAGCAACCAAAGATGAGACTAATGCCCAGCTGTTATCATTTGGCAGAACGGTACCGCCGTTAAAAACGAAGCTCGTTAATATCCTGGTATTATTGACCATAATGCTGGCGGGGATGTTGATCGCAATGAGTATCGTTGAGGAAAAGGCAGAAAACACAATCAACGCGATTAATGTTACCCCAATTTCACAAACCGCATTTGTAGCGGGAAAAAGCCTTTTTGGCAGCACTGCTGCCATGCTGGGGATTATCGGGGCTATTTTAATAACCGGTTTCTATGACATCAACTGGTTCATGATAATAATAGTCGGTCTTACGTCTATGATTCTAAGCCTTGTCATCGGCTTCCTCCAGGGTCTTTCCAGCGAGGACGTCATGGAGGCGGCCGGGAGTGTGAAACTCTTGTTTCTCCCCATCGCCGGTTCAATTGCAGTTTATGAGTTCGTAGCGGATAAATGGCAGTGGACAATGTACTGGAGCCCTTTCTATTGGGCGTACAAAGCGAACACTATGATACTGTCCAAAACAGCCGACTGGGGAACGGTGCTTCTTTGCACCGGGATGGTAGTCGGTTTGTCGTTGATTGTTTACTTGGTGTCTATTCCCAAAATAAGAAAGGGATTAAGTTAGATTACTGTTTAGATATGGGAGGCTATACATGAAAAAACATGTAATTATGGTTATGCTGTTGGTTGGTTTTCTTATCACAGGAATCACTGCCTGTGGTGGCGATGACAAAGAGCCAGCCAGCCAACAACCAACGAAGGGGGATATTGGCGTTACCATCACTGCCGATGGGAATATAGAAGCATTGTCTCATGCAAAGCTGACTTTTGGCAGCGGCGGTAGGGTAGCCCAGATAGCCGTCGAAGAAGGGGATAGGGTCAGTAAAGGTGACCTTCTGGCCAGACTTGACACCGGTGCTCTGGAACTGGCTGAAGCCAAGGCGAAGGTAGCTCTGACCGAGGCGCAGGTAGCCCTGACTCAGACAAAGGCAGCCCTGACTGAAGCAAAATTAGCTGAGCGAACAGCGGAACAAGACCTGAAGAACACACGGGATACGGAAGACGCTTTGGAACTGGCTTTATATAACGCCCTGATAAATGTAAGGTCGGCCGCGCATTACCTCGATGAAACCCGTGATATATACACCTGGCCGGATATTGAAATCGCCAAAAAAGACGTAGAAAACGCCGAGGGATTTCTGCAATACGCAATTGACCAGGACCTGCCAGAGGCAACGATAACCTACGCCCAGAAAAGATTGGATGCAGCGGAGGCGGTACTGGATGCTAAAACAAACGCATACGATACCGAAGAAGTAGCCATTGCCAATATGCAACTTGAAGCTGCCAAACGGGCCGAGGCCCAAGCCCAGAAGAACCTCAATAAACTGAGCGACGAAATAATCATTAAAGCTCTAGAAGTAGAGGCAGCCGATGAATCTGTAGAGCAAGCCCAGCAAAATGTTAGCCTAGCTCAACAGAATGTTGATTTGGCTCAAAAATCTCTCATTCAGGCAGTACAGGACCTTGAAGAAGCGACCATCATAGCTCCGTTCGATGGTACAGTAGCCAATATCGGTGTGAATGAGGGAGAGTTTTTGTCACCTGCAGCCTATACCGAGACAACTATCGTTGAACTTATCGACCCTAGGTATATGGAACTTATCGCCCGTGTTGTCGAGCTCGATATCGCCAGGGTGAAAATCGGGCAGAAAGCCATGATAAGCGTTGATGCCACGTCGGAAACGAAGCTTGAGGGATGGGTTACGTTTATTTCTCCGCTTGCCAGAGAAACAGGGGCCGTCTTATTTGAAGATGAAGATGAGGAAAAAGAGTACGAGGTCAAGATTAAGTTTAACATCCCCGAAAACTCACCTATCCGTGATGGAATGAGTGCCACCGCCGAAATAATTATTGAATAGAGCAGTCAATATTCAGCTTTTCAGGACATATGACCAATATCATCGAATAGCACAGGTTTACAATCAAAGCCTCCCGAATACGGGAGGCCTTTTTTCCCCATTTACTTCACCAGTCTGGGAAAGGTGATGGACGTGCTATTTCTTCAAATTTCACCTTATGACTTTTTAGTGAATGGGGCGAGGTTGCACAAAACCGAGTTATGTGCAATTCGGTACTAGCCTGAATTTGGTCATAGCGTTGGTAGTATAATAAACTGGGCTAGCATAGCGGAGGCGTATATGGCCAAACAACCACTCATCTTGACTTGCGAAATCTGCGGCGAGAAGTTCGAAGCTCATGCGCGACGAAAGGTCGTGCATTGTAGGGAGTGCGCTAAAAAACTGAGACGTAAGGGGCTAGGTCCAGTACAGATTAGGCGAAAACCTGTTGCTGGCACCGTTTCTATCAAATCCGAGGCAAAAGAAATCGCTTGGGAACGCGGTGAAAAAGACCTTGTCTATTACCTAAACCGATTCAATAGACATCCAAAATATGATGGTGTGGTACCACCTGATCTAGACAAGATAACTGATGAAGACAGGCGAATAGCGAACCAGATCGCAGCCAAAATGCCGGCCGAGACTTGGGCACAAATCGTTGGTAAGTCCATCGCGCAAATTAGTAATTGGGATCTCCTAAATATGACGGATTCGGAATGGCAAAGCCGTAGAGACGTAGTTTGTCAGGTGCTTGGCGCATTATTAGGGCACCGCGGTATAGGCGTCGCCAGACTAACCAAAGCACTGCACCGGAAGAGGCCAAACTTGATCCCTGTTTGTGACAGTGTGGTGCAAAAAGCGTTAG
>Ga0209635_10000611_pt1 | contig 24963 bp, 27 predicted proteins | sample DeeMarSWOR230_32_FD_187463 | JGI IMG/M metagenome (GOLD analysis project Ga0209635, IMG submission 187463) | Marine sediment microbial communities from White Oak River estuary, North Carolina - WOR-2-30_32 (SPAdes) (version 2) | ecosystem: Environmental > Aquatic > Marine > Intertidal zone >...
GCGGTATCGCTGGCGGGTGCGGGCACGCAACGCGCAGGGCTGGGGGCCGTGGTCGGAGTGGGCGGTCTTCAACTTCGGTGAGGGCGGTGGCGGTGAGTTACCGCCGGCGCCGACCGGGCTGAGCCCCAGCGGCGGAGAGACGATCACGACGAGCTCGGTGACGCTCTCCTGCAACGCGATCTCGGGGGTGACGGAGTACGAGTTCGAGATCGAGTACGAGGGTGCGAGCGGCTGGAAGTACTACTACAGCTATAGCTCGAGCACGAACTCGAAGACCTTCTGGCCGCAGTACGACGACACGCGGTATCGCTGGCGGGTGCGGGCACGGAACGCGCAGGGCTGGGGGCCGTGGTCGGTGTGGGCGATTTTCCGCTTCGGGTCGCCATAGAGCTCTGCGCAAACCGGCGCGCCGAAGACTCGTGTCAACTTGGGCTAGGGGCTGACTCGGAAGTCGCCTGCTGTACAAGACGGCGCAGCGCCGGGTAGATGGCTGGATTGCCGGCGATGAAGGCGCCGTGCTTGATGACCTCCGCACTCCCCTTTAGGTCGGTGATGATGCCGCCCGCCTCCCGCAGGATGAGCACGCCCGCCGCCACGTCCCAGGGCGCGAGGTAGAGCTCCCAGAAGCCATCCAGGCGGCCGCAGGCGAGGTCGCAGAGATCGATGGCGGCGGAGCCGGTGCGCCGAATGCCGCTGGTCCTCGGCAGGATCGCCTTGAACTGCGCCAGGTAGGAGTCGAGCAGCTCCGTCCTCTTGAAGGGGAAGCCGGTGCCGATGAGCGCGTGCTTGAGCTCGCTCACCCCGGAAACCGAGATCGGGTGCCCGTCCTGCTGGGCCCCCTCTCCGCGCACTGCCTGGAAGGTTTCCCAGCGGCCGGAGTTGATCACCACTGCCGCGGCGAGCCCCTGGGAATCGACGGCGGCCACGGACGCGGAGTGGACGGGGTAGCCGTGCAGGTAGTTGGTGGTGCCATCCAGCGGATCGATGTACCAGGTCACCTCCGCCTGATCGGGCGACGGGCCGCCCCAGTCGCGCTCTTCGGCGGCGATCGCGTGGTCCGGGAAGGCGGCACGTACCTCGGTGACCGCGGCCTCCTCCGCCTCGTGGTCCACCTCGCTCACCCAGTCGGAGTGGCCCTTCTCGGTCCAGGCGCCCGTGGCCACACGGCGTGAACGGCGGTGGACCTCCGCCGCGGCGTGCGCGGCGCGGTGGGCGGCGTGCAGCAGGTCGTCGAGCGAGCTCATAGGTTGATCAGGTCCTTAGCGGGCGGTAACTTAAGCCACCGCTGGCACGGCGACCAGCGGCCGGTGTTGGGTGTTGGGTTGGGGCGTCGGATCTTCCCAGCGCCCTGCCTCCACGCCCAACGTTTTTCTTTCACTCGAACCAGCAGCGGATGAGCGAAGCCAAGCCGCGCGTGTTCAGCGGCATCCAGCCGTCGGGCGAGCCGCACATCGGGAATTATCTCGGCGCGATCAAGAACTGGGTCCCGCTGCAGGATAAGTACGAGTGCTTCTTTTGCATCGTGGATCTGCATGCGATCACCCAGGCGTTCGAACCGGCGGAGTTGCCGGGTAACGTCTTCGATGTGGCGATTGTGCTCATGGCCGCGGGCCTCGATCCGCAGAAGTGCACGATCTTCTTGCAGTCGGACGTCCCGGAGCACTGTGAGCTGGCCTGGGTGTTCACCACGGTGACGCCGCTTGGCGAGCTGGAGCGGATGACGCAGTTCAAGGACAAGGCCTCGCGGCAGGATTCGCTGCTGGCGGGGCTGCTGAACTACCCGGTGCTGCAGGCCGCCGACATCCTGCTCTATCACGCTTCGCTGGTGCCGGTGGGTGAGGACCAGGTGCAGCACATCGAGCTGACACGCGAGATTGCCCGCAAGTGGAACGCTCGCTACGGCGAGTACTTCCCTGAGCCGGAGGCGCTGGTCAGCCGGGTGCGCCGTGTGATGGGGCTGGACGGGCAGGCGAAGATGTCGAAGTCGCTGGGCAACACGGTGGGGCTGCTGGAATCGCCGCAGGAGACCTGGGAGAAGATCCGCGTGGCGCTGACCGACCCGGCGCGGGTGCGGCGTACCGATGCGGGCAACCCGAACGTCTGCAACATCTTCAGCCTGCACCGCTACTTCTCCAGCCAGGCGGAGCTTGCCTGGGCGGACGAGGGCTGCCGGACGGCGGGCATCGGCTGCATCGACTGCAAGCGCCGGCTGACCGACAACATGATCGCCGAGCTGGGGCCCATCCGTGAGCGCGCTCTGCAGCTGCGCAGGCAACCGGACCAGGTCTACGAGGTGCTGGCCGCCGGTGCGAGCCGCTGCCGCGAGATCGCCGCGCAGACGATGGCGGAGGTCAGGGAGCGCATGGGGCTGGCCGGCGTGGTGACGCCGGCGCAAACGAAAGTTGAATGACAGGAGGAGGGTCGGCTCGTGGATTGGCTTGACCCGAACTGGATCGAGGCGCTGCAGCTGAACCTGCTCGGTCGCCTGGCGCTGGCCGCGCTGCTCGGCGGCATCATCGGCCTCGAGCGCGAGCTTGCCGGCAAGCCCGCTGGTCTGCGCACCAACATCCTGATCTGCGTCGGCGCCGCGCTGCTCATGGATGTCTCGCAGAAGGTGGCGGGCGCGGCAACGGGACCCGCGGACCCCGGCCGCATCGCGGCGCAGGTCGTGTCGGGGATCGGCTTCATCGGCGCAGGGACGATCCTGGTGGCGCGGGGCAGCATCGTCGGGCTCACGACGGCGGCCACGCTCTGGGTGGTGGCGGCCATCGGTCTGGCGGTGGGCGCGCACGCCTACGTCGAGGCGGTGGGTGGAACCATGCTGGTGGCCGTCACGCTCATCTTGCTCGGCCGGGCCGAGGACTTCCTGTTCCGCCGCCGTAAGAGCGTTCAGGTGGACGTGACGATCGATCCGCGCCCGGAACTGCTGGACGAGATCGCCACACTGTTCAAGAGACACGGCCTACGGGCGTGGCCGGAGAAGGTCGAGAAGCATCACGAGCGGTTCCGGGCGTCGTACGAGGTCGTGGGCTCGGCGAGGAAGCGAGACGCGGCGCTGACCGAGCTGGCGGAGTCGCGAGGAGTGAGAAGGATTACGGTTCGCTGATGCAGGCCTACGCATAGCGTGCCGCTGAACATTATAATATGAGCGATGGTCCTGTCGGCTCGAGCATGACTCCCCCAGCACCCCGCCGATTCGTCATCGACATGTTCTCCTCCCGCTACCCCTTGTGGTGCATGCCTGTAGGGGAGGTGGAGCGGATTCGCGCCGCGCTGCCGCCGGACTGGGAGCTGGTTCGGGTGACGGAGGAAGCCGACGGTTCCGGGGACGGGCTGCCGCGGGTAACGCCGGGGCTGCGGGAGGCGCTGCGGGACGCGGAGGTGTACTGCGGTTTCGGTATCCCGCGTGAGGTGTTTGCCGCGAGCGAGAAGCTGCGCTGGGTGCACTCGGGCGCGGCCGGTGTCGGCGGCTCGCTGTATCGAGAGATGCTGGAGAGCGACGTGGTCTTCACGAACTCGGCGGGCACACACGGAGTGCCGGTAGCTGAGCACGCACTGGCGATGATGTTCTACTTCGCCCGGGCGTTCGACCAAGTGCAGGCGAGTCAGCGGGCCGGCCGGCGCTGGGAGCGCGACCGGATCGCCTGCGCGCCGAGCCCGGTGGGCGAGCTGACCGATTCTGTGGTGGGTATCATCGGGCTCGGCGGGATCGGCCGTCAGGTGGCGCGGCGTGCCAGGGGGCTCGGCATGCAAGTGTGGGCGCTGGATCGTGACCCGGCGGCGGGCGCTGGCGGTGAGGCGGATCGGCTGTTCGGGCCCGGGGATCTCGAGACACTGTTGAAGGGTAGCGATTACGTGGTGCTGACGGTCCCGCACACGGCGGAGACGGACGGGCTCATTGGTGCCGGCGAGCTGGCGGCGATGAAGCCGGGGGCCGTTCTGATCAACGTGTCGCGCGGGCCGCTCGTGGACGAGGAGGCATTGATCGCGGCGTTGCGTGCCGGATCGATCCGCGGTGCTGGCCTCGACGTCTTCTGGGAAGAGCCCCTCCCCCCGAGCAATCCCCTGTGGGAGCTGGAGAACGTCTGTCTCACCCCGCACGTGGCGGGGGTCAGCCCTCGCTTCTGGGAGCGGGAAACGGAGCTGATCCTCGAGAACATACGGCGCTACCTCGGGGGTGAGCCGCTGCTCAATGTCGTGAACAAGCAGGCAGGTTACTAGGAGCGGGTTATGGAGAAGATCCTCAGGGCAGCCATCGAGCGCGGTGCCAGCGACCTGCACATCAAGGCGGGCGACGTGTTCCGGGCCCGGATCCACGGCGAGCTGGTGCCGATGACCAAGCAGCTGCTGACGCCCGACCAGACGCGTGAGATCGCGATGCGGCTGATCCCGAACGAGCGGGATCGCAACAATATCGACCGGATCACCGACTACGACTGCGCGTGGGGCGTTCCCGGGCTGGGGCGTTTCCGCGTCAACATCCTGAAGCAGCGCGGCAGCTTCATGATCGTGTTGCGTATCATCCCGGTCGAGATCCCGAAGTTCGAGGAGCTCAACCTGCCGCTGGTGATGCCTGATATCGCATCACTGCCGCGCGGTCTCATCCTGGTGACGGGTGTCACGGGCTCGGGCAAGACGACGACGCAGGCGGCGATGATCCACTACATCAACCAGAACTTCCGCCGTCATGTCATCACGCTGGAGAACCCGATCGAGTATCTGCATCGGGACATCAACTCCTCGATCACCCAGCGCGAGGTCGGCAGTGACACGAGTTCATTCCAGACGGGGCTACGTGCGGCACTGCGTGAGGACCCGGACGTGATCCTGATCGGTGAGATGCGCGACACCGAGACGATCGACACGGCGATCAAGGCCTGCGAGACGGGTCACCTGGTGATCTCGACGCTGCACACGCCGGATGCCGCGACAACGATCAGCCGAACGATCTCGGTATTCCCGCCGGAGGAGCAGGAGATGCTGCGCGTGCGGTTGGCAGAGTCGCTGGCGGCGGTGATCTCGCAGCGGCTGCTACCCCGCAAGGACGGTAACGGGCGGATCCTCGCCGCCGAGGTGATGGTGGTGACCGGAGCGATTCGCGACTGCATCTTGAACCCGCAGAAGCTGGGCGTGATCCGCGAGTTGATGGAGGAGGGGCGGTCGCAGTACGGGATGCAGACGTTCGACCTGCACCTGATGGAGCTGGTGCGGGCGAATCTGGTGCAGTACGACACGGCGAAGCTGGCGGCGACGAACCCGGCGGACTTCGAGCTACGGATGAAGACGCTGGGCGAGGAGCAGCTGGTGGAGGGGCTGATTTGAACGTGGAAGGCGTCATCCTGCCGGTCACGACGCCCTACGACGCGTCGAGCGGCGAGATCGCTCCCGTGCACTTCCGTGACAACTTGCGTGCCTGGCGGGGCACGGGTGTGCACGGCTTCGTTGTGGCCGGCTCGACCGGCGAGTCGCCGCTGCTGGACGAGCACGAGATCGTGCAGCTGGTCGAGTGGGCCCGTGACGTCGTGGGGCCCGAGCAGGTTCTCATCGCCGGCACCGGCGCGGAGTCGACGCGGGCGACGATACGCGCGACGCGCGCCGTGGCGGAGGCCGGCGCGGATGCGGTGCTGGTGCGGGCGCCGGCCTATTACCGACCGCGCATGGACGGGGAGACGCTCCGGGTGCACTTCGAGGCGCTGGCCGATGCGAGCCCGATCCCCATCATCCTGTACAACATACCGCAGTTCGTGCCGGTGGAGATCGCGCCGGGTCTGCTGGCCGAGGTAGGTAGCCACCCCAACATCGCCGGCATCAAAGACTCCAGCGGTGACCTGAAGGTGCTGGGCGCGCTGCTGGACGCGGCGCCCGCGGGCTGCCGTGTGCTGGTTGGTTCGGGCGCGCTGCTCTACGCGGCTCTGGAGACCGGTGCCGCCGGTGGCATCATCGCGATGGGCTGCATCGCCCCCCGGCAGTCGGTGGAGGTCTACGAGGGTTTCCGAGCCGGCGCGGTAGGCAAGGCCGGTGCGGTGCAGGGGAAGATCACGCCGCTGCACACCAAGATCGTGCGCGACCTCGGGGTGGCGGGCGTCAAGTACGCGCTCGACGCGCTAGGCTACTTCGGCGGTGAGCCGCGACCGCCGCTCCGGCCGCTGGACGACAGGGGCCGGACGCGGGTGCGGGAGGAGCTCGCGGGGGCCGGACTGCTCTCTGGTGAAGACCGTGGTTGAGACCATCGCGTTCATCCTGCTCATCGTCGCTTTTCTGGCGGGTCTGGTCCTCATCCCCATCGGTCTGCCGGGACTCTGGCTCATGGTGCTGGCGCTGGTCGGGTACGCGGCGGTGGTGGGCTTTGAGCAGGTCGGCTGGACGACGATCGGCGCCGCGCTGGTCCTGGCCGTGATCGCCGAGGCGGCGGAAGCGTGGCTGGGCTTCCGCATTACGCGGCGCTACGGTGCCAGCAACCGCGCCGGTTGGGGCGCAGTGCTGGGCGGTCTCGCCGGGGCGCTCGCGGGCACGCCCATCCCCATCATCGGCAACGTGATCGGTGCCTTCCTGGGCTCCTTCCTGGGCGCCGTCCTCTTCGCCCAGGGCCCGGACAGCGACATCCGTCTGACGCTGGGCGCCGGCTGGGGCGCCGTGCTGGGCCGGGCAGCGGGTGCGGCCGTGAAGATCGCGGTCGGTCTGGGCATCGCCATTATCGGTGTGTTCGCGGCGCTGTAGCGGCCTGTGGCTCGGCCGCTTTCTTGACACCTGCTGACACGCGGTCTAGCTTTCCACAGAGGATAAACGAAAAGCGGCCCCCGAAAGGGGGCTTTTTTGCCGGCCCCCGGCTGGGGGCCTTTTGCTTGAGGTCATCATGCTAGGACGCGATGTCCGTTGCCTCGCCGTGGTGGGCTCGCAGTGGGGCGACGAGGGAAAAGGCAAGATCGTCGACGTTTTGGCGAAGGACGCGGATTGGATCGCCCGCTATCAGGGCGGCGCCAACGCGGGCCACACGGTTCGCATCGGAGACGACCAGTTCATTCTGCACCAGATCCCGTCGGGCATACTCCATCCCGGCAAGCGCTGCGCGTTGGGGAACGGTGTGGTGCTGGACCCGGTGACCTTCTTCGAGGAGATCGAGGAGCTCGAGCGGCGCGGCCACTCGGCGGATGGTCGCGTGCTGGTCAGCTCGCGCGCGCAGCTGGTCCTGTCTTATCACAAACTCCTCGACCAGGCCCAGGAAGCGAGCCGCGGCAAGGGGGCGATCGGGACAACCGGCCGCGGGATCGGAAACGCATACGAGGACAAAGTGGCGCGGGTCGGGATTCGCGTCGCCGACCTGGGGGCGGCGGAGCGGCTGCGCGAGCTGGTGGAGGCGGGCGCGTCGCGGGCCCAGGGGAAGCTGCGCGCTCTGGGCTCGGACGTGGTCGTCGATGCGGCGCAGATCTACGACGAGCTCTGCGCCTTCGCGCCGCGCCTGCTACCGATGGCGTGCGATGTGGGGCTGGCGCTGCGGAAGGCGCTCGACCAGGGCGCGAAGCTGCTGCTCGAGGGGGCCCAGGGGGCCATGCTCGACGTGGACCATGGGACCTACCCGTATGTCACGTCATCGAATACCACGGCCGGCGCGGCCGCCATCGGTCTCGGCCTGGGGCCGACGGTGATCGACGCCGTGCTGGGTGTGGTGAAGGCGTACACGACGCGGGTCGGCAGTGGGCCGCTGCCCACCGAGCTGCCGCCCGAGCAGGCGGCGCACCTGCGCGAGCTGGGCGCCGAGTACGGCGCTACCACCGGGCGCCCGCGGCGGACCGGCTGGTTCGACGCGGTGGTGGTCCGCTATGCGGCCCGGCTCAACGGGGTCACGGCGCTGGCGGTGAGCAAGCTCGACGTTCTGGACCCGCTGCCCGAGCTGAAGCTGTGTGTGGGCTATGACCTGCACGGCGAGCGGCTGGAGGAATTCCCGGCTGACCTGGCGACACTTGCCGCGATCGAGCCGAGCTACGAGACCGTGCCGGGCTGGCAGAGTCCGACGGCGGAGGCGCGGCGGCTGGAGGATCTGCCCGGCGCGGCCCGGGCCTATCTGGATCGCATCGCCGAGGTCACCGAGGTACCCATCCGCTACGTCTCGGTGGGGACTCGGCGGCGCGAGATCATTAGCGTGGAGTAGAACGACCGGGCCTTGATGCGGCCAGGCGGTTCGCCTAAGTTAGGCGGCCTTCCGACAGTAAAGGAGTTGTATGGCGACCAGGATTAGACTGCGCAGGGTTGGCCGGAAGCGGCAGGCGTCCTTCCGGATCGTTGTGGCCGGGAGCGTGCACGCCCGTCAGGGGCGTGTCACCGAGACGATCGGCAAGTATAACCCGCGCACCGACCCATCGTATATCGAGATCGACGAGAAGCGGGCGCTCTTCTGGCTGCGCCAGGGTGCCGAGATGAGCGACTCGGTCGGTGCCCTGTTCCGCAAGGCCGGTGTCCTGAAGAAGCTGGCCGACGGCGCCGAGGGCGAGGAGAAAGTCGTGATCGGCGACGCCCAGGGTCAAACGCTGCTCGCTGGCCGACCGGTCGTGAAGGTGGAAGCGCCGGTCGAGGAGGAGGAAGCGAAGGAGAAGCCGGCCAGGGCGAAGGCGGCGAAGGCGAAGGCGGCCAAGGGCAAGAAAGCGAAGGCGGAGGCGGAGGCGAAAGTCGAGGCGGAGGCAGAAGTCGAGGCGGAGGCCGAGGCCCCGGAAGCGGAGCCCGCGCCTGAGCCTGAGGCGCAGAAAGAGCAGCAGGAAGAGGAATCGTAGCTCGAGATCCGACGGGTGCCCGCGGCGAGTTCCTGATCGTTGGTGAGATCAGGAAGGCGCACGGGATCAAAGGCGAGTGCTTCGTGGTGCCCGCGACGGACGATGTCGCGGGCGTCTACGCTCAAGGGCGTGAGTTCCGAGTGGGCGATGCGGACGGTCGGCCCGAGGAGCTCGGGCTGAGCCTATCGGTACGGGCGGCCCGCGAGTTCAAAGGCGGCCTGATCGTTCGCTTCGCGGATGTTCGGGACCGCGATGCCGCCGAGGCGTTGCGTGGGCGGACGTTGTTGATTCGCTGGGAAGAGGCCCGCCCGCTCGAGAGCGGCGAGTACTTCCTCCACGATCTCATCGATCTGGACGTGTGGTCATCCGAGGGGGAGCGAGTGGGCCGAGTCGCCGCGGTCTACGAGGGCGGAGCCGGTCACTTCCTGGGCGTGGATGACGGTCAGCGCGAACGCCTGGTCCCGTTCGCGGGCCGGATCGTGCGGAAGGTGGATCTGGCGGCCGGGCGGATCGTGATCGAAGCGATCCCCGGTCTGCTCGAGCTTTGAGATGCGGATCAACATTCTGACGATCTTTCCCGGCTTGTTCGAGCAGGCGCTCAGGCTGGGGATCCTGGGGCGGGCGGCGCGGGCCGGGTTGGCGGACTATCGGGTGGTGGACCTGCGTGACTACACGCACGACCGCCACCGTACGGTGGACGACGAGCCCTACGGCGGCGGCGCGGGGATGGTGATGAAGCCGGAGCCGTTCTTCGAGGCGGTGGACGCGTTGAGGCCTGCTGGGCCGATCGTGCTGCTCGATGCGCGGGGCCGGTTGTTCCGGCACGACGATGCCGTTCGCCTGTCGCTCGAGCCGGAGCTGACGCTGCTCTGCGGCCATTACAAGGACGTGGATTGGCGCGTGGCCGAGGGGCTAGCGACCGAGGTCTTCTCGGTCGGCGACTTCGTGCTCTCCGGTGGTGAGCCGGCGGCCTTGTGCGTGGTGGACGCGGTGGTGCGCCTGCTTCCGGGGGCGCTGGGTGACCACGAGTCGGCGGCCAGCGACTCGTTCTACGACGAGCCGATGCTGGCGCCGCCGGCCTATACGCGGCCGCCGGACTATCGCGGGATGACGGTGCCGGAGGCGCTGCGTTCCGGCGACCGCGCGGCGATCGCCGAGTGGCGGCGGCGCGAGGCGGAGCGGCTGACACGCGAGCTGCGCCCGGATCTCTGGGAACGGCGGCAGGGCGGGTGAGCCGGGCGGCGCCCTTGGAGCTGGACGGGGCGCTGATTATCTTGAGGCTTCTAGAAAAGAATCGCTGTCGAATAGAGGCGGAATCGCTGATCGCCGGCGCAGGAGTCGTATGGTCATGGACGTTCTACACGAGATCGAGAAGCAGCAGCTGAGGAGCGACATCCCTGACGTCAGCCCCGGCGATACCGTGCGCGTGCTGGTCCGTGTGAAGGAGGGTGACAAGGAACGGCTCCAGCCGTTCGAGGGCGTCTGCATCGCCCGTAGGGGCAGCGGGCTGCGTGAGACGATGACGATCCGCAAGGTGTCGGGCGGCGTGGGCGTCGAGCGCATCTTCCCGGTACAGTCGCCGTCGATCGTGGACCTGAAGGTCATCCGCAAAGGCAAGGTCCGGCGCGCGAAGTTGTACTATCTGCGCGGCCTACGCGGCAAGAAGGCGCGAATCAAGGAGGACACGTCGAGCTGAGGCCCGGGCTATGGGCCGTCGCGCCATCTCGCTCACGACCGAACGTCGCTACTGGCGGGCAGGCTTCGAGCATATCGCGGGAGTTGATGAGGTCGGCTGTGGCTCGCTGGCCGGCCCCGTCGTCGCTGCCGCGGTCGTCCTACCGGTAGAGGGCGGCGTCAAAGGCGCCGTCGATTCCAAGCGACTCACAGCTGCCACGCGCGAGGAGCTCGCCCAGCTCATCTGCGAGCGAGCGATCGGTGTAGGGATCGGCGCCGCGTCCGCCCGCGAGATCGAGCGGCTGAACATTCGCCGGGCCACCGGTCTGGCCATGGAGCGGGCACTGCGGCACCTCGACGTCAGGCCCGACTGTGTGATCATCGACGGGCGGCCGCAGCCCTGCCTCGGTGATCACCTCGCCATCGTGAAAGGCGACCGCAAGTGCCATACGATTGCCTGCGCGGCTATCGTCGCCAAGGTCACACGCGACCGCCTGATGGCGCGGCTCGCCCGGCAGTACCCCGGCTACGGCTGGGAGCGGAATGTCGGGTACTCGACGCGCGAGCACCGCGAGGGATTGAACAGCCTCGGGATCACGCCGCACCACCGCCGCAGCTTTCTCGGCGTACAGTTCGAGCTGGATCTGTAGTGTGGGCTAGCGGCGGTGCGGAGATTCGAGCGCTAGGCCGGCGCTCGCGGTGCGGGCGTCGCCGCCTTTGCTGAACCCGGCAGCGGCGGTGGCCGCCGCGGTCTGATGCCGCAGCGCGAGCCCGATCCGGAACCCCTCGAAGTCGCCTGCGCCGTCCCACTGGGCCGAAGCGATCCCATCCAGTACCCTCAGAAAGGCGAATCGGCCGCCCACACGGAAGGCGCGGAACTCACTCGCGTCCGTCTGATAGTCCGCCTGCAGCGAGATCGCGAACGGGCCGCGCCGCGGCCGGAACGTGAAGGCGCCGATCAGCCGCTCGTACTGGACGGTGTCGCGTACCGCAGGCGTGCCGATGTCGCGCCAGACGAGGCCGGCGGTGAGGCCGGACGCGGAGGCATAGACCCAGCCCAGCTCCCAGCTGCTCTCCGCCATGCCCACGGTCTGCCAGGTCCGCGAGACGCCCAGCCCGACGCTGCCTGCCACCAGCCCCAGCGCGAGGCGGTAGGCGTCGCCCTGCGCGTAGCCGCCCGGCATGTCGAACTCGTCGTGCCGGTACCCGAACGACACGTAGCCCGCCTGCACTCCCAGCATGTACTGGCCGAGCGACCAATCGCCGTCCTCAGGCCGGTCGACGCTGATGTGCCCGCTGAGACGGCTCGGTCGGTCGAAGTGCGCCGCAGCCGGGTTCACCCAGAGCGCGGCCGGGCCGCCCAGCTCGGAGACGAAGGCGTAGGCCTGGACCTCGGGTGCCCGGGTCTGAGCGGCGCCCGGTCGCGCGGCCTGGGTGAGGGCCAGGCTCAGGCCGAGTGGCAAGATGAGGCTGCTCGGTAAGCGCGCTCGCACGGCGGATCTCCGCTCGCGTTGGCTTTGGGTGCCGCTTCGCTGTCGGCGTATTCTGCGGTCGGGCGCCGCACCCGGCAAGTCAGAGCCGCGGCTGCCTTGACCCGGGTAGGCCCGCCTGGTACTACTTGTCGTTCGCAAAACGCGCTGGAAGGGAACTGAATGGCCGGAAATGAGGTGGCTCCCGGCGCCGGCCGGGGGGCTATAGATGCTGCGGCCCCGGTCGTGGACGCCCGCCAGGTGAGCAAGCGCTACGTGCGCACCTGGGCGCTCAAGGCCATCGACCTCGAGGTCCAGCAGGGCGAGCTGGTGGCCCTGCTCGGGCCGAACGGTTCGGGTAAGACCACGCTGCTGCGCGTGATCACCGCCGTCACGCGGCCGACCTACGGGCAGGTGAAGGTGTTCGGCGCCACGCCCAAGAACGGGGACGAGGTACGCCGGCGCCTCGGGGTGCTGCCGCACCAGACCTACCTGTACGGCGAGCTCACCGGGCTGGAGAACCTGCGCTTCGCCGCCACGATGTACGGGATTCATGCCTCTAAGGACGACCTGACAGGGGCGCTGGATCACGTGGGTCTGGCACACGTGGCGGACGCCCAGGTCCGCACCTACTCGACCGGCATGCGCAAGCGACTGGCCCTGGCGCGGGCCACGCTGCACGATCCGGAGTTCGTGCTACTGGATGAGCCGTACGGGGCCCTGGATGTGGAGGGCATCGAGTGGGTGGACCGCTTCATCAACGAATTACGCGAGGCGAAGAAGACCCTGCTCATCGCTACCCACGAGATCGGCCGGGCGCTGGCGCTCTGTGATCGCGCCATCGTGCTACGCGGTGGCCGCATCGAGTTCGACGGTCCCAGCTCCGCGTACAAAGGTTCGGTCTCCGGTGAGACCGAGGCCGTGGGGCTGGAGGTGTAGCGCTGATGGGCGACGCACGCCGTGCCCTGGCCCTGGTGAAGAAGGACCTGCTGACCGAGCGGCGCAGCAAGGCGGCGTTCAACGCCATGGCGTTCTTCGCCGCGATGGTGCTGTTCATCTTCAGCTTCGCGCTGGGCCCGGACGTGCCGGGTCTCGTGGCGACGCCAGGCGCGACGCTGCTTCAGTATCTGTGGCCGGGCCTCTTGTGGGTGGCGATCTTCTTCACCGGCGTGCTGGCGCTCAGCCGCTCGTTCCAGGTCGAGGTGGAGAGTGGCGGCATGGAGGCGCTGAGGCTCTACCCCGGCGACAAGAAGGCGATCTTCGCGGGCAAGCTCGTCGCCAACCTTATCGTGCTCGGCGCCATGGAGTTGATCCTCATCCCGGTGTCCGCGGTCCTCTATAACATAGACCTGTGGACGAAGCTGCCGGCGCTGTTGGGCGTGACGCTGCTGGGCACGCTCGGCTTCGCCGCGGTGGGCACGTTCTACGCGGCGCTCACGGCGAACCTCAGGGCGCGAGACGTGATGCTGCCGGTGTTGCTGTTTCCGGTCCTCGTGCCGGTGGTGGTGGCGGCGGTGAAGGCGACGACGCTGGTCGTGCGCGGGGATCCCATGGGCGAGCTGTGGACCTGGCTCCGCATCCTGGGTCTTATCGATCTGGTGCTGTTGACCGTCTGTACGCTGACGTTCGAGTTCGCCATTGAGGAGTAGGGAGGATCGGAGTGCGGCTACGCATCATGACTAGTGTGGTCGAAATCTGATCGCTGGATATATCGGGGACGTCGATGGTAGGAAGAATCGTCTTGTTCGTGGTGGTCGCGGTGATCGTGGTCCTGGTCATCGCCTACGGCCTGAGACTGGCGAAGCTGCCGGGCGGCTCGGCGCGCCGCGGCGGGACGATCGCCGGGGTCGCCGCGCTGGTGCTGCTCGCCCTCGGCCTCTACCTGGGCCTCGTCTGGGCGCCGGCCGAGCGGATCATGGGCGACGTCTATCGGATCATGTTCATCCACTTCCCCAGCTGGGTCGGCACCGCAGCCGGTTACCTGACGGCGTTCGTGGCCAGCATCGCGTACCTCAAGACGCGCGAGCCGGGCTACGACTACGTGGCGTTGTCAGGGGCGGAGATCGGGCTGTTGTTCAACGTCACCGGGCTGATCACGGGCTCGCTCTGGGGCCGGCCGACCTGGGGCGTCTACTGGACCTGGGACCCGCGGCTCACCACGACGGCGATCATGGCGATCACCTTTGCCGGCTACCTGGTGCTGCGCGCCTTCATGGAGGACCCTGAGGGGCGAGCGCGGGCTTCGGCGCTGGTGGCGATCGTCGGTTTCGTGAACGTGCCGATCGTCTACTTCTCGGTCCGCTGGTGGCGCACACTGCACCAGGTGCAATCGAGCCCGGAGACCATAGACACCCCGATGGTCTGGGCGCTGCGCACGATGATGGTCGCGTTCCTGCTGCTCTTCATCTTCCTGTTGACCCGGCGCTACATGTTGGCCCGCATCCGCGGCGACGAGGAGCTGGAGGCCATGAGATTGGAGGTGGCGGGTGACTAGGACCGGGATCATCGCCGCCGCGTTCGCGCTGGCGGCGACCATACTGGTGGCCGTCGTCGCACAGGGCATGCGCGACGCAGGCTTCATCACGCGCGCCTACGTGGTGACCGCCGCCATCCTGGCCGTCTACACCTGGTCGCTGGCGCGGCGGCTGAGCCGTGCCCAGCAGGGAGGATCAGCGGCCGCTCAGCAGCCCCCAAACGACGACCGCGACCGCCGCGCGCAGCCAGCCCGCTAGCCAGGTGGCTGACAGCGGCTGCCGTTTGCGCGGCCCCGGCGCAAACAGATGGCGGTCGAGATCGCTCTGGTACAGATCGGCAATCCTTGGTGGGTCTCGCCTCATGGTATCGCTGGTGTGCCGCGGCGGGTGTGGCTGTGGTAGGTCGGATCGCCCGTGGAGCGGCAGGGGGGAGGTCCGCCAACGCCGGCACAAGATGCATGTGCCGGGCCATCAGCCTCCGGCGCACTCGACTCGTTGAGAGATCGAAAGTTGCCGTGATGACGTGCGAACCGGTCTGAGGCCGGATCGTGCAGCGGCGCCACAGAATCGGCGGGGGACTGTCGCGAGGCTTCGGCGCGGCCGTGCGGTGTGGCCGCGTTGCGGAGGTGGGGATGGCCCGCGCGCTAGCCGTCCTCGAGTTCCGGCGGGAAGATCTCGGCCAGCCTGACCTCGCCCAAGGGCCGCGCGCCCAGGGAGACCGGCAGCGTATCCGTGTAGCGCTGCGGCTCAACCGCCCCGGCGGCGAAGTCCCAGACCTCCACGCACTCGGCCTCGGGATCGACCACCCAGTACTGGGCCACGCCTTGTCGTTGGTACAGCTTCCTCTTGATCGTGCGGTCGCGCTCCGCGGTCCCGGGAGAGAGAATCTCGACGACCAGGTCGGGTGCGCCGCGGATTCCCTCTTTGACCAGGATGTGCTGGCGAGCCTTGGAGACGAAGACGATGTCGGGCTGGACGCCCTCTTCCGTGTCGGGGAACTCGACCCCGACGGGCGCGTCGAACACCCAGCCGTGCCCCGGCTCCATAAGCATCAATCTCAGAGCTGCCTCGAGGTTGGCGCTGATCCACTGGTGGCGCAGGAGCGGCGCCGGGGTCACGTACAGCTCCCCGTCGATCGCCTCGTACCGCTTCCCGTCCTCGGGCATGAGGAGGGTGTCGCGCCAGGTGATGCGCGTGGTAGACATGCTGTCCACAAGTATACCTCCCGGCTGCAGGCGTGGCGAGCGAGGCTTTCTACCGCCCAGTGTGGCGGTCGCGTATCAACGGGACGTCAACAGCCGGGCAGGGTCTCAGCAGGACTCGAGCGGGCTTCTACAGGTCGGTGGGGACGAATGAATCTGAAGATCACCCGTTTGGATCAAGGCTATCTCCTGGAGGCGACCACTTGGCTGGCGCCGCCGCCGGGGGAAGTCTTCGATTTCTTCGGCGACGCGCGTAACCTGGAAGCCTTGAGCCTGCCGTTCCTGCATTTCGAGATCCTGACACCCGATCCGATCACCATGGGCGCCGGCACGGTCATCGATTACCGGCTGCGGCTGCACGGCCTACCCGTCCGCTGGCGCACAGAGATCACCGTTTGGGAGCCGCCGCGTCGCTTCGTCGATACGCAGGTGCGCGGCCCTTATCGCTGGTGGATCCACGAGCACCGCTTCGAACCGGCGGGCGGCGGTACGCTGATGACCGATCGGGTGGAGTACGGGGTGCCGGGCGGCGCGCTCGTCAACTTCCTGCTGGTCGAGTCGGACCTCCGGCGCATCTGGGAGTACCGGGACCGGGAGGTCCGCAGGCACCTGGGCGCGCTCGGTAGCTAGCGGTCGTGTTCCTGCCTGACCGCCTCGGCAGGGGAGGGCTCGAGCTTCGGCACGGGAAGCTCGGCGATCTGCGCCAGGCTGGTGACGACGTTCGGATCTCGGTCGAGCAGTCTGAGCAGTGTGTCGGCAGCTGCGGACTGGAACACGGTCCCTCTTTCCCAACGGACTACGGTCTTGGGTCCGGTCCTGAGCAGAGCTTCGAGTTGCGCTTGCGAGAGGCCGTACTTGCGTCTGATTCGCAGTATCTCTTCCGGGGTCAGCAGTCCCTCTTCAGCTCGGATCGCCGCCACTGCCCTCTGCTGGGTCCGTTCCATCTGTTCGGGCGTCACGTACTCGGAGCCGCAGCGATCGCAGCGCAGATGCTCGTCCTCGACAACGGCGCTCCTCCGCCCGATCGAGACCGCTCTCGCTTCCCTCACCAGAGAGGCGGATAGCTTGCCGCAGACCGCACACTCGTACCTCGGCTCGGACACTACTGGTTCACCGCAGCTCGAAGGAGACCACCACGACGGGCCCGTGCCTGAACATCTGAAGCTTCACGTACAGCTGAATCTCGTCGAAGGCGCCGCCGGCCACCCGGCGTTTGACCTCATCCACGTCGTGAGCTGGCCTGGCCCGTGTCATGGCGGGGCGATCTCAAGGTAGCATGATGCTACCACAACTTCAACACCACGGACGATCCCCTAGCTCCAATAGGCCCGTCGAGACTACTCCGGCTGGGCTACCTAGCTTACCTGGATCCACTATGGCCGGCCGTGTTCAACATACCCTCAAACGTGTCGTCGGGGGAAAGCCGGCCCTCGGTGACCGTTCGGGACGGTGGGGACTATTGGAGGACGCGGACTTTGGCCTGGTGGCTGGGCGCCGCGGCCAGGCGCGCGTCAAGTGTGACGAGAGGGGCGTCGAGTGCCTCGGCGAGGGCGACGTATGCCGCGTCGCAGGCCGTGAAGTTGTCTCGCAATGCCCATATCCGTGACAGTAGCTCCGTGTGCCCGTACCGGGTGATGTCCAGCTGCTCGAGCGCCTCCACACCTAAGAGGCCGCGATCGGCGGATATCGCACCGAGTCGGACATAGCGCCGCAGGGCCTGCAACACCTCGACGTCGAGCAGCTCGGGGGAGTGCAGCGAAACCGTGGGCGATGAGATCTCTTCCGCCACGCGGCGACCTACAGGCGTGCTGAGGAGAAGCGCGACGACGGCCGACGCGTCGAGCACGATCACCGGCCGTCTCGCTCCTCTCTAATCACCTCGGCGGGCGCGGGATCGAGACTCGGGGAAGGGAGCTCCGCCAGGCGCGCCAGCAGTTCCGCACGAGTGAGCCGCTCGAGGGCCTTGCTCAGCTCGCGCAGCGCGTACTCCGACATCGACATCCCCGCCAGCGCGGCGCGAGCCTTGAGCTTCCGGTGCAATTCGTCCGGCACGTTGCGAATCTGGAGCATGGTGGCCATGCCATTGACATGAAAACATGTGTGGCACACGTGAACTGGTTTTCTCCTGGGCGCCCCGGCCACTCGAGCGTCCTCCGGGTGCGAAGCTCGCAGCTCGCTGTCATCGGAGTGTCAACGTCTGGGTCGTCTGTGCTGGCGCGGGGCGGGGTTTCCGGATAATCTCTTGGAGCAAGGCGATACGGCCCTGCAAGACCGGGTAGCTCAGGTGGCAGAGCAGCGGACTTTTAATCCGCAGGTCCTGGGTTCGAATCCCAGCCCGGTCATCCTCTATCTCAGGAATATCAGAAATAACCTCGGGCTTCCTCACGGCTCGACAGCTCTCGCGGTGACGAAGGGGCAGGGAACAGCCAAGCGTCCCCGACGCAGGGTCTCTCGCGTCGGACCTAGCGGGTCGGTCGCCCCCCTTTCGTGTAGTACCTTCAGGATATCAGAGATAGTAAGAGAAAATCTCGTCCATCAACACACTCGTCCACGTATCGAAACCATCATTCGCGAACACCCCTCCGTTGGAGAGAAACAGGTAGGTGAATCGCTTCTCCGGTACGCGATACACGTAGTTCAGCCAGCCAGTGCCGAAGCCCCCGTGTCGCAGAGACTTCGCGCCATCATGCTGCCCGACCATCCAGCCGTATCCGAAATCGTCATGGCCGCCGGTATATCCAGTGAAGGCGAGTTCCAGAGTGGCTTGCTGGACGAGAGCGTCCGTGTACAATGCCTGATCCCATTTGACGTAGTCGTTCAGGGTCGTGTAAATGCCCTCGGGGCCGTAGATGTACATGGAGTACTCATACAACCGGTTGTGCTCGTCGTACGGCTGCGCCGTGTTCGACGGATACACCACCGACTCATCTCTCACGAAGGTCGCGCTCATTCCCAGAGGGTCGAAAATGTTCTCATCCAGGAAGTCGGCAAAGCTCATGTCGGTGAGTCGTTCCACGATCATCGCCAGAATGATGTAGCCCGTGTTGCTGTAGGATGTACTCGTCCCGGGCGGGAAATCGAGGGCGGGATGTGCGAGCACGAGGTCCAGGGCAGCCTGGTTTGTCAAACCGTCGATGGCTGCCGGGGCGTCCCCTGTGATATCGGTGTAATTGGGTATCCCTGACTGATGTGTGAGGAGGTGATGGACCGTGATATCCGACCACGGCGCCGGCAGTTCCGGGAGGATCGAAAGGATCGGCGTCTCCAGGGTGAGCATCTGACGTTCGTAGAGCATGAGCACCGCCAACGCGGTGAACTGTTTCGTCAGGCTGGCGGCATTGCTGGGCGTATCTGGAGAGAAGGGGATGCCGGTCTCGATGTTCGCCATACCCCACCCCCGAGCGAAGGCGGCAGCTCCCTCGCTGATGACGACGAACCCGAATCCGGATCCTTCGGGGTCCATACGTTCCGTTACGTACGCTTCCATGCGCGCCCAGAACTCTTCTTCCGTTTCGGTAGGACCCTGCGAATCACATCCGGGGAAGAACGCGGAGAGCCCGAGCAGGAGAACGGCGGCCCTGAGGACGTGCGGGGGCGCTACTAAGGGAGATGGTCGTTTCCGATACTTCATTGCGGTAACTCCTGCGTACATTGCCCGGCTCCGGAACGTCGTAGCCTCCAAATGCATTGAGAGAAGCGGCACCTGCGGGTTCCGTAAGCACCGCTTTGATGTTCCGGTGTCTTTGACGCAAGGCAGGTCGTCAGGGTTGCACCGGGCATCACAGGTAGAGGTTAATCTTTTGCGCCGCCTTCACCGCGAGCCCCACCCCGGTCATTGTCGGCGCTCCTCGCGAGCCCTTTCCGTCCCTACGGGAATTTCCTCCATCCGGTTCCAGTCCGGCGGATCCACTCCCAGCAGGTGCTCGACGAAGAAGTCGTTGCGCTTGCGGACGCCGTAGTCGCCGCCGAAACCGTGGTTCGCGCCGGGGACCATGACGAAGTCGAATTCCTTGCCGGCCTTGATGAGGGCATCCACCACCTGAAGCGTCGAGGACGGGTCGACGTTGGTGTCCATCTCCGGCAGGATGAGGAGCAGCTTGCCCTCGAGCAGGTGAGCGTTGTCCACGTTCGACGACGCCGAGTAGTGGGGCCCGATGGGCCAGCTCATCCACAGCTCGTTCCACCAGATCTTGTCCATCCGGTTGTCGTGGCAACCCGAGGCCGACACTGCCACGTCGTAGAAGTCGGGGTGGAAGAGCAGGGCGCCCATGGCGTTCTGGCCGCCGGCGGAGCCGCCGTAGATGCCGAGGCGGGTGGTGTCGTAGTACGCGTAGCGAGCGGCCACAGCCCGGTGCCAGAGGATGCGGTCGGGGAAGCCGGCGTCCTTGATGTTCTTCCAGGCCACGTCGTGGAACGCCTTGGACCTGTTGGACGTCCCCATCCCGTCTATCTGCACGACGATGAAGCCCAGCTCCGCCACCGAGTGGTGCCGCGCCAGGGTGCTGAAGCTCTTGGGGACGAAGGAGCTGTGAGGGCCGGCATAGATGCTCTCGATGACCGGGTAGCTCTTCGTGGAGTCGAAGTTCGTGGGCCGGACGATGATCCCCCAGATGTCGGTTTCTCCGTCCCGGCCCTTGGCCGTGAACACCTCGGGGTAGCGCCAGCCGGTGGCCAGTAGTGCCGAGTCATCGGCCCGCTCCAGCTCCATGACCACCGACCGGTCACTGGTGCGGCGGAGGAGCGCCACGGGCGGGTGGTCGACCCGGGACCAGCGATCTACGTAGAACACCATGTCCGGCGAGAAGTCCACCGAATGGGTCCCGTTCGCGTCGGTGTAGGCGGTGAGCCCGGAGCCGTCGAAGTTGATGCTGTACTGGTGGACGAAGTACGGATCCTGGTCGGGGTTCATCCCACTGGCACTGAACCAGATGGTCCGTGTTTCCACGTCCACCGTATCCACGCCCTGAACCACCCACGCGCCTCGGGTGATCTGGTTCTTCACCCGTCCCGTGCGGCCGTCGTAGAGGTACAAGTGGTTCCATCCGTCCCGCTCGGACATCCAGATGATCTCCTCACCGTCATTGACGTCGTGGCGGAACCGCTTCCCGGCGTAGTCAAAGAAGGTCTCGGGCTGCTCGGAGACCACAGGCCGCGTCGCGCCCGTGGTAGCGTCGATCTCGATGATCCGGAAGACCTCGTGGCCGCGCTGGTTGTACTCGAAGGTCAGCCGCTCACCGTCCTCGCGCCACTCCAGCGAGGAGAGAGAGTATGCGTTGGGGAAGAGTCCGGCCGACGGCTCGATCTTGGTACCCGTCTCCACGTCCAGGATCACGGGCGTCTCCTTGTCCAACACGTCCCCGGGCTTGGCGTAGAGCAGCGTCGAGTGCTCGGGCTGGAGCTGGTCCTCGGGCGATGAAGCGACGTAGTGCACTTCCCGCTGGTAGCCGGGGATCGCGCGGTACACCGCCAGCCGCCGCGAGTCCGGGGACCACGCCAAAGACGCGCGGGTGTACTGGTTGCCCTCGCTACCGTCGTAGGTCAGGAGCGTGAGGTCGTCCGACCCGGGCTCTCGGACTGCCACGTTGTAGCTGTGAATGAACGCCTCCATCGAGCTGTCCGGCGACTCCACCGGCTCGCCGCTCTGCATCCGCCACCGCTGGCCTGGGCCCGCGCTCCAGGGGAAATCGCGGTCTCTCCTGTCGCGCTCTTCCCGTGCGCCCTGGTTCTCGCACGCGTAGTCATCCAGCTTGCACCGCCACGTCGAGTCGGCCAGCGCGAACTCGATGGCCTTCTCGTCATCCACGTACTCGAAGCTACGGAACGGGAGCGTCACTTCGGTCACCGTGTCCCCGCGCGCCGCGGTCAGCGACGCGGCCAGCCGGGCGTGGTCGAAGGCCGGCCCCTTCTCGGCGACCGTCGGGTCCACGAGAACGAACCGGTCACCGCCCTCGACCGACTTCCGGTACCAGAAGCGGCTACTTTCACCGATCCAGTTCGGCTCCTCGGCCACATCGATGACGAGGCCACGAGTCCGCTCCGCGAAGCTGTCGGCACGGATGTAATCCTCCAACCTCCCCTGGGCGACCGCCGCGCCGGGGAACCCGCAGAGAGTGATCGCGACCCCCAGGAGGCCTGCGGACAAGCGTAGGCATGACATCGGTTGACTCCTTCTTCCACCGATTCGGATCAGCGGCCTCAGCCTGATGCGAGGCAGTGTTGGTCCCGCTGCAGACTAAGCCACCCACTGAAGCCAGCACAACTCCTCGTCCCGCTGCAAGCGTGATCCGTTGTCCCGCTCTTACTCCGATCGGAGCGCTCGAATCGGATCGATGCGGGCCGCCCGTTGGGCAGGAAGGAAACAGGCTACGAGCGTTGCTGCGACCAGGCTCGCGGCAACGATCGCGAACGTGATGGGGTCCAGCGGGTCCACGCCGAAGAGGAACGCTTCGAGCAGGTGACTCATCCAGTAGGCGGCCACGAGTCCGAAGCCGAGTCCCGACACTGACAGCACCAGGCCGTGCTTCAAGACGAGACGCACCACTGCAGCGGGATGTGCCCCCACAGCCATTCTCACCCCGAGTTCCCGGGTACGCTGGCTGACGATGTACGAGACCACGCCGTAAGCGCCCACGATAGCCAGCACGAAGGCGACTCCGGCGGCGATGCCCAGCATGGCCAGCATGAACGAGGTCCTGGCCATGCCCCTGGAGAGGATCTCGTCAAGCATCTGCACGCTCTCGGCAGGCAGGTTCGGGTTGACGGACGCAATGGTCTGCCTCACCTCCTGCAGAAACCCGGGGGCTCCGGCCCGCTCGGTGCGGATGGCGTAGCTCACGTGCCGTGGCGCAATTAGGGCGACCCCATCGATGGCCTCCCAGGGATTCGGCGTCAGCAGAGGCCAGTAAGTGATGGGCTTGGGGTCCTGCGTGATCCCGTCGTCTCGGACGTCCCTGACGACGCCGACGATCTCCCTCCATCCGCCTTCCCCCGGTGCTCTACCACCGGAAATCCGTTTTCCGATAGCCTCGGCGGGGCTGTCCCAATGCCGGAGGGCCAGGGATTGCGATACGACCACCACGGGGACTTTGTCCCTGGCATCAACTCGGGTCAGGTATCTTCCGGCCAGGAGGGGGATTTGCATGGTCTCGAAGTAGTGACCCCCCACCCAGGTGTACTGCATGTTGGGTGGAGGCGTCCCCTCGGGGTGGGGAAATCCTTCGACCCATATTGGGTTGACATTCACTCCAGAGCTCATGGGGAGCTTAGAGGTGAGGCCCACCGAGGAGACGCCAGGCAGGTCTGAAAGGCGCTCTCCGATGAGCTCATGGGTCCGGACCATCTCTTCCAGATCTGGGATCTCCCCGGAGGAGATGCCGATCTGAAGGGTGAGGACAGTCTCGGGGTTCCCGAAGCCCGGGTCGACCTTGTGGAGTTCGAGGAAGCTTCTGACCATGAGTCCGGATCCGACAAGCAGCACCGAGGACACGGCGATCTGCACCACGGCGAGGGAGTTTCGCACCCGGTTCCGCGGCCGCCCGGTCCCGGCTCTACTTCCACCTTCTTTCAGTGCGCTCACGAGATCGTGACCCCGGTTCCAGATAACGGGGAACAGTCCGAACACGATCCCGGTCACCACTGACAATCCCAGGGTGAAGAGCAACACGACGGGATCGATAGAGACTTCGTGCAAACGGGGAAGTCCACCGGGACTCGTGGAACGGATGACCTCGAGGCCGGCGTATGCCAGTCCGAGTCCAAGCAGGCCTCCAAGAACTCCGAGGCCCGTGCTCTCGATGAGGAACTGCCGGGCCACACGGCCTCGGCTCGCACCGATGGCTGTGCGAACGGCAATCTCCCGATCCCGGGCTTCGGCCTGAACCAGGACGAGATTCGCCACGTTCGCCACGGCGATCAGGAGCACCAGTCCCGCCGCTCCGAAGAACAGCCAGAGGCGGGGCCCGATGTTGCCGAGTACCTCCTCCTTCAAAGGTCGAACAATGGGGGCCAGCTCGGCTTCCTCCATGTCCTGGAGGGTCATGCCGCCCGGATAGGCTTCGATGTGGACCGGGAGCAGCCGCGTCATGTTGGCCTTTGCCTGTTCCACGGTCACTCCCGGCGCCAGCCGGGCCAGGGAACGATACCGGAACTGGCCGGCGACGATCGCTGAGCGGTCGATGCGGAGAGGTAGGTAGAGAGCCGGATCGAGATCGTACAAGAACCTGCCCTCGGGCATGACGCCGATAATCTCGCAGGTCTCTCCATCAACCTGGAGCGTCTGTCCGATCGCATCGCGCCTGCCTCCGAACGCACTCCGCCAGTACCCGTGGCTGAGCATGACCGTGCCAGGCGCTCCCGGCGAGTCGTCCGCCGGCGTGAACCTCCGGCCCATGACGGGTTGGACTCCCAGTGCGTCGAGGGTCCCCTGAGTCATCCAGATCCCCCACTCCCTGCGAGCCTCTCCGCTGCCCGTGATCGTTGCCCCACCCGGTGTCCAGAGCCCGATCGCTTCGAGCGTCCGACTCTGGTCTTCGTAGGTGAAGTGGAGCGCAGCGCTCTGGTCGAACACGTTGATGCCTGCTCCGGGAAGGGTGTTCCAGATAGCGACGAGCCGGTCGGCATCCCGGTAGGGCAGGGGGCTGAGGAGGATCCCGTTCACCAGGCTGAAGATGGCCGTGGTGGCCCCGATCCCCAGGGCAATGGTGAGGATGGCTACTCCGGTGATCCCAGGGCTACGTTTCATGACTCGGAAGCCGACCCGGAGGTCACTAAGCCACTCTTGCATGATCATTCTCCACTCGGCCCTCTGAACCAGGGCGATGAAGTGAGAGCCGTTCTTCTTTGACTTGATGATTGAAGTCTGCGAGCTACCCGATCGATTCTCATGTCATGGAATCCGAATCCGGGCTCGGTAAGCAACGCTTTAATCTTCTGGTCTCTTTGACGTCCTGAAGGTCTTCAGGGTTGGAACGGGTATCACCCGTAGGACGTCAGATTGAGCGGGCCGGTCTCATCGGTCCGGGCAGGAGAACGTATGGTGAGTGTAGCCGGCTGCGCCGAGGGCCGAGTGGGACGCGAATCGGGTTCGGAAGGTCGCAGGCAGAGTGTGCTGAGATGTGTGACAACCTGGGCAGAGAATCGCGCATCTTTGCCCACTGTGCGTGTAGGGAATTCTCGCAAAAGAGACGCGAACTTACTGGAATTTCCAGTAGATGCTGCCAGCCGTGGAGCGCCTTTCAATCCGCAGGCGTGGGTGGAGGTTCGCGCCGCACTGCGGCGCTCAGTATGAAGGCGCCTGACGGCGCCTTCAGCGCGAAGTGTGCCAGGCATGTCATGTCTCTGAGGTGAGAGTCCTCAACGGGCCGTGACAACCGGAACCGGATAG
>Ga0209635_10000612_pt1 | contig 24963 bp, 21 predicted proteins | sample DeeMarSWOR230_32_FD_187463 | JGI IMG/M metagenome (GOLD analysis project Ga0209635, IMG submission 187463) | Marine sediment microbial communities from White Oak River estuary, North Carolina - WOR-2-30_32 (SPAdes) (version 2) | ecosystem: Environmental > Aquatic > Marine > Intertidal zone >...
AAACAGATATGATTATAATTAAAAAAGAGGAGAAAAATATTGAAAAAAAATAGCTACTCAAGGAACTTCAACATTTTTCCTCGAGGAAAATCTCATTCTAATTCAAAAGAGAAAGTAACTGTCGGTGTTTATCTTAATAGGAATTTGGTTGAAAGAGCACGAAAACACAGTTTAAATCTTTCAAGAATCACCGAACAGGCTTTATTGTCAATTTTGGACTATTTAGAACCCGAAAATAACGAAGAAAGCTTAATTCCTTTTGATCATACTAAAGTTCAAAATAAGTTTATGTGGACCGAGGGGGATTTGAACCCCCGACTTCCGCCTTGCGAAGGCGGCGATCATACCATGCTGATCTATCGGCCCTAATCTCCAAATCAAAAAGATATTAATGAAAAAATCTAGTGGATTCCCATAAGAATTCTTTTATCGTCTAATTTTATTTCTTTCCAGTCAATGTCGAGGTTATTTTGGTTTTTATGTAAGTAGATTTTTCTTGCCCTAACAAGATCAGCCATTTCATCAATATAAGGCAGCAATAACCCCCTGCTATTTTTATCAAGTTCAGCGATATGAACAGAATCCAGAAACTCGGTAGGAACAAAACCCATTTCTTTTCGCAAGTTTTGAATTCGGCGAGCCAAATCTCTCATTAATCCCTCACCTAAAAGGGATTCATCTCGATTAATATTAACAAAAATAGATAGATTATCCTCTGATTCACAAACCCACTCTTCTTCTTTTAGATAGTCTGCAGTGATTTTTTCATATTCAATCGATTTTATATTTACTAGCTCCAAGAAAATCGATTCATTATTTCTTATGGCTTGGTTAGTTTTTTCATCTGAAACAATGATTGCAGTCTTAAGCGGCCATCTTCTTTTTAGTTTGGCTTTTTGTCGAGCAGCGTAAGTTAATGAAACGGATTTAAATAGAATATCAAATTCTTCTTCGAGCATCTTATTTCTTCTTTTGTCATTGGATTTGGGCCAATCCACAAGATTTACTGATTCAACTAAAATTAGATCAAAATGTCGAAAAACCTTCTGATGAAGATTCTCACTAAAAAAGGGTGTCACTGGATTAAATAGTAAATTTAAGGTTCTTAATACATGATACAGGATTGCATAAATTGTTTGTCTTCTATAAAAACTATCAGGATCATCAAACCATAATTCTTTTCGAATCATAGGTACATATAATCTGCTTAAAGTTTCAATAACAAAAAATTCAAGAATTGCAACTGCGGAATTAAACTCGCATCTATCTAATTGTAAAGTATACGATTGAATTTTATCTTGAAGCTTTGAAAGCAACCACCGATCTACGTTTTTTAATAGATTATTTTTCTCAGACCAATCTAAATCATAAGTTTTTGGATCAAATTTATCAAATTGTGCATTTTGAAGGAAGAATCTAGTTAAATGATATAGCGTAGATAAAACTTGGTAGGGTCTACGTTTTAATTCTTGAAGATCAAAATTCATAAAATCAATTGATGGACATTTTCTCATCATATAAAAGCGACTTAGATCTGCCGAATAGCTTTCAAGAAGTTTATTTGTTTCAATTACATTTCCTAAACTTTTGCTCATTTTTCTACCTTTTGCATCCTGGGTTAATCCCTGAAAAAGAAATGCACGATAAGGTGCTTGGCTTTTGCCCGTTAAAATTATATTCTCTAGAAGAAGGGAATTTGCCCAACCTCTTGTTTGATCAATACCTTCAGTTAGAAAATCTGCTGGAATATATGTGTTATATTGTGAATCACTAAATCGAGCAAAAGGAGAAGCGCCACTATTATGCCAAGTATCCAAAACAAAATCTTCTCTAAACATTTTACCAGAACAATATTCACAATTTAAAGAAAGACGGTCTACCCAAGGTTTATGAAGTTCAAAATTATCCGGAACTTTTTCAATTGACTTTTCAATTAACTCCTTTTTACTACCAATAATAATTTTTCTGCCACAATCAACACAAGACCATATTGGTAATGGAGTACCCCATATCCTTTCTCGTGAAATACACCAAGGTTTGCCTTCTTTAAGAAAAGATAGAAACCTATTTTTTGGTTCTTGAAAATAGTATTCTACTTGCTGTGCAGCTTCTAAAACTCTATCATTAATCTTATCAGTTCTAAGAAAAAATTCTTTTCTAGCTAGCCAGACTAATTTGTGATGAGAACGCCAGCAAGTAGGATATTCATGAATAGTTTTCGAAACATTAACTAATACATTTTTCTTACTAAGCTCGTTGATAACTATAGAATCAGCATCACGAGCAAAAATTCCATTAAAAATTCCTGATTCCTTCGTAAACTTCACTTGGTCATCAAAAGGAGCAAATATTGGTACTCCTCTCTTCTGAGCAGCCCAAAAATCATCTTCTCCATTCCCAGGTGAAAGGTGAACAACGCCAGTAGCTGTGTCAACATCCACAAAAGATTCTCCTATAACTGTGTGCACAAGAGAATGTTTTGATTCAAGTTTTTCTTGTTCTGGAATCGAATCTTTTAGAGGATAATTATATTTTTTTCCTATAAGCTCCTTACCAATCACCGTTGAAACTTCAGTATATTTTTCTATATTGAGATCGGCCATAACAGCTTCAACACGCTGTTTCACCATTATCCAGAATTCATTATCCACTTTAACTCTAGAATATTCCGCATTAGGCTGAACGGCTAACATAGTATCAGTTATAATTGTAAAGGGCATCGTTGTCCAAACTAGGAAATATTCATTATCAGTTCCATCGACTTTAAATTTAAAATATAAAGATGGATCCTCCACTTCCTTATAGGATCCCTCATATCCGACTTCTGCACTACTAAGGGATGTTTCACACCCTGGACAATAAGCTACTACATAATAACCTTCTTCAAGAAGCCCTTGTTTCCATGCACATTTGAGAATATGCCATTCCCGTTCAATATATTCATCTAAGTAGGTCCAATAAGCTTTCTTTTGATTAATAAAAATCCCTAAACGACCATCAGCTTCTACCCACATCTTATGATACTTCATTATTACTCTCTTGCATTCTTCAATAAAACGCTCTTCTCCTACTCGATTCATTAGTTCTAGTTTATTTTTAACTCCTAGAAGCTTCTCAACTTCTAATTCAACAGGTAATCCTTGACAATCCCAGCCAGCCCAAAAAGGCATATAATAACCCTCCATAGTCTTCCAGCGATAACGAATATCCTTCATTATTCTTCCTCTAGCATGGCCAATATGAGGAATTCCATTAAGAGTAGGAGGACCTTCAACATACCCAAGCACACCTTTATTATTTTTTTCTAAAAGCTCAAGTTTATCACGTATTTGGTTTAGCTCCCAAAATTCTCGGGTTTCTCTCTCTACTTCAAGAGGATTATAATTTTCAGATAATGTTAGATCAAGATCGTTTTTAGCTTTAGTTGTCACTTTTCATCCCAAATATAAGCGCTGATTACATGGAAATAATTAATAAAAGTATTAAGGCTTTTGAGTAAAAATTGAATTACTAACTTCTTCAATATAAAAACTTAGAACCTAATATAAATTAATAAAATACAAATTATAACTTAGAAACAACCAGCAGTAAGTCTGGGAAAAAAATGAGCAAAATTAATTTAGCAGTCTTTAACACGCAACCGCCACACAAATATTATGGTGGAGTCGAAAGAAGGATTATAGAAATAGCAAGCAGATTATCTCATCAAATAAACACTACAGTTTATAGTGGAACTAAATCAGGATTTAGAAAAGGAACAAAGATTGATGGGATAAAATTTATTCCAATTTTCTCAACTGATAAACTCTATCCTATCGATAACTGGTTTTTTAACAACTCAATTGCAGGTTTTTTTGAAAAAATTAATGCGGATGTCTATGAATCTCATGCAGTTAGTGGTTATAAGTTTGTAAAAAAACTACGGAAAAAAAATAAAAAAACACCTTTTATTCAAACAATACATGGAGTTTTGGCTGATGAATATATGCAAGCAACAAAATTGAGTTATTCCTCGCTTCAAACAAAACTTGCTAATTTGGCTATGTGGAGGCTAGCAAAGTTTGAAAAACAAGCAGCAAAAGATGCAAATTTGGTAGTAACGATTAGTAAGTATACTAAAAATAAAATTATGCAATATTACAATATTAAGAAAGATAAAATAAGAATTGTTCCTAATGGTGTTGACACCAAAAAATTCCAGCCAGTGTATAACCAAGATAAAATTAAGGATCAATTTGGAATAAAAAATAGACCTTGTATACTTTATGTAGGGAGATTAATTCCACGAAAAGGACTTTTATTTCTAGTACAAGCTGCAAAACAAATTGTTGCAGAATTAAACAAAACCATATTTATTATCGTAGGAGAAGGACCGCAAAAATTACAATTAATTTCTAATCTTGAAAAAAATAGATTACTAAAAAATTTTCTTTTTTTGGGCGATGTAAAAGAAAAAGAACTTCCTCTCATTTATAATAGTTCAGATATCTTTGTTTTTCCTTCAATTCAAGAAGGACAAGGAATAGCATTATTAGAAGCTCAAGCAACAGCCTTGCCAGTTGTGTCTTTCAATTTAAGCGGAATTAAAGAAACTGTATTAGATAATGAAACCGGATTTCTTATAAAACCTGACAGTAAAAAATTAGCAGAAGTTGTTTTAAAACTTCTGAAAAATAAAAAACTTTGTAATGAAATGGGAAAAAAAGGAAGAGAGTTTGTATTAAACAATTTTTCATGGGAAAAAAGTGCAGATGCATTATTGGAAATTTATAATGAAGTAACTTGAAATAACAAGTCTCTACATAACTAGTATTTTACTTTAAGTTTTTTTGCTAAACGCTTTAAATCATTTGAATTTATCCATTCGGTCTTCAAATAATCTAAAATTCTTTTATCACTAAGACCTAATCTACGAGCTTCTCTAATAGTATAAGTGTAGGCTTCAATTTCTGTAGGTCTATCCACATAATTATAATTATTATCAAATAATTTTCTACCATTTAAAAATTGTTTGATATGATAAAGCTCATGAATTAGGTCTAAATAAATATCGATTCTTTTCCCTTTTTTCAAATATCTTGAACTTATTACTAAGTGACCATTATTTTCATCAACATACATATATCCTCCAAAAAAAGTCAAGTCAATTACCAAGCCACTTAGAATTTTTTTCGTTTCCGAGCCAAATATTTTTTTGACCACTTCTAATTTTTCAAAGCCTGTAAAATAGTCAATAAAAACATGGCTTGAAAGTCTAAATTTAATTTTTTTAAATAATAAATTTCTTCGTAGCAATTTTGTAAACTTATATAATAAATATTCCAGTTGAATCATAATTTGTGCCTGTTGGATCATTTAAAATCTGAAAGATACTCAAGTTTCATCCCTTTTTTTGTTAGTTTTGAGAGATTTTTCACGCAGCCAATGCTTGCATCAATATTATTGTAAACAGGATGAGTCCACATTTTTTTTGGATCCAAATTAAATTGGAGAGGAACCAAGGTTTTTACATTAAATTTTTCAAGATTTCCTATTAATTGATTTTTTGCACAAAAATGCCGAATTGAAACATAGCTTCTTAAAAGTTTAGGAGCTCCAAAAGTTCCTACACCATGCCAAACTGCAGCATCCTCAGGAGAACCCAAAGAATATAGAAAAAATTGAGGAGAAGATGGAGTATCTGAAAAACGATAATTAAAGAATTTTTCTCCGTTTAAAGTGAAATCATCAAAAGCTTTTGCTATGCTTACGTCTTCTTTATTTACTTCATTAGGATAAAGAAGCGTCGTTCGATATTTTACACGTATATTTCTAAGTTTTTTTCCATCAAAACTAATCTTCCCTCTTGCAGCACGCTTAGAACCATATCCTTTTGGAGAATGAGGGATAGTCAGTAGAGTTGTTCGTTTATTTAGGCTTCTATTCATACATGCATAGGCTTTAGAAATTGAATCATGATCCTTATGGGATTCACTAATAATATTATGTAATAGACCATTTTGATCTTCATTCTCCAAAGTTGAAAGGGGCATGCGCAATGCAGATATTGATAAATCTATTCCAAATATCCTAAAAAGGTCATCCAGTTGTTCATACTTTGCTTTATCAATAAAATCTAAATAAGAATCAGCTTTCCCAAGATTAGTATCTATTATATCGATCTCTTTTGCTGAAATCAAAGAATTCTCATATTTTTCAAAAAATCTAGGATCAATAGCAAGATCGTCAATCTTTACATTGGATGCAGGAAAAGCACTTTGACCACTTTCAACAATAGAGTTTCTTAATGGATTGATAGAATAACGATCTGCTTCTATCTCATCAGTATTTAATAAAAAAGGAACAATTTTGCCTTTGGGAGGTTTTTTTAATGTTTCACATATTTCACAAAAATCCTTCTTCGTTGGATAGTCCAAACCATAATCAAAAAAATAATTTCCAAAAGCTTCCATTAGCCTTAATCCTATTATTCCTTGAACTTCTTCTATTGTAAGCTGAGGATTAGAATATTCAACTGAACCTCGTAAAAAGAAATGATCCCCATAAAATTCTGTTTTAACTTTTTTTCCCTTTTTAAAGCAAAACAAAGAAACTGGTTGTCTAGAAGGTTTAAAATCAGTATTAATACGTTTTACTAATATTTTTACGCATTCCCATGAGTTTTTCATAAAATCTTCAGCTAGCAAACGACAAAGATCAATTGGCAAAATAACTCAACCTCTTTCTAATGACTCTGGAAGATATAAAATATTTTTATTAATAGATGGACCTAAAAGCATTCTTACTAAAGTTAAACTCTCTTTTAATCCAGATTTCAATAAAATGCGTTTAAATTCTTCATTTTTTTTAGGAACATAAATGAATACCTCAAAATGAGAAAGATTACTTAATGCAAATTTCAAAAGATCAATAGCCAAAGCTTCTTGACTTGGTTTAAAAACTAAAGGTCCAACCTCAGCTTGCTTGTTAAAAATCTTGGTAACAACAAAACCATTCAACAAATCATTTTGAATGGAAAAATAAGTAAAATTATTTTTATCAATAAAAATCGGATATAAAGTCTTATAACGACTAAACCCCAGACATTTTTTATCAAAATCTAACAATCTAGAAAAGTCCTTTTTTTGTGCTAGTTCAACACCATCATTTTTTATTAAAAGAGAAGGTACCCCTTGAAAAACAATAACATCATAATCAACTCTAAAACCAAATTTTTTATAAAATCCAATTAATTCTGGATAAGAGTACAAACCAATTGTTTGGACACCTTTATTTCCAAGATAAGTTAATGAAGTTTGTAGAAGAAAACTACCTGCACCCTTATTCCTGTAGCCTTTTTTTATTATAAAATTTCCAAACCAACCAATCCCATCATAACTTACACATGTTGATATACCTAATTTTTCTTTGTTATCATATAAAACAAAACAACCAAAAGGTTCAATCGAACTCATAAGAACAAAGTCTTTAGTAGTCATATTCCAGTTCATGCTATTTGCCAATCTGACTGCAAAAGAAAAATCATCAGCTTTCATTAGATCTATATGAAACATATCCTCACCATTACTCACCAATACTTAGACTATTCAAATGAATCCAATAACAACTAAGTAATCTAAACAAAATAATAGTCTTTAATAAAGAACTATTAATAAGATCTCATTTGAATAAATCAATCGACAATCTCTACTATATTATTGATTAACAAGGATCATTATAATGATGATTTATATTGAAGCAAATTAGTAAAAAAATTAGTAACAGAAATCTAGTCTTAATTTTAATTTGGTTAATAGTTTTATTCTCTTCAATGTTGTCACTTGAAATCCTATCAGCCTATTTAAACAGTAATCCCAGTCAAAGAATTATAAGTTCTATTTGGGCTGGATATGTAGTCAGTTCTGATTTTGACAAATCACAAATAAACATAACTAGCATTAGTGCTTCATGGATTGTTCCTACCGCTTTTCCTACAACAACAGATACATATTCATCAGCTTGGATAGGAATAGGAGGCTTTCAGCCAGATAAAACACTTATACAAACAGGGACAGAACATGATTACTTTAATGGCAAAGATTTCTATGCTGCTTGGTATGAAATATTGCCAGATCAAGCAATTAGAATAGAAGAGATTGAGGTTTCTCCAGGTGATTTAATAAGAGCTTCAATAGAATTAATTAATCAGCAAAAAAACGAATGGAAAATTGAAATAAAAGATATCACTAAAAACCAAGAATTCTCAATTAATTTAAACTATAACTCTTCCATGATATCTGCCGATTGGATATTAGAAAGACCAACAGTACAGAATCAAATAAGTTCACTTGCTAATTTTGGATCCGTAAACTTCACAAACTGTCAAGCAACAATAAACCAAATATCTAAACCCTTGGGTGAATACCCACATATTATAATCACAATGACTAATGATCTAAGTGTACGATTAGCAGCAGTTTCTTCTTTAAATGAAAAAAAAACAGATTTTACAGTTCAATTCAATAAAAGCAGTTAATAAAAAAATAAAAATATTTTTCCTTAAGAGTTGGCAATTTTTTTCAATTCAGTATTATTATATCCCTCTACTGAATCATAAACTAAACTTGGAGTGTAGCCAGCAAAACTTAGAAGATTGGCAGCAGAAGAATACAATAAGAACAAGTAATGTTTAAAGTCTATATGATCAGTACTGTCTAAAAGTAGTTCTGCTTTAACGCGACGTTCATATCGTTTATTTTTAGAGCTTGAAAAAAGAAAACGAACATTTTTGCCCGCATGAACTACTGATCCTGCTTCACATAATTGGTTAGCAGCAATTGCTTGGCTGATTTTTTGTACATACTCCCAAGGATTTTTTGATAAATGCTTAGTGACTATTAGATCTTCCATTGGAACATCACCATTTATTAGCTGCTGGCGATAATTTTTTACTACTCTCCAAATTTCAGGAATTTTTTCCATAAACTGCTTAGTATTATCAGCGGATGCTAAGGCTTTAATCATATCCATTTGAGCATTGTAAATAAAACGGGAAGTATCACTTCGTCTGACCTCCAGACCTCTAATCTTTACTTTTCCATTTTTCATTACACCATAATATCTATTCAAGACTCCAATATTTGGATGAAGAGTAGAGGGTAAAAAAACAATCCATTTGTAAATGCCTTCAAAAGTTAAAGGGACACCAATTTTTTCCCCAGATTCTTTTACTAATTCATGATATTCATCAATAGTGACACTATCTTTTTTTAACCATAATGAATCTACAATCCCATGAATAACTTCAAACCCTCTATCTTCTGCCCGTCGAGCAGCATCAAGAAAAGCCTTGCGACCAAAAGCGCAAACTGCCATATGACCATCAACCGTACCAAATTTCGCATTTCTATAACCCAAATAACCAAAACAGGTCACCAGAATCCACTTAAGAGCAGATTGGCGATTATCATAAACTTTTTGAAGAGAAAAATCAGTGACATTATTTCTTAATCTTTTATAACACAATCTCTTGGACACAACAAGATCTAAGGCCTTAGGAACGATTCCAATTCGTTTTTCACAAATATGAAATTTTAAGTCAGGAATTTGCTGTTTTGAATCCGAACAGCATCTACACAAAACCGTCTCTACAGAAATATTGTTCCTAACCATCAACACAGGATACATGGAAGAAAAATCAACCTCAGCAACTCCATCATGAATACCAACTTTTGGCTCATAAACAAAGCCGCCCCTATCTGCAATAAGAAGATCATATGCAGATTTGAATGCTTCAGGAATACTCTTATTTCTTGGAATCAAAATATTATCTTTTATTGCCTGATAAAATTGAAGCGAAGACATACTAGATCCTATTGAAGAACGCGATGCAGTATGTAATGGAACGCGGCAAAGTCTAGCGATTTCGAACAGACCATCAAAGTCAACTTCCTTAAGAACGAAAGTGTTGTTTATATCAATGTGAATTCTTCCATAAAGTCGCATTGTTGGAGCCTTGTAAAAGGTTCTACCATAAGAAAAAAATGATCTACCTTGTCCCAGTTTACCGATAGAAAACCCACAATCCCTGTTAAGGTTAAACTGATCTAATATTTTGTTAACTGTTGCTTTATGGAGAAGATAAGAAAAAAGGTAAGAGTCCCCTCCACGAGTCAAAATGAAATCAGGATCAAACTCTTCCACGATATCAACAAGTTGCAAGAGCTTTTCTCTGTCGCTTCCAGATGTTATCCTAATTTTCTTGCCAGCTTGAATCAAACAAATATTCCCTATGGGGTCTCGAAAATTAGCTATTTTGCCTTTCTTTGCGATATCCACAGAAAGTGTTGCAGTTCTCAAATCAGGAATATCATAACAAACTTGCTTCACAGAATCAAAAACAGTATATTCCAGAGAGGACTCTTGGATCTTTATCTCCACTTTAGCTAGTGGGAATAAACTGTTGTGAAATATGTAAGCTCTATCGCCATATAAATCACAGTTATAAACTTCATACTGAAGATAATGACCTTTTTTTAGGATATTATGAGTTAAAGAGGGAACTTTTCTGCAATCTTTAACAGCAATTTCAAGAACTGAAGACTTTTGTTTATCAGTGGGATTAACATATTTATAAATAAAATTCCATGAAGAAATTATTTTGCTAGAAAAAAAGCAAGTGATTAGTTTTTCAAGATCACCTTGTTTTCCTGAGACATATATTTTTGGTTGAAATCTGTCAATTAACTTGAGCCTTTGCCCATTTTCTTGTATAATCCAAACTGTTATCTCGCCAAACAATGAAGGATAAGCATCAAAAAACCAGCCTTTCACATAATCAGATTTAACCTGATTGATGCTTGATCGCATCTAAATCCTTCTCTAATCTTTTTAGTTTTCTTTGTTGAAACAAGAAAATAGAAAAAACCATTGATTCAAAAAGGATGGGGCGAGTAGCATTGCTCCCTGCTGAAGCAAACATTTTACAAGCATCCATTAACTCCTCAAAAGTTTTTTTATCCTCTACACGAAGAGCCTTAGAAAAGCCATCCCATTTACGAATTTCGTCATCTAAAACAAGTCGATAAGATGCAACTGTTCTACCCATGTTTAAACTAACACCAACCAAAATATTGAATTTTTGTACAAGGATTAATTTCTCCAAATTTTAAGGGAAAGAAATAGGGCATATGTTGCTTTTAAATTGTTTTTAGAAACAACTACAGTATACAGGTAAGAGAGTAGGGTAAAAGTAGTGATAACTAAGGGATAATAATTTCTTATAAAATTAAGCTTTAATAGTTGCTTCAGAAAAGACTTATTGGAGAAATTAACTTGATTTTGGCAGTAACGGCAAAAAAAGTGATCAAAGAATTTGGAACCATACGTGCCCTAAATGAACTCAGTTTTGAAATAAAAACAGGTGAAATTTACGGTTTAATTGGACCAAATGGAGCTGGAAAAACTACTGCTCTTCGAATAATTAGCACTTTACTTCTGCCAACTTCTGGGATTGTAGAAGTTTTTGGATTAGATGTTATAAAAAATGCTACAAAAATACGAAAAATCATAACCTATCTGCCTGAAGAAGCAGGTGCATATAGGAATCTTTCAGGTTGGGAATATCTCAAATTCATGGCAAAATTTAACACTGAAAATTCAGATGAGATTAAACAAGTCATAAACGAAGCTGCTAAAATTAGCGGTTTAAAAAAACGTCTTGAAGATCGAGCAAAAACTTATAGTAAAGGGATGAAACGCCGTCTTTTAGTTGCAAGAGCTTTGATGACAAAGCCTAAACTTGCAATTTTGGATGAACCAACAAGCGGTTTAGATGTTTTACAAGCGTACCACATAAGAGAAATTATTAAAAATTATGTAAGAAACAACAATGTTACTGTGTTATTAAGCAGTCATAATATGCTAGAAGTAGAGTATCTTTGTGATCGAGTAGCTTTAATCGATAAAGGAAAGATAATAATTGAAGGTTCACCCCAAAACCTAAAAGGCAAATATGGATGCGAAAATTTAGAAGAAGTTTTTGCGAAGGTGGTAGGACATGCTTAAAGGTTTTCGAACAATTCTTAAGAAAGAACTTAAAGAATTAATCCGAGATCCAAAGATTTTAGTAGGAATGATAGTTGTTCCACTTTTAATGTTTCCAGTTTTAGGTTTTGTTTTAGGCTACGCAGCAGAAACAGCACAAGAACAAGCCCAAGAAGCAATTCTTTTGGTGGTGGATAACGATGGTGGAAATTGGAGCCAAATCTTTATTGATTATCTTAAAACCTCTGGAATAAAAACTTCTATTGAATTTAATTTAACTCCAGACCAAGTAGTTGATCAAGGTCTACTTGCTAAGAATAATAGCACTCAATTTATAGAGATACCTGTTGATTTCTCAATTAATATGACTCATCATATAGGTGGGAATTTGGAAACAATTGCAATAATTAATTCGTATGTTATTTTTCAAGGAGGGGGAGTTTTTTCTGAAATTGGATCTTCTACAATTACCTCAATAATTTACAATTTTAATCGGATTATAGCTCCTGATGCATTATACACATATCAATCGACAATAATCAAAGGCAAAATACAAGAAGGAGTTGATCCTGCCGCATTATCAGGCTTAATGATATCTCAAGCTCTTGCCTTGCCAATAACAATAATGGTAATGCTAACATATTCAATGCAAATTGCAGCAACAAGTGTAGCTATGGAAAAAGAGGAAAAAACACTTGAAACATTATTAACAATGCCTGTTGATAGATTTTCCATCCTTATGGGTAAATTATCAAGCACTATCATTGTTGCCGGAATTGCTGCAATAACGATGATGATAGGCTACAATTACATGTTAGGTTCAATAACAATGGGCTTACCAACAGAATCTGCAATAGATCTAGTAGCATTAGGTTTAGTACCTTCTCCTTTTGGATATCTTCTTTTAGGGATATCACTCTTTATTACTTTGCTTTCAGCGTTAGCATTGGCGGTTATTATATCTGCTTTTGCTGAAGATGTCCGTGGAGCTCAAGCACTTGTAGGTTACATCTACCCAATCATCTTTATTCCGGCTTTAGCACTTATTTATTTAGATATTAATACTCTGCCTTTGGCAATCAAAACAATATTTTATGCGATTCCTTATAGCCATCCGATAATTGCATCTAGAGCAGTTGTTCTCGGAGATTATACAATCGTGATATTTGGAATAATCTATGTTGCAATTTTCACCTTAGTTATAATGTATATTGCTTCAAGATTATTTGCAACTGAAAAAATTTTAACTGCTAAATTGAGGATCGGTCGAAAAAAAGAAAAGCAAAAGGATTAAAACTGACTAAAACTTTGTACATAATGGCTAAAGATATTTGTATTACAATATTAACCGATAAGTATTATGAATTGTAATTGGCATTAGATTTTTTATTTTATTGATATTATTTACCAAATTGGTCCTTTATTTTTAGTTGTATCTTTGTTGTTCATTTATACAGCAATATTTATTAATACTTGAGACTTCTTTCTCAAGAAATCCAATTACTACCGGAGATCGAAATGACACACAAAATAGCAATTGGTACGTTAATCTCGCTTGCAGCAACCGGTTTATTTCTTAGCATACTAACTTCTAGTACTTTAATTTCTGCATCTGTACTATCAACGCGATCAATAAATTCAGGTGGAACAATAACATCTTTGAATGTGGAAATTTATTCCAATATCGAATGCACTCAACGATGTTCAAATATAAACTGGGGTACATTAACACCTGGAGACTCAACAAGCCAAACCATATATGTTAAAAACAGCAGCAATAAGCCTATAATCCTTTACATGACAATTCAAAACTGGATTCCGGCATCCGCAAACACATATTTGGATATAACCTGGGATAAAGAAGAGACAATATTAAATCCAGATCAAATTACACAAGCTTCCTTAACGCTTAATACTGCATTAGATACAGGATCTCTTATTGATTTCAATTTTGACATTATAATAACAGGAATAGAACAATAACCAAATTTTAAAAAAATAATTCAAAGAAATGAGAAAAAGATAATTTTAAAATACAAATTCTTAAATGCCTAAGCTTTAAACAAAAAAATTAACAAACTTGCCAGTAGACCAAAAAAATAACCAAAAAAGAAAAAAAGAATTAATTTTCTAAAAAAATCAAAAAGAGCATGACTAATAAAAAAAATGAATTTAAGATTTAAAGCGCAAAAAAAATTAATCTTTTTTAGCTAATATATCTCTGTCAATCATAGTTAAGATTTCTTCATCCACTTTGGAATTGAACTTTCGGGCAAATAACTTTTGACTCTGTTTAAGAATTGGATAATCCTCTTTAGTTAAAATTCTAGGATGAGCCTCTTTAAAAACTTGGTATCTTTTGTTATCATTTACTACTCTATCTTTAAGAGGGGAATTCAGTATTATCGTCTGAAAGACTAGTTCACTAGGATTAGAGGTACGTTTGAAAAAGGATTTAAACTTTGGATTTTTCTCATTAAAGTTCACAATATAGCTAACAAAATCCTTGGGTAAGCAGCACAAACTCCATCCACCATATGCCTCTAGATTGTAAGGTAATTTTTTCCTTAATCTTGGAAGCTTAATTTTCCTGACAAAAGGATAAGTCCTCTTTGGTAGAAAAAAATAATTATAATTAATTCTATACCATCCTCCCTCAATCCAGCCTTCATATGGCAATTTCCAAAAGGTCATAAATCCAACATTTTTATTTTTTAACAATTCCTTTATCTGTTGTGTTGATTTTATTGGATAACATTCTCCAGTTAGATTTATGAAATAATTATAATTAAAATCCTCAAAATATTTCATTGCACCAAATGTTGCATCTACAATGTCAAATGATCCCCATCTGATTTTAAATTCTGAAAAAATCTTGACATTCTTAGTTGTGGATTTTTGCTCTATCTGTTCTTTCCAAAGTCTAAATTTTTGTTCCCCAATATTTTTATCAAAATGAATACAGAATTTATCATCATCATTTGCTAAAACATTGATTAGTCTGATAATGGCTTGGGGGTTTTTGTAGGCTGAAATAAAATAAGCTAAATTAGTCAATATTTAAATCACAACCGTTGCCTAAATTTGAGTCCATATTTATGCATTATGTCTAAATTGGACAATCCCAAAAGTAATTTTTTGGAGCAAACGCAAACTTACAAGATAATCATTAACACTTTAATATTTGTTTTATGGCAGTAAAAACAAAGGTTAATTTGATCTTCGTTTATTAATCTGGTGCTTCAGATCAAGAATTGGAATTAATGAACGTTCAATTGCTGAATAATAACAAGCATCAAATAATTTAGCTAAATAATAAGGCAGTATATTAAAGACATCCTTTTGCAGGGTATTCTTTTTTTGAATTGAATCAATATTAAGACTTTTTAACCAAACAAAAAAATCTCTTGAACCACAGAGGTTTTCTTCGAAATTGTTGGGAATCAAATATTGAAGATTTTTCCAAAATGAATCAATAACCAGAGGCGAGAATTTCTTACTCTCCAAAAGGCATTTCATTAATTCAAAAGTTGATTTATCAACCTCAAAGCCGTATTTGTTAGGATCTATCCCTTTTAGAACCATTGGTGCAATAGTTCTAAAGCACTTTTCACAAGCACTACAATTCAAACGATCAGGTGTTGGATCGTTGCAAACCTGAATTTGATATTCATGATTTTCTAAGTATTTTTTGATCAAATCCAATTTGGCAAACCTATGAATGTATCCATCATGTAACACACTTAAGTTAGCCCATGCGAATTTTTCATCTATCAACGGTTGGGATGCCTCAGGATGTTTATAGTAGTCATGTGTTGAGTCCGCACTTGCTGCAATAAGTAGTCGATTGAAACGACCAATTGATATAGGAGCTGGTAGACCGAGTAAAACTAATGGAAATTGCAAAGCTAGCCACAAGGTGGTTCCTCTAATGATTCTGTAGAAATCATGTGCTATTCGTGTGTTATTTAGAACAAATGAAGTATTTGCATCTATGAAATTGATATCAAATCCTTCTCTTTTGGCAAATTCAAAATATATCTTTTTTAACAATTCATTATATTTTTTATAAGCCCTATCGAGGTGGAAATTTAAGAATCCGTTCAACATTATGAGTCTTGGTTTCAAATTTAGGTTCTTTATGAGAGTATATGTGGAATCTACTCCTCCACTGAACAGCATTGCTGTTTCTTGTGAGCTAGTTTTATTTTCTACTAAATCATCAACTTTTATTTTGGCAGTAAATCTTCCTCTGGGAAACATTCGGTTGAATTCATGTTTGATTAAATTCATAGATTCAAAATACTTTTTGTCAAGTTCCTCCACATGAATATCTGTTCTAGTCAGCCATGACAAAGGTAAAATAGTTGAGATTAAAGGTATATTAAGTATGCTTTTATCAGCAGTCAATTTAGTATTATAATAAACAGATAATTCAGATGAATAGAAGTATTTTCTCAAATTTTTTGGAGCATCAACAGTACTAATAAGTTTATTTCCATTTAGTGTTGAATTAACAATTATTTGATCCATTTTGTTAATCAACCTTCTTCCTAATTAAATCGCTTGTTTAGAAAAATTATTCATATTTTTCTTGTTCTTTCCACAAAACTAATCTCATATCATTATCTGGAAATTCCACATCATCCCATTCAATCGGATCATCCTTCTTTTTGGATCTTTTTAATACAGTACCTTCAGATAATCCAACAGGTAAATTTCCTGGTTTTTCCAAGATACCATATAAATGGTAACCTCCAATTCCGTCAAGCACTGTTCCTTTTTCTAAATTTGTTTTTGCCCGAGAACCTACTTCCATGAATTTCTTTGTCTGAACCAAAATGGGTTCCTTATAATTAATAATCCTATTAATGGCATATGGTGTTTCAAAGTGACAAAGATGATAAGGCCTAAGAAAAAGATAATATGGCCCTTTCCCCATTTTGTAATAGTCCATATAAAATTGATCTTCAGGATCTTCCGAATATCCAATTAAGAAAACACTAGCTCCTGGTTTTGCGCCCAATACATAATCTACCACTCCCCCAAGTTCTCTACATTTATCTAAATTAAAAGTCTCCAACGCCTCATTAACATATTGAACTCGAGGTCCAACCATACCTGGTTCTAAAATATCCAATCCATAGGCATTTGCTACCAATGCCATTTCAATTGAGAGTTTAGTGCCATCAGTATAAGCTGTACATTGTATTGGTGAAAGACGGCGTTTTGTTGCCTCCTTAATTAAACTTTTAGGATTTGCATATCTATTCAAAAAGCCCTTGTTGTTACTAGCCATCACTAGCTCAATGTTCATAGATTTGATTTCCTCTATTTGTCTGGCTAATACACCATGTTGATCTCCGGCATCTGATGTTAAAAGTACTCCATTATCTTTTGCTTCTTTAGCTAGAAGCCTTCCAAAGACTTGATCAACCTCTGCATTCATTAAAACAACATTAATATTTTCTGAAAGAGCTCTCCTAACTAACAGAGCCGCTTCAAGAATGGTTGGCGTTGCTTCAACTAAAATGTCTGGTTTTTTATCAAGAACTTCAATAGCATTAGTTGTAACTAAAGCTCCTTTAGGTAATAGTGATTTGGTATGTTCTAAAGCGACTGGATTTATGTCGGAAACTGCTATAATCTCCATATTCTGGGATTTTTGTACAACCTGAACTATGCCTCTTCCCATAGCACCAGTACCTACAACAGCTACTTTCGTTTTTATCAAAAAGATTCGCTCCCATTATTTCACATAAAAGATCATGTATAAATCTAGCGCAATATTCAACTTAAAATAAATATAATGCTTATGATTTTTAAATTCATTACATTTCTTCAGATTCATTCTTTTTTATTAAATCTTCCAAGGAGTTGGAGCTAAAATTTTATCTGTAGCTAAAGGCCTCCACCACCACTCATTACTTAGATACCAATTCACTGTTGATTCCAATGCACCCATAAAAGAAAATTTTGGCTTCCAATTAAGTTTAGACCTAATCTTTTTCGAGTCCATGCTATATCTAGCGTCATGTCCCGGGCGATCCTCTACATATACAACCATATCCTCAGTCTTTCCTAAAAGGGCAAGTATTTTTTTAACAATCTCGATCGTAGACATTTCGTTCCCGGATGATATATTGTAGATTTCATTTGATTTTCCTTTAATTAAAACACGCTCTATCGCTTCACAGTGATCTTGGACATAGATCCAATCTCTAATGTTTTTTCCTGTTCCGTAAACTGGAACTTTTAAATTTCTTAAAACGCGAACAATCGTTTTAGGTATCAGCTTATCAGGGAATTGATAAGGACCATAATTGTTTGTGCAGCGCGTTATTGATATATTAAGATCATAAGTTTTACAATAAGCCAAGACAAAAAAATCCGCAGCTGCTTTACTTGCTGAATAAGGATTAGAAGGTCTAATTGTACCTTCTTCTGTAACTGAGCCCTCATATATTGTGCCATAAACTTCATCTGTAGACACATGAACAAGTTTTGCTTTATCATTATATTTTTTTATAGCCTCAAGTAGGGTAAATGTTCCTACTGTGTTATTTTGAAGAAATGATGTTGGATCAACAATACTAGTATCTACATGCGTTTCAGCAGCCATATTAACAACTGCGTCTACGTGGGTAATAAGATATTTCAGCAACTTAGAATCACGTATGTCTCCTCGTATGAATGTGTATCTTTTTTCATTTTCAAGATCTTTTAGACTATTGCCATTAGTTGCTGTTCCTATTTTGTCGATATTAATGATTTCGAATTCTGGATATTTTCTGATTATATGTCTGCAAAAATTACTTCCAATAAATCCTAAGCCTCCAGTTACAAGAATTCTCATATTTTTCACCTATAAGGCAAATAATTCCAATCCCAAGGTTTGTTTATTCTTGTGTCATCTTTATCATTATTTATTGACTTAGGGATTATTTTAGGATCATTCCAAGGTCTTCTTTCTTCATCTGGACTATCATAATTGTATAATTTTGTTGTAAAATATAGCAAGAAAGCTTTTTTATTGCCTACAACTTTGAAACCATGCCAATAATTTCCAGGAACTCTTATTATTTGAAGATCTTGACCTGTAGATATTATCTCATTTATTTCTTTTGTTTTTTCATCAAATATACCTATTTTCAGAGCTCCTCTTAAGACTATGAAGTAATCATTTTGACCTCTTTTATGTCGATGCCAAGCACGTATAGTGTTTGGGTAACTAACTGAAAAATTTGCTTGTGTTGGCAAGTCTGTATTAAAAAGATTTTTCCAATCCATTCTAAAAATTTCGGTAAAAGAGCCTCTTTCATCATTAATTCTTTTTAACTTTTTAATTTTTATTCCTTCTAACATTTTTTATTACAACCCTAGAGTTTTATCGATGATCTTTCTGCAAGAATAAATTTTTTTCCTAATAAATGATAGCTGCTTGAACTGATATTAGAAAAAGGGCCGATCAAACTATTAGTTATTTTGATATTAGCATCTATTATACAGTTATCCATTATAATGGAATTTTCTATTTCTCCTTTATTTATTTTGCAATTATTCCCTATACTTGAATATGATCCTACACAAACATCTTTTTCTATTACAGTATTTTCACCAATTATTGCTGGACCTTTTATTGATGCTTTTTTCTTTATAACAGAGTTCTTGCCTATGGAAACATTTCCACGAACTGAATCTATATCTTCAACTAATCCTTCATTATTTGGTATTAAGTCCTCTAATATTAATCCATTAGCTTCCAGAAAATCATTCGGGGTTCCAGTATCCTTCCACCAGCCTTTAACTTTTTCATATTTAACATTATAACCGCTCTCTAGCATTGAATGAATTGCATCTGTAATCTCCAATTCTCCTCTCCATGATGGCTTTAATTTATTTATAAAATCAAAGATCACTGGTTTAAAGAAATATATACCTGTAACTGCAAAGTTGCTCGGAGGATCTTTTGGTTTTTCCACAAGCTGAACAAGTTTACCACTATGATTGAATTTAGCTATACCAAATTGTGAAGGATTGTTTACTTCACATAATAGCAGTAACGCATCGCTATTGGAATTTTTAAACTTTTTATATAGCTGATTAATGTCACCTTGCAACAGATTATCGCCAAGATATAAAACAAATGGATCATTATCTACGAATTTTTTGCACAAACTTACAGCTTGGGCAATACCTCTTGGTTGTTCCTGTTGGATATAATGTATTTTTACTCCAAATTTCTCTCCAGTTCCATAGTGATCTTTAACTTTTTCTGGATAGATGTTGCCTAGAATAAGGGCTATATCCAGTATACCAGCTTTCTTAAGATTCTCTAAAACATATTGTGATATTGGCTTATTGGCAATTGGAAGCAACTGTTTTGGGTAACTGTAAGTCAATGGTCTTAATTTTGTACCATACCCACCATGCAGTATGACGCCCCTCATAATATCACCTTATACAATCGAATTCAAATGGATTTAGGGTTTTTACCTCTAATGGTTTTTAAATTATGTTTGAAAATACTAGTTATAAAGAAAGAAAGCGATTCGCAAAAATTTCCATAGCTTTAATTTTAGTTTTCATAACTTTTTTTAGTAATTCTTAATATTTTTTCAATTATCAATAATGGGATATTAACTAAATAAGATATTATTCCTAATCCTGAGAACATTTTTCTTAGATTTTTAATATCCTTCTGATTAATTGCTCCAACTAAAGGGCTAAAAATAAGATATATGCAGGCAAAAAATATTGTACCCACTAATAGCAATATCCAATCAGATGCTAAAAACATATTTATAACAATAAAAGTTGCTACAGCAGCTATTAGAGAAGCAAGAAAGATTCTTCCAGAGGTTTTCATATCTGCTTTAGTTTCATAATGTTTCCATGTCCAATACACACCAATAATTGCAGCAGGTACTGCAATAATATAACCATTAAGGATTAATCCAATTATTCCAAAAAAGGGTATTAAAAGAAAACCAAATATAATTCCTAAAACTAGTCTTAACGCATTTAACTTCATTAGCATTTTTGTTTCTCCTACAGCAAATAGAAGTCTATTAACACTTAGTTGTCCGATAAGAACTATTAAGCTTGTTAAAACATATAAACTCAAGAATAGGGGTGACATAGGCCATTTATCCCCAAATATTGTTCCTATTAGCTGAGCTGATAGAATCGCAATACCGATTATTACAGGCACCAGTATTAATGATGAATATTTAACCGAAGATTCGAAAACGGTTTTTAAAAGTTTCTTATCTGTCAACGGATTAAGTTTTGAAAAAGCAGGAAACAACACAGTAAATATTGGCCATACAAAAAATTGTGTAAGAATATGGAAATTTAGTGCTATTCTATAATTACCAATTGAAGTTGTATCCACATATGAAGCCATTATAAAATAATTAATTTGAGTTGGAATTGATCCAAGAATTGTAGCTACGGATACTGGGATTCCATATTGGAGCAAAGGTTTAAGGGTATCAAAAAATTTTACTTTTTCCGGATTTTTAGCTGATAATTTTCTGAAAATCCCAAAAAAAAGCAATATTATTGCAGTAATCATTGAAGCAATTGAACCAAGAGTATAACCTAAAACAGCTCCAAAGGCTCCGAACCCTAAAAAGACCAACAAAGAAGATATAACTCCTTGAGTTGTTGCAGAAACAATTAAAGCAATAGTACTAAATTTCATACGCTCAAAACCAATAAAAACAGAATCACAACCAACGTAGATAGCTGAGGATAAAATTGTAATAGATGCAATAGCAATCAGAAAGGCTGACTGAGGATTACTATATATTGTTGAAGCTATAAAACCAGCTGCGAGTATTGAAAGTAAAGTTAAAGCAAGACCCGTGGCAACCTCAAAAGATAATCCAGTAACAATAATATTCTTTAGGTCTCCTTCCTTTTTTGCAACTCTATATTTTGCACAATTCCTTGTTAGAGCTGTACCTACACCCCAATCCTGAAAAAGGAGCATAGTAGTGGCAGGCACTAATGCTATTGTATAAAGACCGTATTCACTTTGCAGTATATAAATTCCAATAATTATTGAACTGATAGCCAATATAACTGAAGAAATACTCTTTCCAATAAATAATTGGAAACCACCAGTTACAGAGGTTTTGCCCATCTTTACAGCTTTATCCATAAACTTTCACTTGGATTTTTAGATTGAATAAATGTTGGTCTCCTTTTTTAAAAAAACAAAAAGCTATTGATCCCGATATAACTTTTTTTATGTTAATGATTTTTTTTATATAATCACAAAAATAGAAAATACTAAGTAGTCGGAAAAATTCATATAAATTCAAATAGTTAGCCCTACTTAAAACTTAAGATAATGTAAATTTGTGTAGATGTATATCAATTCAGTAACTTGCGGCATGGCGTCCGGGAAAAATTATTCTAATGATTTTTTCAATAAGAGTTGGCGAATTATATTGCAGGTGTCTAGGACCCATATCGATGAAAGTATCAAATTCAGTTTTGCTCATTTTTATATTTTTCAGAAAGAGGCTTAAAATGTATGGCGGACAATCCTCTGGTAAATTTTCTAATTTCTTTAAAGCTTCTTTTCTTGTCATTTGACCTGCCATTATGAGTCTTGCATATCGTAGTCTGTCCAAATCTAGGTATGGAAACCTTCTATTATGAACATATTTTTGGACAGGTGAAATTATACAGTCAATATGTTCGGTTTGTTGCGGACCAGTCCAATTAAGTTCGTTTTTAATAATTTTAAGAATATGATCATAATTCCAATCAACATACTCAGCAAGATTGAACCAAGCATAAGTAATAGGATTTTTTCTTCCTGAGATACGGAAAAGAATATGCCCAATTTTTCTTCTAAGGCTTAAATCGGATAAGAATCTTTTACTTTCATCCAAGATTCTTTCATTTTTGAGGACAGCTCGTACATGTGGCAAACGACCATGTTCAGCCATCTCCCTTGAAAGAGGTAATTCCGTCTTAAGTGAAGTGCCCTGAATTACCAATGGAATATCATACATTTCGGCAATATTGTAAATTCCTACCTGTATTGCTCGCATACATACTGAACAATGGTAACCTGTTTTTCGGATGAAAAAAGCATAAAGACGATTCATGAGTTCAGGATTGAAACGATAATAGATATGTTCAACTCCAAGCTTTCTGCAAGTCTTGTTTATATTGTTACGGGCAAACTCCGAAAGATATCCATTATCGAGAGTGAAGGCTAAACAATTAAGGTCTAATTCTTTCTTAGCTACATACATAACAAAACTACTATCTTTGCCGCCTGAATAAGGAATAAGAGCATCAAATTCCTTGTTTTTATTTTTTATTTTTTTGCAGATTTTATCCAAAATTTTCCTCTGTTCAAAAAGCTTATCTTTCCATCCACTTGTCCATATATCATATTCTCTGCAGATTGAACAAACTCCTTGTTTATCAAAAGTTAATCTTGGAAATGAATTATTTAGTACGCAACGTGAACACATCTGCAAGTCATTATTCAATAAAGTCTTTTGCAACAAATTGCTACCCTCAAGACTCTTTTATCTTGATAATTCAGAAATAAATTATAAGTGAAATTTCAATTAAGAAATATATCAAAATCAGAGTATAGAATTTGAAATATGTTATTAAAGACATTTTTCTAAGAAAACCATTCATTGCTATAAATGTTAATCTTAATTTCTTTGAATTACTCATAGATTAGCTGTTTTTTTGTTTTAACATTTTTTGTAGGAAAACAACTTACAAACACATATGACCATTATGGAGAATATAAAATTTAAGCTGTTTTACTTTTGATTGCCTGATATTCTCTGATTATTGCTATCGTGGCAAATAATAATGTAAATACAAGCAAGCTTAAGACTATTATGTTTAAATTTAAACCTACTGGGGAATAATACAAAATTAAACCAATTATTGAAGAAAATGCAATACTTAATCCAACACTAATAGCAACACGCTGTATTGAATCAATCCTACCTAATAGAGATCTAGCATTTACATCATTTTTAACAAATACTCTTTGGAATGCATAACCTGGTAAGAACAAAACTAATAGTATACCCAAAAAATTTCTTGCAAAGATCCATGGATATAGATCTTCAGGTATTATAAAAACCGAGATTGTTGATAGTAAACTTGCAGAAATGATTGTCCAATACCAAATAGATCCACTACTTGTCAAATAATTGAAAAAGCTCCACGATTTAATATCATTATCGAATTTTATTATGCCTTTGGTTTTAAGTCTTAAAACAGAATTAACGATTTCTTCCTCTTTATAATCATGATTATAATTCACTATTTCAATAAGCTGTTTTATGGATTGGGGATTTTTTTCATTTATCACTCTAAGTATTATCTTGGTTAAATCATCAGCTTTAAAATATGAACTCAAGGAAAGCCACTTAAATTAGCAAATGTTATATTACTATATATAAAAATAATGGAAGACAGATAAAGAGGTTATATACTAAAAAAGGTTTAATCTCGTGGAATTTTTAATTTTCTAAAATATTTTATTTGATAATATTTGAATTTCTGAAGAATAAATTTTTTTGCACAACTACTAAAAGCATCAACTATCATAAGCTTAAAATCGTTATGAGTCTGATTTGGGTTTGATGAATATATAATTACCTAGATATTTCTCATGATTTTGGCATACATTAATCCCCTCAAGCTAATAGTACCTTTTGATTTTAAATATTAGCTTCCTAATTTCTCTATATGCCTTAAATCATTTTGGTTTCTCATTTAATCTCTCTATTCTATTTTCTTTTTTCTCTATTTCTTAATAATGTCATCCAGATTAAAATTATTAAAAGAGCAACTATAACCATAGCAATTATAAATAATTGTATTTCTGGCAAAATAGAATTTTTTGGTGTGGAAGTAGGAGTGGGCGTAGAA
>Ga0209635_10000615_pt1 | contig 24930 bp, 18 predicted proteins | sample DeeMarSWOR230_32_FD_187463 | JGI IMG/M metagenome (GOLD analysis project Ga0209635, IMG submission 187463) | Marine sediment microbial communities from White Oak River estuary, North Carolina - WOR-2-30_32 (SPAdes) (version 2) | ecosystem: Environmental > Aquatic > Marine > Intertidal zone >...
GTCGACGCCTCTCAAGGCCGAGATTTCAGCCAGGGTGATAGGCTGGTGGTAGGCGATGGCGGACAGCGTCTCGAGAGCTGCGGAGGAGAGCTTGCTTTTCCTCTCTATCTTCAGAAGACGCTTGATGAACGAATCATGCTCCGGTTTTGTCGAGAAGAGCAATCCTCCCCCAGACTGGATGATCTGAATGCCCCTCTCGTTCGACACGTATGTCTCCATGAGCTCTTTTATGGCCAGCTCGATCTCTTCTTGTTTGAATTCGGTCAGGACGCTCTTGATTTTTTCCAGGGTGAGAGGCTCCAGGGAAATGAATATCAAGGATTCGATGATCTCTTTCAGGCGTTTTTCCATCAGTTTTTCGTCAAGCGTTCCTTGCTGCGAAGCCAGACTTTGATCGGCTGAAAATGACTTTCCTGGAGGGCGACAACGATCCTGGCCTTGATCAATTCCAGAAGCCCTAAGAAGGAAACCAGAGCTTCCTCGAAAGATTCCGCCTGGCTGAAATAATCCAGAAAATCGAGAAACTCGCTCGCTTCCAGGAGGGCCAGGATTTCCTTCATTTTCTCTTCCAGAGAATATCCCTTTCCTTGGATCGTTTTGATTCCCTCTCTTTCCTTCTTTTTCATCAGGACAAAGAAGGATTCAGCCAGGTCAAAAAGAGAGACCTCGAAGGTGTCCATGGTATCTTCCTGGAGAAGATGAGGAAGGAACGATCTTTTCCATTTCAGCAGCTCCTCTTCCTCTTTTTCTCGGAGCAGAGAGCTGGCTGCTTTTATTCTCTGGTAATCCAGCAGCCGGCTGACAAGAATCTGGCGGGGATCCTTTTCATCCTCAACGGGTTTTTCCCGGGGAAGGAGCATCTGGGATTTGATGTAGATGAGGAGGGCGGCAATGAGCAGAAATTCTGCCTCCCGGTCGAGATTTATCCTTTCCTTCTGGTTGAGATATTTCAGATATTCTCTGGTGACGGTGGCAATGGGAATGTCATGAATGTCGATTTTCTTCTTTCTGATCAGGAAAAGAAGAAGATCCAGGGGGCCTTGGAAGACCTCCAGTTTTACCTGATAATCTGCCGATGCGTCCATTGAGTTTGGATTATACTCACATCTAACTAGAGGCCGATAGCTGCTCTGACTTCCTCCATGGTCTTCTGAGCCACGCGGCGCGCTTTTTTGTTTCCTTCTTCCAGAATATCCCAGACGAGCTGGGGATTTTTTTCGTACTTGCGTCTCTTCTCCCGGAAGGGAGCAAGAAGTTCAATCAGCCTGTTGATGACCACTTCTTTGCACTCCAGACAGCCAATTCCGGCTGTCCGGCATCCCCGGGCCAGTTCCTCTCTTTTGGCTTTGTCCACGAAGGCTTTGTGGAAGGTGAACACCGGGCAGTCTTCCGGCTCTCCTGGGTCTGTCTTGCGTTTGCGCCGGGTATCGGTCTTCATGGGTGATATTTTCTGCCGGATGACCTCTGGCGGATCCTTAAGGAAGATAGAATTCCCAAGAGACTTGCTCATCTTGCGCCCATCTATTCCGGCAAGCTTGGGGACTTCGGTGAGGATGGTCTGGGGTTCAGGAAACACGTTGCCATAGAGACGGTTGAAGCGCCGTGTGATCTCTCGGGCAAGCTCCAGATGATAGGCCTGGTCTTCACCGACAGGGACGGCATTGGCCTTATAGATGAGGATGTCCGCTGTCTGAAGCACCGGATACCCCAGGAACCCGTAGGTGTTCAGGTCTTTATCCGGGATTTCTCTTTGCATCTCCTTTAAAGTCGGGACTCTCTGCAGCCAGGGAAGAGGGATTATCATGGATAGGAGCAGATGGAGTTCGGCATGTTCCTTCACCTCGGCTTGATTGAAGATAACGCTTTTTTCCGGGCCCAACCCGATACTCAGCCAGTCCGCTCCCACTTCAAAGATGAAGTTCTTGATGATTTTTGAATTCTGGTATTCAGAGCTCAAGGCATGCCAGGTCACGATGCTGTAGAAACAGGTGTGTTCCTCCTGGAATTTAAGCCAGTTGCGAAGTGCTCCGGCCAGGTGGCCGAGATGGCAGGGGCCTGTCGGCCTCAAACCGCTCAAAACGACCTTTTTCTTTTTTTCGCTCATTTTCAAAGAAAGACTATAGTATGGATGACCAGGGCTATCGGGTACATCAGAATCCGGAGAAACCCGAGATAGACCAGGGCCAGGATAATAATAAATCCGAACGGGCGGATTCGTTCATATTTCTGGCTGGTCTCTTCCGAGAGGAAACCCATCAGGATGCCGCTTCCGTCCAGGGGAGGAATCGGAATAAGGTTGAACACAGCCAGCAGGCAGTTGACGTAGACGAGATAATAGAGGATAAGGGTGAGTACGCCCAAGGGAAAAAAGCCGCGGTTCAATCCTCCCATTTGGGAGAGGGAGGCTCTCAGAAAGTAGATAACGTCGGGGCTGATGAGCTTCAGGAAAACGATGAGGATAAGGGAGATCGTGGCCACGGTCATGTTGGACGCCGGGCCGGCCAGCGATATCCAGAGATTATCCCTCCGGGGGTTTCTCAAGTTAAGAGGATTGACGGGAACGGGCTTGGCCCAGCCGATAGGGACCAACCCCATGATCAGCATGATAAACGGAAAGATGACCGTTCCTATGGGGTCGATGTGGGCGATGGGGTTGAGGGTAACCCTTCCCAGAGAATAAGCAGTCGGGTCTCCCAGTTTGTAGGCGGCCCAACCATGAGCGGCTTCGTGTACGGTTATAGCGAAGAGCAACGCAAAAACCAAAATGATGATAGTCGAGATAGGCATTTTTCTTCCAGAGGTATTTATACCATATGAGGGGAACCTCGTAAAGCAAAAACGGAATAAATCGCATGAAACGACAGGGAAATTGCTTCGCTCCAGCAATTTCCCTGTCGTTTTGTCTTTTGACAAAAAAAAGGCCCCGTCTCGAAAGACGGGGCCTTCGAATATCTAATCTAACGGGGTCAGCTTTTCAGGATTTTCTCGACTTCTTCTTTGTCGACTTCGGTGATAAAGGGAATGCCGCTGATGTTCGCCGCATCCTGGGTCAGAGCGGCTATATCGTCGCGGGTGATGTATTCCAGGGAGAACTTCCTGTTACCGGCCATGAGCTGACGCAGTCCCTGGCTGAGCCTGTGGAAGTAGGTGTAGAGTCCGATCGCTCCTGTGGGGATGCTGTTGAACCTTTCCTTGTATTTCTTCTTCAATTCAGGTGCGGTGACGAATATTTCTTCGGCTGTATTGCCAAAGCGTTCCACATAAACAGGGATCTGGCCTTCGTCGATTCTCTTTCCGATGGTCTTCCCGACCATTGTGGCGGCCATAGGTCCCCTGGCCATGCCCACGACTTTGAAATACGGAGCACCGAGGGCAAGAGCTTTGTAGATCTGGTCTTCGAAGGTGATTCCGCCAGCCGCCGCAACGTCAGGAACATGTTCTCCTTTTTCGTCCAGTTTCTTGAGGTACTGGTAGAGCAGGGACCAGATCTCCACACTCGGGATTCCCCATTCGTTCATCATCCGCCAGGGACTCATTCCTGTCCCGCCCCCGGCTCCGTCGACTGTCAGGAGGTCGAGCTTTGCTTTGGAGGCGTACTTGACTGCCCTGGCCAGGTCTGCCGGCCTGTACGCCCCTGTTTTCAGGAAGACGTACTTGGCCCCTGCCTTTCTCAGCTCCTCGACTCTTTTCATGAAGCTTTCTTCTTCGACCATGCCCAGACGGGAATGTCTTTCGAACTCCTTGAAGCTTCCCTTCTCAAAGGACTTGATGACATCGGGATCATCGGGATCGGGGAGGACGATGTAGCCTTTTTTCTTCAACGCCTGTGCTTTTTCGAGGCTCTTGATCTTGACCTCGCCGCCGATATCCTTAGCGCCCTGCCCCCACTTCAATTCGACGACTTCGACACCGAGTTTTTCGATGACGTATTCATGAACCCCTAGCCGCGTGTCTTCCACGTTTGCCTGGACAGCCACTGTTCCGTAGCCGTCCTCTTGGAATTCTTTGAAGAATCTCACCCGGCTTTCCATGTCAGGCGAACGGACGATTTTCCCGTTCTTGATCTCTGATTCATCATCCATGCCGCAGACGTTTTCCCCGATTGTCAGGATGCTCCCTGAAAGGGCCGCTCCCTTGGCCAGTCCTTCCCAATTCTGTTTGGCAACATTCGTCGAGCCCATGCCGGAGATAATGAAGGGAACTTTGAGCTTGATCCCCTTGTCGTGGCCGATTGCGGTTTCGATGGTCACTTTGGGAAAAGTGGCTTTATCCGAGTCAGCCTCAACTCCATAGGCGCCAACGGCTGTTCCCATAATCGTGAAATCAGAGAGGTCGACAGGATATTCCTTCTCAGAGGCTGCGGTGATGATCCCGAAAGGCTGAGGATAGAGAACCTCGTGCCCCCGGTAGGCCGATTTTCCTATCTCGCACATCCCGATACAGCCATCGACACACGTCACGCACATCCCGCTGAAGGGGCTGATTGAACCTTCTGTCCTGTTCTTGGTCAGGGTAGCTGCACTTCTGTTGAGTTTTGTATAGGCCATAATGATTACCTCCTTATTGACTCATTGATTTATTTTCAGTCAAAAGCATGCCTATCATTTGTTTTCGTTCCTTATTTGGTGTTGCTGGCCTGCTCTTTACCGTCTTTTTTTTCTCGCACACACGTCCCGCAGCGGCCGGCATCATACATCCAGCACTGAAGGTCGTCGTAATGGTCCAGGCAGGTTGGCTCCATAGTCAGACAGGCATTGCAGACGGCTGTATCAGCTTCGGGGCCCTGGCACCTGAGCTGGCAGGCTGGGCAGATATAAAGGCAACCTCCACAGAGGCGGCATTCCTCGGACCGGATGTCGAAGGGAGTCGAAATTTTTCGCTTATATCCTCGGTTTTGAAAGCCGATCGCCCGTCCGTCCATCTGCTCGGCGCACATCCGGACGCACAACCCGCACAGGATGCATTCTTCATTCCGGATTTTGAACCGGACTTGAGTGACGCCGAATTTCGAGGCCAGATCCTGAATGACCTTAGAATTGGGAGCGATGGAAAGCATCAGCTCTATCATCATCTTTCGCGTCTCGATTACTCTTTTTGTATCCGTCCTGACGATCAAGCCTTCTTCTACGGGATAGGTGCAGGAAGAAACAAGCCTGGCCTTGGGGCCCTCGCCGACCTCGACAAGACACAGACGGCACCCGCCATAAGCGCTTAGGCCATCTTTATAGCAAAGGGTCGGGATTTCTAGCCCATAAAACTTGGCTGTCTCCAGTATGGTCCAACCTTCTTCTGCCTTGACTTCAAGTCCATTCATGATTAAATTGATCATTTCATCCTTCCCATTGCGTTTTTGCCGTCTTTGGTTTCCAAATCACATCTTAGGCAGCGTCTTGCTTCCTCGACGGCTTTCTCTTTGGTTAATCCTAACTCAACTTCTTTAAAGTTCTTTTTTCTTGCATTGAGAGACAACTTCGGCATTTTCGCTCGTTTTGCTTTCTGCATTTCTTCTTCAGTCAGCTTTACTGGCTCAACATAAAGGGATGGCCTGCTTAGCTTGTAGTCTCTGGCTAATTTTTCTCCTTGGAGATACTTTTCGATGGATTCTGCAGCGATCTTTCCTGCGGCGATGGCTTCGACCACTGTTTTAGGCCCGGAGACTGCGTCACCGCCGGCAAAGACACCTTCTCTATCCGTTGAAAGAACTTCCTCGTTTGCAATGATAGTCTCCCATTTGGTGACCTCCAGGTTATCTTCCTTTTTAATGAATGAAATATCTGGCCGTTCTCCTATGGCAGGAATGAGTGTGTCCAATTCGACCGAGAACTCTGAGCCATCGATGGGAACAGGCCGTCTTCTGCCGCTCTCATCGAGATCGCCTAGCTTCATTCGTATGCATTCCACACCGACTACCTTCCCATTTTTTACTAATACATTCTTGGGCGCCACTAAATACTGGATTTCAATGCCTTCCTGGAGTGCACTGTCAATCTCTTCTTCAAATGCAGGCATTTCTTTTCTTGTTCTTCTGTAGAGTATGGTCACCTTTTGACAATCCTTGTTTCGGATAGCGACTCGGGCTGCATCGATAGCTGCATTTCCCCCGCCGATAATGCCTACTTTTTCGCCTAGCTTGACTTTTTCTCCCAAATTAACTGCATGAAGAAGTTTCATGGCATGAATAACACCTTCTGCATTTTCTCCAGGAATCTTCAAATCCATCGATTTGTGAGCGCCAGTGGCAATAAATACAGCTCGATAACCCTCTTTGAACAGGTCATCGATAGTGAAATCTTTTCCCAAAGCAGTGTTTGTTTTAATAGTAACGCCAGTTTTTATGATATTTTCAATGTCATCGTTTAGGATTTTATTAGGTAACCTGTGTTCGGGAATACCTATGGCCAGCATTCCTCCAGGCACTGGCAGGGATTCAAAGATGGTTGTTTGATATCCTTTCAGGCACAGATTGTATGCAGCTGTTAATCCGGCTGGCCCGGCACCTATGATCGCTACTTTTTCTTTATCGGCCTTGACGCGTTGGATGGGTATCTGATAACCATTTTGTTTTGCCCAATCCATGACAAACCGCTTCAGATCCCGAATGGCAATCGGCTCTCCAATTTCTCCGGCTCTGCATACTTTTTCACATGGATGATGGCAAACCCGACCGCAGACCGAAGGTAAAGGATTTTCTTTGATGATGACTTTTAAAGCTTCTTCGAATTTTCCTTGAGCGATGAGAGCAATATAAACCGAGGCTTCCTGATCAATGGGGCAGATATATTGACACGGAGCAGAGACGATTTCTTTACAGACCAGAGCGGGGCATTTCTTAGAGAAAATGTGGCTTTCGTATTCATCTCGAAAATATCTGAGCGTCGACAGGACAGGATTTGCGGCGGTCTGGCCCAGTCCGCACAGTGAGGCATCTTTTGTGGCTCGAGCCAACTGCTCAAGCAACTGGATATCTTTTTCTGTTCCCTTTCCTTCGGATATATCCTTGACGATTTCCCACATTCTTTGAGTTCCTTCTCGACAGGAGAGGCATTTGCCACATGATTCGTCTCTCAGAAAATTCAAGAAGTATTTCGCCACATCGACCATGCAGGTATTTTCGTCCATGACAATCATTCCGCCTGAGCCCATTATCGATCCTGCTTGAGTCAAGCTTTCATAATCTATCGGCAGATCTAACTTTTCCTTCGGGAGGCATCCTCCTGAAGGTCCGCCGGTTTGAACGGCTTTGAACTCTTTTCCTCCCGGAATTCCACCGCCGATATCAAAAATGATCTCTCTCAGCGTGATTCCCATGGGAACCTCGACTAATCCCGTATTATTGATTTTACCGACCAATGAAAATATTTTGGTTCCTTTGCTTCCTTTGGTTCCTATTTTAGAAAACCAATCGGCTCCTTTTTCGATGATAAGAGGAATATTAGCCCAGGTCTCGACGTTGTTGATGTTTGTTGGCCTGTTCCAGAGACCTTTTACAGCGGGGAAAGGCGGTCTCTGCCGGGGCTCTCCGACTCTTCCCTCGACTGAGGCTATGAGCGCTGTTTCCTCGCCGCAGACAAATGCCCCGGCACCTTTGGAAATATGAATTCTGAAATTAAAATCCGTTCCGAGTATTTTTTTGCCGATCAGCCCGAATTCTTCTGCCTGGGAAATGGCTCTGGTGATGTGTTTCACGGCCAATGGATATTCGTCTCTGACATAGATAAATCCTTCCTCGGCACCGATGGCATAAGCTCCGATGACCATTCCTTCCAATACGCGATGAGGATTTCCTTCCAGCAGGCTGCGGTCCATGTAAGCCCCTGGGTCTCCTTCATCAGCATTGCAGATGATGTATTTTGAGTCACCCTTTGCTTTCCTCGCGAATTCCCACTTGTAGCCAGCCGGAAAACCGGCTCCTCCCCGGCCTCTGAGCCCGGATTGCTTAACAGTTTCAATGACCTCTTCTGGAGACATACTGCCTAAAACTTTGGCTAGGGAGCTGTATCCTCCGATAGAGAGATAATCGTTGATTTCGGTCGGGTCAATGAGGGCGTTGTCGCCAAGAAGCAGGCGTTTTTGTTTTCTGTAAAAGGAAATGTCATCTTCTTTTAAAACGCTATCTCCTGATACTGGGTCTGAATACAGAAGCCGCTCGATGGTTTCATTCTTGAGGATAGTAAGTGAAGCGATTTCTTCAGCATCCTTGGGCTGGACTTTCTGGTAGAAGATGTTTTCAGGCTGAATGATTATGTTTGGTTCAACCTCACAGAAGCCGTGACATCCTGTCACCTTAATCTTAACTTTGTTCGCCATGTTTTTTTTCTGAATGGCTTTTTTCAGGGATTCAATGACTTTTAATGAGCCTCGAGCTTGACCGCAAGTTCCGGCAGAGATAGTGAGAACAGGCTTTTTTTCAGATTTTCTTTTCTGGATTTCGCTCTGAATAGTATCCTTCATATCTTCGATTGTTTTTATTTTCTTGATTGTTTTCATTTTCTTTCTCTTTTTGTCAGGTACTTCTTGAGAATTGGAACGACCTTACGGATGGTTGTTTGAGCGTGGTATTCGTCGTCAATAACGACTACAGGGCCGATGGCACAACATCCTAAACAGGCTACTGTTTGCAGGCTGAATTGTTTATCCTCAGTAGTCTCTCCGGCTTTGATATTCAATTTTTTTTCGAATTCTTCCAGAATTTTAAGGCCGCCTCTCACATGACAGGCTGTTCCCATGCAGACTGTTACGAGGTGTCGTCCTCTTGGTTCGAGACTGAAGGCGCGATAAAAGGTTGCGACACCGATGATATCGATGAGAGGAATGCCTAAGGTCTCTGATACGATTTTCAAGGCATCCTGAGGAAGATAGTTGTACTCTTCCTGGATGTCCTGCAGGATGGATATGAGTGCTTTTTTTTCGCTGTTGTGTTTTGTTACGAATGATTTGACTTTAGATTCTTGAATTTCCACCCGTTTTCCTCCGAGTCGTATTATTGTTCTATTATATTCAAAGATACTTTTCTCTTGGTTTGAGTGGCCTCCATTTGAGATTTTTCTGTGGAATCATGATGAGTCTGGTTTAAACCTGGGCTAATGACCTGAATTGGAACTTTGACGTTGATTTGAGAGAGAAAAGCGGATTGAGGATATGAAATTTATGATTCCTCCTCTAACTTATGAATTTAAAAATTATAATGAATGAATTCAATAAATCATATGAAAATTTAAATTATTAACACAGATTTATAACAGATAAATATAATTATTGTCAATGATTTTTCATTTCTCATGCGCCAGTGAAGTCATCTTGGAGAGGGAGCTGACTTCCTGCTTCCAACGCCCGCTTGCTCTCTCGTGACTTGCAGCCTCTCCTTCTCGGGCTTGGTATTAACCTTCGGTCTGCGACCAAGGGGTCATACCTCCTTGGATCCCCCCGACGATCGTTCCGATTCCTGACATTCTACACACTGACAAGGAAACATTATATATCATAGTGAAAGGCTCAGGTTGGGTGGTTCTAAAACACGCCGCTTTTGCCCCAGCGAGTCAAAAGCGGCTCGATTCCAGGCTTCGCTCTCCTCTCGCTTCGCTTGAGGAACCGTGCCCGCTCAGCCTTCCATACGGTTTTTTCACCACCCAACCTGAGCCTTATATTCTTTTTGTTGAGATATAAAGCGCCGTTTCCCTTCCATCCTCGCCAAGTCCCTCCCACCCACCACCATGGGCTCCGGATGGAAGGGAAACGGCGCTTTATCAGATATCAAAGGAGAGACAATTAACTTGGAGGGGGAATTGATCGCCAATGACGGACCAATCCCCAAGATTCCATCTTGACAGACAGGGAAAATGTGCCATAATTAGGTTCATTCTGTCTAAAAGGAGATGAACAATGCCCCAGAAGATACACCGTTCCATCGGGCATCACTATATAGTGGAAGCCTCGGGATGCGACCCGAAAATCATAAGCAGTGTGGAAAAAGTACAGCAGATATTGGTCAAGGCGGCAGAGGTGGCGGGAGCAAAGGTCTGGTCAATCTCCGTCAACAGGTTTCCGCCAAACGGTGTCAGCGGAGTGATCGTGATTTCTGAGTCTCATGTATCCACCCATACCTGGCCGGAATACGGATACGGTGCCTTGGACTTTTATACCTGCGGTGATGAAACAGACCCGGAAAAAGCTGTCTTTTACGCTGTCGAGGCCTTTGGTGCCAAGACTTCACACATAACTGAGATAACAAGAGGAATTGAGGAAGGAGATAGAATTTTCTATCACAGTTTTGTCACCTGGGAAGAAGATTTCGTCAACTCCAAGAAAGACGATAAATAGTCCCTATTCAGTGGAGTGCTGATCCCGGGAGTGTTAAATATTTTTACATTCCGCGGTCCGGGATTCAAGAGAGCCTCCTTAGGAACCCCTTTACTCCTCTCAGGATGGAATTTTTTTGGCAAATTTTCAGATGGCATGAAAATTGCTGAAGTTTCTTAGGACTGAAGCAGTGAAGAGAAAAAAAGCCATTTCGAAGACGACTTATGCTTGACCCTTTGTTCGAACTCTTAGCCTGTATGTTATAATAGATAAATGAAAAGCAAGCCTATTCATCGCTTCCTCATCCTTATTCTTCTTTCTTTTGTCCTCAACCTTCAAGCGAATGCCGAACCCCAGAATCTGAATGAATTCATCGCCCAGATTCAAGACTCCATTATGAAAAAGGATCTGACGGCTTATCTGGAGAATTTTGTCTTTGAGATTAGGGAGACAGAGGAATGGAATTTCAAGAATATGTTCGATGTCTTCGAGATGGAGAGAGTCGCTCTATTCAAGACGTCTGAGTTGTCCCAGACAGGAGAAACGGCCGAGATTTACCTCCAGGCCTTTTTTCAGAACTCCTTTTCGGTGATCATTGAAACCTGGCATTTGAACCTCGTTAAAATTGACGATCTCTGGAAGGTAAGAGAGAAAAAGATCGTGGGCAATATCAGCTCGTTGTACAGGATCCGCATTCCTTCAGATAGAGTAGAGAAGGTCAGGTCTTTCGAGGTGGATCACAAGGACCTTAAAATTTCCTTCAGGGATGCCCTGCTCTTTTATGACAACATCCCTGAAATGGAGACAGCTTTAATCGCTGTGGGCAAGGGGAGCCTCCATTTTTCTCCTTCCAATCCGGTAGAAAGACATCAGCTTAAACTCTCCTACAAAAAAGATTATCTTGATGACAAGCTGACCTATGTCTACCTCAGGTTCTCGAATCAATTTTTCAGGGAAAACATAAAAATAGTCAAAGATACAGACGAGAAAAGCGTCCTGCTGCCTCAGGAAAGAGAGGAGGCCCAGTCCATATTCGAAAGGCACTACTCCCGTTCATTCACTGTTGAAAATTCCCTGAATAAAGAATTGCTTTCAACACTGCCCCAGGGAGATGAAGTGGTTTGCGGATTTAAAGGGGAAAAGCTGGGAACTTTTACCTATATCTACTCTCCCTTCTCGGATGAAGAGATCAATTTGTTCCGCTGGAGAGATGAGAAGATCATCAACCTCTACTCCCCCATGTCTGAAGAGAAGGGAAAAAGGATGTTCCTCTCTTTTGTTCAGATGTTCGAGGTTAAAGACTATGAGATTGACCTGGATTTTAAGCCCGAGAAGTACTTTCTTTCCGGAAGAGCAAGGATCGTAGTGGAATCCAAGGTTGAATCTTTGGATAGGTTGAAATTCAAGCTGAATCCTGGGCTCAGCATTCTTCGTATCGCTGATGAGGAAAACAGGGCCTTATTCTACAGCCAGGATAAGTTGAGAGAGACACTGTATGTCTATTTTATCCAGCCTCCTCCTCAAAACAGGCCTTATGCCATCGAGGTTTACTATCGAGGAAAGCTCGAGCCGCCCGAGCAGATCGCGGATGTGGTTGCCGCTGCTCAGATTTACAAGTGGGGAGGTCGATTCGGTCAGAATATTGTCTTCCTTCCTCCTGAGTACGAGACCTATCTTTTTAGCCAGAGTGCCTATTGGTATCCTGCCCCGTCTGAAAATGATTATTTTCAGGCTCGTTTGAAAATCAGCATTCCCGCTTCCTTTCAGTGTATTTCCAACGGAGAGTTGATAGAGGAAACTCTGTGGAATGGTGCAGAAAAGGTCAAAGAGCAAGATAATGCCAAAAGCGCGGTCTTTATCTATCAGACCACACATCCGGTTAAATACCTGTCTTTTATAGTTGGGAAATTCACCAATGCCGGCGAAGACGCTGGTTCGGTTCCCATCCAGCATCTGTATTCATCTGGGATCAATTTTTCAAGAAAGGAAATCCTCGGGGAAGCAAAGAATATCGTTCGCTTTTATGAGGATAGATTCGGGCCCTTTCCCTACGGAAAGTTAAGTGTTGTCCGCAGATTATGGACAACTGTAGGGGGGCACAGCCCGGCCTCATTCATCATTTTGAATGAGCTGTTTCAGTCCCAGGACGGCTCTGTGCTGGTTCCAGTGAGGAGTCCTGTTGACCTTTCGCGCTGGAGAGAATTTTTCCTTGCCCATGAGATCGCTCATCAGTGGTGGGGACAGGCCGTGACCTGGAAGACCTATCATGACCATTGGCTGAGCGAAGGCTTGGCCCAGTTTGCCGCGGTGCAGTACCTGGCCGAGAAGCACGGAGAGGAAGTGTACTCTACCATTTTCGGGAAGTTTTCCAGCTGGACGGAAAGGAAATCGGAATGGGGGCCGATAACTCTGGGAGCCCGGCTGAGCCTTAATGACCCATTTGCCTATCATGCCCTTATCTATAATAAAACAGCTCTGGTCCTGAATATGTTGAAAGATATGCTTGGTGAAAATGTGTTTTATGAGGGATTGAAGGGATTCTATCTCGGGCATAGATACGGCGCAGCAAGCACGAGGGATTTCATCAAAGCCATGGAGGATGTGTCAGGTAAAGAACTGGATGTTTTTTTCAAGATGTGGTTCGGCTCCTATCTTCTTCCCGAGGTCCGGGTTTCGCACTCTATCCAAAAATCAGAAGAGGGATATATCATGAAGCTGAAAGTCAATCAGAGAGACGAGACTTTTGTATTCCCGCTGTGGATAGAATGGCTCGAGAACGGAACAAAAGCTAAGAAGATGGTAGTCATCGATGAGCCGAACGAAGAGTTCGAGATCAAAACCCATAGCCGTCCCAAAAGAATCAAGGCTAATCCGGACAGGGCCATCCCCGGAAAATTCCGTTGAGCAAAAAAGGGGAAAGATTCTTTTTTTAATAGAAATGGAACAGTCCCTCTTTTTCTAAAAAAGGATTGAAAGGGATAGTCGCCAAAAATCCTTTCCTTTTTTTTGCCAAAAAAGTAGCTTGTTTCCTTTTAGCCTGATTTATTCACGAGTCGAGGTTGCTGCAGGCTCCGTTGCGATGAGCGAAGCGACAGTGGCAATCTCCTGCTGGTCAAGGAGAATGATGAGATCGCCACGCTCTGCTCGCGGTGACAATTTTTCTAAACAGCAGGTCGTCAGATCGGCTCGCCCGGAGGGGAGAAGATGCCGACATAGAAAAAAATGGGGACTGTCCCTTTTAGTCATTATTTTGCAAAAGAGAGGGACTGTCCCCTTTTGAGAAAAGAGAATTGGTGTCGGCAGATTTTATGAATAATTCAGGTTAGCTGATTTCTGTTAGGTCTATCTTCAGCCTTTTGATCATCTCGTTCAAGGTCGTGGCCTTGACACCCAAGAGGCTGGCCGCTTTTTTTTGGATTCCGTTGCTCTGCTTAAGAGCTCTGAGGATAGCCTTTTTCTGAATGGCTTGGAGATTTTCTTTGAGGTTGAGATCCTGGTTGGAAGGAGCGAGAGCCAGATCTTTATCCGGGGCGGAAAGGAGGAACGGAGGGAGATTGTCTCTGGTGATGAGTTTTGTTTTTGTCAGGACGACCGCTCTCTCGATAAGGTTTTCCAGCTCTCTGATGTTTCCCGGCCAATCATAGCTGATCAGGATCTCCATGACATCCGGGGTAACACTCTCGATCTCTTTATTGTTTTCCTGACTGTACATATCCAGAAAGTGTTTGACAAGAAGCGGAATGTCCTCTTTTCTTTGCCGCAAAGAGGGAAGCTCAATCTTGATGACGTTCAATCGGTAAAAAAGGTCTTGCCGGAATCTGCGTTCCTGTATGAGCTCCTCCAGGTCTGAGTTGGTGGCTGCGACTACTCTCACATCGACCTTGATCGTTTTTGTCCCCCCGAGCCTCATGAATTCCCTCTCCTGCATTACCCGCAGCAGCTTGGATTGAGTCTCCATGTTGAGAGTGGAGATCTCATCGAAAAAAATGGTCCCGTTTTCAGCTGCCTCGAACAGCCCTTTTTTTAAGCTGACGGCGCCTGTGAACGCTCCTTTGACATGGCCGAAGAGATGACTCTCGAGAAGGTCTGGAGGAAGAGAGCCACTGTTAACGATGATGAAGGGAAAGCTTGCCCGGTCACTGTTCTGGTGAATGGCCCTGGCGACGAGTTCTTTACCCGTACCGCTTTCGCCTTGAACAAGGATGGTGCTGCGCGTAGGAGCAGAGGCCTTGATTGTCTCGAAGACATTCTGCATGACTTTGCTTTTTCCGATGATGTTTTCGAAGCTGAATTTTCTTTTGAGCTCGTCCTTTAACCTCAGGTTTTCTTCCTGAAGGTTCTTGTGTTCTATGGCTCTCTTCACCGTCAGCAGGAGCTCATCATGTTTGAAGGGTTTCTGGACATAGTCAAAAGCCCCGATTTTCATGGCGGAGATCGCTGACTCCACCGAGGCGTAGGCGGTGATGATGATGATGACAGAGCCAGGGTCCCTTTTTTTTAATGATTTCAAGACTTCAATCCCATCCATTCCAGGCATGAGCAGGTCCAGAAGGATGAGGTCGAATGTCTGTGCGGAATGCTTTTCCAGAGCCTCTTCCCCGTTTGCCGAGTTAACAACGGCGTATCCCTCTGAAGTCAAGAGATCACCCAGAACCTCGTGGATGATGGGCTCATCGTCGATGATGTGGATTTTTCCTTTGTATTCCATTTTAGATCAGGATGCCGAGATTTTTTTGGTTTTTCTTTTATTTAAATCCATCGGTATATATATGGAAAATAAAGAACCTTTACCGCTCTCGCTTTCCACTGCAATGTGCCCTTCATGCTCTTTGATAATGGCATAGCTGATGGAAAGTCCGAGGCCGGTCCCTTTTCCGATTCCCTTGGTTGTGAAGAAGGGATCAAAGATGTGGGGCCGGTCCTGTTCCTTGATTCCTGTTCCGGTATCCTCTATCCTTATCACAGCTTCGGTATCCGTTTGATCCAGTTCGATTTTCAGCGTTCCGCCTTCAGGCATGGCATCGATGGCGTTGAGGATGATATTGATAAAGACCTGCTGGAGCCTTTCGCCGTCGGCCCAGATGAGCTTCAACGGATTCAAACTCAACTCGAGGTTGATGCTCAAGTTTTTCAATTTGTACTCGATCAGAGATATGATTTCTTCAAGGCTTTCTTTAAGATCGACCTGATGGAAGGAGGTTTCGGAAGGATTCCGGGCGAAGCTGAGCAGGTTTTTGATGATACGGGTGACTCTTTCCGTCTGGGCTTCGATCTTTTCAAGAATCTGGGAATGATGGCCGTCACTTAGTTTTTTTTGGAGGATCTGAACATAGCTCGAGATTCCTGTCAGAGGCGTGTTGATCTCATGCGCAACACCTGCCGAGAGGAGGCCGATCGATGCCAGTTTCTCTGAAGTAAGAAGCTGTTGCTGGAGGGAGATCTTCTCTGTGACGTCTTCGAAAGCGATGACAGTTCCGTAGGGACTCATCTCGTTATCCAACAGAGGAGTTTTGGCGATGTCGAATATTTTCTCTCCTCCAGCCGGCATTTTTAAAGTCGTCTCACTCAAGAGGCGGAAATCCTTTTGAGAGTCCAGCGGAAAGAGAGCCATATAGTTTTTCTTTCCCAGGACATCACTCAGCGATTTATTCAGGACATCTTCTTTTCTTTTGGAGAAGGTCTCCTCTAAGACCCGATTCCAGCCTATGATCTTTTCCTTCTGATCGATGACCGCGACTCCCATGGTCAGACTTTCGATGATGTTCTCGCTGTAGTCTTTCAGCCTTTCCAACTCTGTGGCTCTTAAACTGGCCTGATTGTACAGATAAGCGTTCTCCAGGGCCAAAGCCACAGGTGATGAAATGGTCGAAAGAAGCTCCCAGTCTTCGCTGCCGAGGAAAGTGTTGTCCATCTTCTTTCCCATTCCCAGGCAGCCGATGAGCTTGTCCTCGACTTTCAGAGGCATGTAATGGAAAAAGCATGAAGAGGAAAGATCTTCAAATCTTTTCTGAAGCTCTGCCTTCTCAGCAAAGGAATATAAAGAGAGAAAGTCCTTTTCCTTAAGCTGGTCATAGATTGCGTCGTCAAAAGTAATTTTGGTGCCTGATAAGGATAGCCTTCCCCGGGAGTTCAGAATATGAAAAGTTTTTTCCTCCTTTTCTGAAGGGAGGAGAAGAGCGATGCATTTGAGGGAGAGAGCGTTGGCGATCAAGTCCAGCAGCGATTGGGAGAGTTTCTGAAGGTTTCTTTCCCGGCTGAGCTCTTTGCTGATGGATAGAAGCGTCTTCCTGTATTTGTAGCTGCGTTTGTAAAATGCCCTGTCCAGGATGGATTGGAAGAGCTTTTTCAGGGGCTGGAACAGAGTCGCCCCCAGGATTATGGCCAGGATCCCGAGGATGAGGGCATAATATCTGTTTTCAGCAAATCCCTTGGTTTGGGAACCGACGATGAAATAGATGATGGCCAGAACCACAGACGAGGATATCAATGTGATCGCCTTTTTGAGTATTAGCTCAAAATCCATCAGTCTTTGTCTGGAGATGGCGTAAGCGAAGGTCAGGGGTATAAGGGCCTGGAGGATGACAGTGAGTTCGGCAGCTTTTGAGGGTACCTGTCCGAACAAAAAGGGCATGATGTAGAAAAGAGTGAAGGGAATAATGCCCGCTCCAAGTCCGTTGACGATCCACTTCAGCTGCTTTTTGACCGTAAGGTTGGCCGGTTCACGCGTGCTGTGAAAGATGCTCAGCAGGGTCAGCACGGAAAAGAGGGCAAAATGGCTGAGGTCAAGTTTTTCTGCTATGAGCTGCAAGCGGAGCATGAGAGAATCACTCAGATTGCTGAGCAGCGGAAGGTGAAGAAGGATCTTTCCAAGAAGGAGAACACCAGCGGGAATGTACAGAATAAAGATGGATCGGGATCTCTTTTTGAATAATTTTTTCCTTCTGGGGAAGATCAAGAAGAAATGAAGGAGCAGAGGAGGGAAAACCAGAAAGGCTGATTTATCCAGCCAATAAAAGACACAATCCAGAGTGTCCAGTTTTCCTGTTGGCGAGAAAATAAAAAAGGAATAGAAGGCCAAGGAGATGAGGTAGAAGTAGAGGTAGGGCACGGAAAAGGGCTGCTTGGATGTCAGAAGCACGATCAATCCGATGACTAAGGTTCCAAATCCGATAAAAGCAAGGTAGAAATAGATGGGATTGGTGGCTCTTTGTTGGAGGTTGAAAGAAGGGAAAAAGCTTTCACCGCCTCTGGCGATTTCATAGGTTACCCTTTGATCAGACAGGCCTGCCAACCACAGGCTCTTGGCAATGTCTATCTTGTTTTTTACCGGATTATTATTGATAGAATAGAGAACGTCCCCTTTTTTTATGTTGCTCAAATACGCAGGGCTTTTGAATTCCACTTTCAAGGCTGTCAAACCCTCTGGTTTAGCTATCCAAATAACGCCGTCTGTGTAGTCTCTCCAGGCGATCTTTTGGGAGATGTTCAAGCCACCTAGGCCAAGCAGAAGAAGGATGGGCAGGACGGCCAGGATGATGTTTATTCTGCCGGAGATCTTTTCCCGGGGCTTTTTTAAAAATCCAAAAAATTGAATCATTTTTGCAAAAAAATATATGGTGGATTTAGTCCAAAATGTGTTTTGCTCCGGCTCGGATGGCCCATTTGATACCGGGCTGTTTCAACATTTGTTCCAGCATCGGTTCCATTTTTAATCCCAGTGTTCTCGCATTCCTGGATAAAATGGTGCTCATGTAGTCATATTTTGGTTTTTTTTCGGGCACATTCTGGGGATAGGCCGGATTCTTGCTCAGAGATACCCCCTTTGAAGAATGAGTACTGGGAGGCGCAAAGACCAGCGCCATGAAGAAAAAGATAACGATTCCCAGGCTTATTTTTTTCCGCATTTACTCTTTAAAAATAAAACTTTCATCCTCATTTGTCAATATTCTCCGCCTGTCAACAGCTCTGTAAATGAGATGCTTTTTCTGTCCCTTTCAGGTTGCAGCGGCCAATCCTGTTTGAGCCCTTTGAAAACGCATCTCCACTTCCGTAATAAGGAAAACATCTGACCTGGCTGTAACGCAGTTAATAAGGTTACAATCTTTGTGCGGTCTGGATGCCGCCCTCAGGCCCCGAACCCCAAGGGAACCAATCCCTGTCAATAGAGGATGCCGCACGAACGATCGCGTTAATATACATTGAGAAGTGTGGTAGCGGTTCCCCTTCATCCGGAGCCATGAAGGAGGGGGGGAGGGCCCTGGCAAGGACCGAGGGGAACCGGCAGCGTGCTAGATTGCCTCTTCATAACTAGCTGTTGCGGGAGCAGGGTGCTTCTCCCATTTGACAAAAACACGAGGATGGCCTAAGATTGACATGCCTTTTTTAGTAATATAATTGGTTTTTTTTAAATAAAATGCCTTACTTTCTATGCCGGTTGGCAGCGGAAGATGGAAGCGTGGTGAATCAAATCCAGCTTGCATCTACTCGCAAGGAATGCCAGAAACATTTTGAAGAAATGGGATATTGCGTCTTATCTGTCAAATTGGATTGGAAAAGGATAAGGATTCCTGCCTTCCCTTTTGAGAAGAAGATCAAGGATAAGGACTTCATTATGTTCAATCAGGAGCTTGTTGCATTGATCAAGGCCGGCTATCCCATCCTCAAATGTATTGAAGTCATATCGAGCCGGATGAAGAATATCCATATCAAAGAGCTGTTGATGAAGATCGAGAAGGAGATCAGAGGCGGCAAGTCCCTGTCAGAAGCCTTTGCTCCTTTTGAGAAGAATTTTTCAAGAGTTTACATTGCCTCTCTCGTCGCCGGGGAGAGAAGCGGTAACCTGGCCGGCACAATCAGCCGTTATATTGATTATGCAAGGGTCATTTCAGAGACCAAATCCCGGATAAGGTCAGCTTTGACCTATCCGACGTTACTCCTCCTTTTTTCCTTTTTCTTGCTGGCTATCCTGCTCAATTTCATTCTGCCTCGCTTCTCCAGTTTTTATACGGGCTTTGAATCCGATCTTCCGGGTGTCACCCGCTCTCTCATGGCTTTTTCCCAGGCTGTGAGGGCCAATTTCCTTCTGTTGATCGCGCTCGTGTTCTTGCTGTTTATCGTCTATTTCCAGATGAGAAGACATGAGACAACCCGTGTTCTCCTTGACAGGATCAAGCTGAAAATTCCCTACGGGGGTTCGATCTGGATAGAGTCAAGTGTCTCCATAGTCTGCCGGACGCTGAGCCTTCTCCTGGAGGCCGGGATCACGCTTCTCCATGCTGTAGGCATCGCCAACAAGGCCGTTCCCAACGGTTTCCTTATCAAGAGGATGGAAAGCCTGCCCGAGTCTATCAAACAGGGAGAAAGTCTTTCTGAGGCCCTTTCAAAAACAGCCTTCTTTCCTGTTCTTTCTCTCGACATGATCCGGATTGGAGAAACATCGGCAAACCTGGAAGGGATGTTGAGCGATGTGGCAGAGTTCTATGACGGGAGAATCCAGAGAAAGATCGATACATTTGTTTCCCTTATCGAGCCGGTGGTCATCATTTTTATGGGTTTGATCATCGCTGGAATGCTTCTCTCTGTTTATCTGCCGATTTTTAACATAATTAGAGTGGTTCGATAATGAAAAAAACGATTAAAGAGAAATCTACCGAAGTCTCTCTTCTTGAAGAGGAAAAAACAAAAAAGTTAGCTGAGCGCTATAAAGTTCCTTATATTGACCTCTCCACCCGCATACTCGACCGGGAGCTGGTGCAGTCCTTTCCGGCAGATTTTCTGCACAGGGCGAACTTTATTCCGTTTGAAAAGGATGAGGAAATCGTTAAGATCGCCATTGCTGACCCGTCTGACATCGCCACCATTGACGCCATTGAAACTCACCTGGGAATGAAGGTCGAGGTTTATGCCACCACAAAAAAAGATATCCATGAGGCCCTGCGCAAGAGTGAGACCGCCCAACAGGTTCTCAGGGATGCCACAGAGGGATTTATCATGCAGGTGGTGGAGAAAGAAAGCGGCGAGGGGGAGGAGGTCATCTCTGTGGAGACGCTGGCGGATAAGGACGGCTCCATCATCAAGTTGGTCAACTCCATAATTTTCACGGCTGTCCAGAAAAGAGCTAGCGACATCCATGTCGAATCAAAGGAAGAGGGTATTACAGTCAAGTACCGTATCGACGGAGTCTTGAGTGAAGCCATGGAGCCGATCGATAAAAAATTCCAGTCTTCGATCATTTCCAGGATCAAGGTCATGTCTGACCTTGACATCGCAGAGCGAAGGGTTCCCCAGGATGGAAGGTTCAGGCTGAAGATAAAAGATAAAACCATCGATTTTCGTATCTCTATCATGCCCAGTATCTATGGTGAGGATGCGGTCATCCGGATTCTCGATAAGGAGATGATCACTGAGGCCATAGCCGAATTGAGGATGGATTTGCTTGGATTTTCTGATGCTGTCCTCGAAAAATTCAGGAAATATATCACTCAGCCTTACGGCATGGTTCTGGTGACCGGCCCGACTGGGAGTGGGAAAACCACAACTCTTTATGCGGCCCTAACCGAGATCAAGGCTCCTGAAGATAAGATTGTTACTATCGAGGACCCGGTGGAATACCAGATCGATGGAATTACCCAGATTCCGGTCAATGAAAAGAAGGGGCTCACTTTTGCTCGAGGTCTGAGGTCGATACTGAGGCACGACCCGGACAAGATAATGGTCGGAGAGATCAGAGACCCTGAGACAGCCCAAATTGCCATCCAGTCGGCCCTGACTGGACACCTGGTTTTCACCACGGTTCACGCCAATAATGTCTTTGATGTCATCGGCCGCTTCCTGCATATGCAGGTCGATCCTTACAGCTTCATCTCCGCTCTGAACTGCATCCTGGCCCAGAGGCTGGTCAGAGTCCTCTGTCCGGAGTGCAAGGTTCCCGTGAAATACAGTTCCAAGCAGCTGCAGGAATCCGGTCTCAATCCCCAAAAATACAAGGCTCAGCCCTTCTATGAGGCCCAGGGATGTTCGGAATGTTACTTCACCGGATACAAGGGGAGAACAGCTATAGCTGAGCTTCTCGAGCTCTCTGATGAAATCCGAGAAATGATCCTGGAGAAAAGGCCTCTTTCCGAGGTGAAAAAAAGAGCTAAGAGCGAGGGAATGATATTCTTGCGGGAAGTGGGGATGGAAGAGAAGGTCTTGAAAGGAGTCACCAGCTTAAAAGAGCTGAATAAAGTGACGTTTGTCGAGTGAGGAGATGGCCGCTTTTCTGGAGAAGATCAGGGAATATTTCAGCCAGCAGCCTCTTCCCCGTACGGCTTTTCAACTGACGTCTCGATATGTCAGCGGGATTCATGTTTCCGCCAAGGAGGGAAGAGTCAGCCATCATTTCATCCTTCCCCTGGAGAGAGGCATAATACAGCCCTCCTTTGATAAAAATAATATTAAAAAGCCGGCTTTGCTGGAGGGTAGGATCAAGAGAGAAATGGGGAAACTTCGAATTTCCGGACACAAAGCCGCCTTTCTTTTGCCCGAGTTGTCTTTGAAAGCCTTTGTCTTCTCTTTTGATTCTCTTCCTGCATCTTGGCGGGATAGAGAGCGGGTCATTCGCTTCCGGGTGAAAAAGCAGATCCCTCTGCTCCCCGATGATGCCCGCTTTTCTTTTGATGTGCTCAGAACAGGCGCCAAGATGAAGATTCTGGTCGCAGTCGCCAAGTCTTCGGTGATCAAGGAGTACGAGGATTTTTTCAGCCGGTTCAACTTGAGAGTCAGGACAGTCGGTGTTCCGACTCTGAGCCTGCAATCCCTGTTGAACATACACAAAGAGAAAGATGTGCTCCTGATAAACATAGAGGAAGATTCTTTGAGCCTCGTGGCAGCCCTAAATTCTGAGATTTCACTCTATCGCTTGAAGCCCTTTCTATCCGGGCTTCAAACGAATATTTCACCAGATCAGATGGCAGAGAACATTGTCAAGGATGTGGAGAACACGGTTAATTTTATTGAAGACAAAGAGGAAAGAAAAATTCAATCGTTCTGGCTTCGGGTGGGATTTTTAGAAAAAGAAGAAGAACTGATCTCCTCTCTGGAGAAAAAAGCGTCTTTCCCCATTACCAGAATCGAATCCCGCTTGACTGAAAAGCTGAGTCTGAGGGAAAAAAAGATACTCTCGCCTCTTATCGGACAGATTCAATGATGGATTCCAAACATTTGAACCTGAACCTTGCCAGTCGTCCCTGGAGAAACAGGAGGCTTTTCTTTATGTTGATGTTTTTTCTTGGAGCGCTCTTTCTTCTTGTTTCCTTTTTTGCAGGGAAGACGTTCATTGAGTACCACTCAAGGGCCCAGCAGGCAAGGGACTCGATAAGAAAGACCGAGAGGATGATAAGGGATACCCAGAGGGATGAGAAGCAGCTTGCTAAGAGAGCGGAAGAGGTGGCCAAAAGCAATAAGGATCGAGTCGAAGTGGTGAACAGCATTATTCTCAAGAAGAGCTTTTCCTGGATTGAGTTTTTCTCAGATTTGGAAAAGTCGCTTCCTGATTCCTCCTATATTATTTCTCTGGCGCCGTCACTCACCGAGAAGTCGAAGATGCTCTTGAATTTGAGGGTAGCCTCCTCGAACGTAGACGACCTCTTGAAGCTCATTGACAATCTGACCGCTTTGAAATTCGGTGAGATCAAGATTCTCGCGGAGACACAGAACGATAGGGGATTGCTTATTTCGGAGATATCCTTGAGCTATGAGAGAAATATTTAGTTTGCTGGAAGAAAGGGAGAAGAGAGTCCTCCGAATCCTGAGCGGGCTCTTGGTGCTGGCCTTGCTTTTCCTTCTCGGGATCTCTTTTCCTCAGAAGAGAAGTTATTTCAGGGCGACTTCCTTGCTGGAGTCCAAGCAGGGAGAGTACGAGCATTTCCATAGAGAAACCCTTGAGAAAGAAAGCGAGATCCGCCTCTGGCAGGATGCCACCCGAGATATAGAAGATTTAAAGAAGAGCCATTTCTACACCGGCAAAGATGCCATCAGGCAGATGAGGGTCGACATCGAGCGCATCCTGAGTCAGGGCCGAATTCCCGCCACCCAAAAAAGATACCACTACACTGAATTTGCGAACGAAAGCATCAAAAAAATGACCGTGAACTTTAACATCAGGGGCTCTTACCAGTCCTTGAAAATGTTTATTCAATCTGTGGAAGAATTCCCCAAATTCCTGCTTGTGGAAAAGATCGATTTTATGGATATCGATTCCAGAAGCGGGATGCTTGAGCTCAAGATCATCCTGGCAGGCTATTATGAAAATTAAAAAGGTGCTCTTTGGCGTTCTTCTTCTGAGCTTTGGCTTAGCTCTCTGGGCAGGAGCACAGACTCCGCAGGAGAAGGAAGAAACGGAAAAGAAACAGATGAAGAGCCTGATCAGGAAGGAGTTGCTGAAGAAGGAAAAACAGAAGCTCGGTCCTTCTCGAAGAAATGTCTTTTCTCTCCGTGCGCCAGGCAGAATGGAACCGGGAAGGGCTCCAGTCAACCTTGAGCTCAATCCTCAACGGGTCGAGAGAGAGAGGCCGCCTGATGAGGAGGCCTCTGGCCTGCCCCTGCTCATACGGTACATCGGGCACATCAGATCCGACAGCAAGATCACGGGCCTGATCATTTTTGAAGGCAGTGCCCTGGCTGTGGCGAAAGATGAGATTATCGGTGAAGGAGTGAAAATCGGCGAGATCACTCCTGAGTACATAGAAGTCGTCGGTCCGGACTCGGTGAGGAGAAAATATACTCTTGAAGGAGAGAAAGAGTGAGAAAAACAATATGTTTGATCATATTCGCCTTGATCCTTTGGGGGTGTGCGACATTCAGCTCCAGCTACAGGCTGGGGACTCAGGCAGCCATGAACAAGAATTGGGATGAAGCCATCCAACATCTGGAAAAGGCGGCTCTGGAAGACCCGAATAATTCGGTCTACCGGATTGCGTTGATCCGGGCCAAGCTGGCCGCAAGCTATGACCATCTCAACAAGGCTCGCGAGCTGGCTTCCCGCGGCGAAAAGGAGGAAGCTCTGGCTGAGTACAGGAGAGCCCTTTCCTACGGCCAGCTGGGCTCTGATATAGTCGAAGAAGCGAAAAAGCTCCACGAGGAAAAACCAGAGGAAGAAAAACCGAAGGAAGTCAAGATCGAGCCTCCGGTAAAGCTCCTGGTCAGTGACGAGAAGATCGTCCTGCGTTTTCCCGTTGAAGTGAGCATCCGCTCGATCTATCAGGCGCTGGGCAAGCACGCCCGGGTCAATATCATTTTTGACGATCAATTCAGGGATGCCCCGTTTTCCATCGAGCTTGTGGATATGAGTTTTGAGCAGGCCCTCCACTATCTGTGCATGGCCTCCAAGCATTTTTACAGGATAGTCGATGAGAAAACAGTGGTCGTCGCTCCTGACCTGCCTCAAAAACGGGCCCAGTATGAGCTGAATGCGATCAAGACATTCTATCTCTCCAACATCAACGCCGAAGAGATCAGGGGCCAGTTCATGCAGATTCTCCGCACCTCGATGGGGAGAGCTCCCATCCTTATCGTGGATAAGAATTTGAACTCGGTCACCATTCGGGACGCACCAGAGGTCCTGGAACTGGCAGAGAAGCTCATCCAGCTCTGGGA
>Ga0209635_10000617_pt1 | contig 24892 bp, 26 predicted proteins | sample DeeMarSWOR230_32_FD_187463 | JGI IMG/M metagenome (GOLD analysis project Ga0209635, IMG submission 187463) | Marine sediment microbial communities from White Oak River estuary, North Carolina - WOR-2-30_32 (SPAdes) (version 2) | ecosystem: Environmental > Aquatic > Marine > Intertidal zone >...
ACCTTCTCTGATTCCCAGCATCATGAAAAGCTTCACTGTAAGAATATTTCCTCCTACTCCCGAAATCTTCTCTAAAATTAAAGCCCTAGGTTCGGGAATACCTGACAGACTTGAAAGACATTACAGAAACAACAGACGCACGCTCTCTCTTTCAAGCGTTATGTAGTCCAAGTTTTTTCTGGTCAGGCCCCCTTTCAACATAATAATGATGTAGGTACGGTAAATTGCGCGTCTTTACTAAATATATGTCGTTTTGAAGCGTTTTAACGAGCACTAACTCCTAATCTGCGTATTCAACGTTCTTTTTGATTTTTGCCAGTTCCTTTGATTCGATCATCTAACTCTTTTCATAATCATTCTAGTGTGCGCGATGGACATTTATGATTGGTTCTGTTTATTTATTTACGACTTCAATCACAACCCATAGACAAAAAAGAAAGGAGTAACCGACTGCTTGTTTTTCTTATACTAAAGTCACCATAGAAAGTCAAGTTGCAGTTTAACTAAACAATTCTATAAAATATGCAAGCATTTGCTAAACATTTCCATCAACTTCCAGACGGGATTTTTGTCTCAAAAAAATAACAGGGATACCCGCACTTCTCAATTTTTTTCTTAACTCTCTATCGTTTGTGGCAATTGGACATTTCCATTCAATAGCAATACGAAGAAGCAAATCGTCATGAGATTCTTTATCTTTAAGTTCCACTTCGACAACACGACATTTTTCTGCAAACTCAAGTCCAAGTAACGCGTTCTTACGCATTTTAGGAGATTTTGACTTTGCTATTTTCTGTAGTTCTTGATAAATAGGTGACAAGACAATAGGTTCTACCTGCTGACGCAACAGACTGGCTAGTTCCTCGAAAATATCTAATCGAAACTTCGTTGGAATTAAAAAAAAGTTCGTGTCAATTATAACTTTTATCGCCGTTTGTCTCCTAAAATAGTTAAATTATTATTCCGTAGCCAATAAGCCGCCATCTACCGGCAATTTTCCTACTTATCGCTATTCTAGAGCCCTCTTGAGCACAAACTGGACGACCCAACTTTAACGTAACCGTGCCCCCTTTTATCGAACTCACTGTGCCTGCTGTGATAGTAGTCCCAACATCAAGCAAAAACATCTCGCGAAGTTGTATTTTTTCAACTTCCACGAGTTCCTTCGTTCCAACAGCGCGTTCAAGGAAAAAAGTTTCTAACGTAACTTCCGTCAAGGTAGATGGAAGCATTTCTGGTTTGCCAACAAGATTTCCAGTTAAGCCATCTGCTTTAGCTAAGGAGGGATCGAGAAGTGTGCCAATACCAACTAAACCGCCGCATTGGGCAGATTTCACCTTTTTTCCTCCGGCATGCAAACTCACAATTTCGGTGAAAACAGGTTCATATGTAGCTTTTTCGCCTTTTTCTACCCGAATTCCTGGTCGAATTTCCATTTCATCGCCAATTTGGAATCTTCCTTGAAGAATGCTCCCGCCCAATACTCCACCTTTCAAATCTTCAATTAAAGTGCCTGGTTTGTTTACATCAAAAGAACGAACCACAAACATTATTGGCGGTAGGTTAGGATCACGCTTAGGGGTTGGAATATGCTGTTCCATTGCTTGGATTAACACGTCGATGTTAACATTGTGCTGGGCGGAAACTGGAATGATAGGTGCTCCTTCTGCAATAGTGCCTTTAACAAAATCAACAATTTCTTTATAACTTTCTAAAGCACGTTTTTCATCAACTAAATCAATTTTATTTTGGACAATGACCAGATTTTTTATTCCCACAATTTCAGCAGCAGCCAAATGTTCCCGCGTCTGAGGTTGTGGACAATGTTCATCTGCTGCTATGACTAGTACGGCGCCATCCATAATGGCTGCACCCGAAAGCATGGTTGCCATAAGCGCTTCATGCCCAGGTGCATCAACAAAACTTATGGCGCGTAGAAACTCGCATTTTTCATTACAGTTCGGACAGATAGGCTTTGCTGAATAGCATTCTGGGACGTTACAATTTGGACATTTATAAATTGGCGCATCAGCATATCCAAGTCTTATCGTAATACCACGCCGTAGTTCTTCGCTATGCCTGGAAGCCCATATACCACTTAATGCTTGAACTAGCGTAGTTTTTCCATGGTCAACATGCCCTATAGTCCCTATATTGACTTCGGGCTGAGTAGGAAGCGGATGTTTGCTTTGAGGATTAGTCATGGTTATCCTCACATAATTGACTTGAGATAGATAAAAGAGTTATGCGCTAACAGTAAGAGACATAATATGCTAAAACTTGTCTTTCTATACAGTTCTTTTCTAAGATGAAGACATGGTTTCTGCTTGTTCAGTGGTTTCCTCTTCCTTTAGAGGTTTTTCAATGATTTCTTTTTTCTCAGGTTTTTCCACTTTCTTCTGTAGTTTTTCAATAATTTTCATATTAATCTGGGTAATTTCTTCGGTGATTACATTACCACGAACAGTTTTTCTCCGTCTTTCTCCTTTATGTGTCGGATGAAAACCTACTCCTCCACTGAGTATTATATTTGCTCTTACACCTCCATGAATATCAGGACGCATTGGAAAGCCATCTTTGTCGCAGCCACCCGTGATTTGTGTCTTATTGCCGCTTTGGCCTATGATAGAACCATCTACTGTTTCGCCTAGTTTTCTACCAATCAAAGGAGCAGCGCGCGAACCTTCAAGTTCCACGATTTGTGACTTCCCTGTTTCTGGGTCAGATACAACTATTTTGAATTTAGCCATGATAGTTCGCTCTCCGTAAAGTGCTTTTTTTGTAAACTTCACTGAAAGGTAACAATCTTATTTATTAAGGATTTGCTTGTATTCAAAGACTTGATCTTAAGCACCAAATAACCTTAAGAATATGCGGAACTAAAGTAGCATTTTCAAGAGGGAAAGCCTTGAAAAAAATTAACAAAAAAGTTGAAAAATTCTTGAAAAAGTATGAAAAAGATGCAATGAATTTTTGTTCTCGACTCATTCAAGCAGGAGGAGAAAACCCGCCAGGCGATGTGTCTGAAGGAGCAGATGTTATTGAAACTTTTCTTAATGAACATGGAATCTCCTATAAGAGATATGAGCCTGTTAAAGGACACGCCAACATTATAGCTACTTTGGGAAAAGGAACGCCAAAGATAATCTTGTGCGGGCATATCGATGTTGTTCCCGCGGGCGACCTAAAAAACTGGAAGGTTCATCCATATAGTGGAAAAATAGGGGATGGCAAAATTTTTGGCAGAGGGACTTCTGACATGAAAGGTGGAGTTGCATCTATGCTAACAGCAGGTGCAATTCTGAGCCGGGTCGAAGGCGAGTTGGGTGGAACGGCAGTCTTTGCGGCAGTTTGCGATGAGGAAACAATGGGTCCTGCCGGCGCAATTTGGTTACTAAAAAATCATAAACTAAAAGGCGACGTATGCTTAATCACAGAACCGACGGGTTATCTAAATTCTGGTTATTCTATTGTTGCTGGAGAACGCGGCAATTTGTGGGTAAGAGTGATTGCGAAGGGTAAGCCTGCTCACGGAAGTACTCCAGCTTTTGGAGAAAACGCGATTCTCACATTAACAGAATTTCTAAAGAAGTTATACACAATAGAGAAAGACGCGGTGAATACACCTGAAGATGCTAAGATTCTTGTTCGCAACGGAAAAATTGACCTAGCAAAAACTGCAAAGAAAATGAAAATAAAACCAAAAGAACTCACAAAAACAATGGACCATTACACTGTGAACCTCGGGGTCATTAGTGGTGGTACAAAAGTTAACGTGGTTCCAGAACGATGCGAAGCAGAAGTTGACATAAGAGTCCCTGCTGGCGGTAACCCAGACGCAGTTGAAGAATTTGTAAAACTGGTACTTCCCGAAAATTTTGAATACAGAATCGTTAACCGCACACTAGCGTCTTACACCCCAGCTAATGAGCCCCTAATTAAGATTTTACAGAAACACGGAAAGACCTCGTTAGGTTACAAACCCGCAGCGCTATATATGGCCGCAACCAGCGACGCGCACAGTTTTAGAGAGTCATTAAAGATTCCGACAGTGGCTTTTGGTCCGGGGTATGGGGAAGTGAATCATGCCTATAACGAATTTGTTTACACAAAAGACGTGGTGAACGCTACAAGGATTTATGCTCATACTCTGGTGGATTATTTAGGTTCATAGAGTTTCCAAGGCTTTTCTCTTCATACGCCTAATGTAAAACAATCCTACTACAGAAGTCGCAATTATTCCTGCGAAAAGAAGGATGACCAGCGCGTTTTTCATTAATAATTCTAAGAGGAAAATGTACGGGTCTTCGCCGTTCCTAGGGATTATTTCGTCATAAACTTGTATGTAGAAATTATTAGTTATAAGGTAGTCTCGATATTGTTGCGCTTCAGAAACGTAGTCTGAGTCGACAATTTTCATGTATTGGATTACATCTTGAGAGGTCACTACGGCGGTCCTTATAGCGTTAATTGGGTCGTTTTTTGAAGAGAAAATGTAAGTTAAATCAACGGGTAACCATCCCCAAGGTGGAATGTAAACCATAGCCCAACCATGCCACCCGATACGAACTTGAATGTTTTCTATTGTTCCATTCCATGCAAAGGTTGGCGGAGTGTTAACGTCAGGCATGTAAATACAACCGATTTGGAGATAAGCTGGAATTCCAATTATGCGGCACAGTGAAATGAGCAAAATCGCTTGGTCGTCGCAGTCACCTTTTGTAAGAGAATATGTCTCGTTTGGGTAGAATGGAACTTCATGCGATGTGTAGTCGATGTTGCCCCAAATCCAGTCTACAAAGTTTTCAATAATCACCAACACGTTAGTTTCGCTTCCGGCTAGAGTTTCTGCTAAATTTTTGAGGTTTGTGTTGTTGGTCATCCATGTTCCACTGTTCCTACAGTAAGTTTTAGTTAAATTGCTTGGGATGTCGGTTAGGTTTAATGTGATGTTTTCGTCTATGTTTGGAAGGTTGCGAGGTTTTGAAACGGCTTGGTAAAATACAGTATATTCTATGCTTTGTTCTACGTCTATATTCGACAAGTTTAAAATCGCTATAGTATTCCCGTCTTCGTCGGTTTTGACGTCTTCGAACGAATGGGAACTGTTTAGCAAATTTACTGTTTGCCAAGAACTGTTCATGTATAGGCTTATTGCTTTCTCCTCTTCACTCAAGTTCCATGCCTGATTAGGAGTAGTAAATCTCACACTCGATTTTATTACGAACTCTTTTTCATCAACTGAAGTAGCATCAACTAAAATAATATAGCATTGAAGAGTTAGAGATGCCAACAAGAGGAGAGAAAGCAGGATGCGTTTAGTCTTTTTCATGATTAGCCTCTTTGCATTTTGTTCTTGATGCGTTGTATTGAGAAAAAAGAGATATAAAAATAGAGTTACTCGACGTGCACACGGAACAAGTCGATGTCTTCTCGCATTTCCATGGTGCTCTCGAGAAAATCTCTTGTAGCCCTTTTCACATCTCGAGACTGTGTAATGTATCTGCCAACGATGATTATATCCGCGCTTTGACTCAAAGCCTCTTGCATGTTATATGGAGTTATGCCTCCAGCGACGGCGGCAAGAAATTTTTTGTCCTTAAACGTTTGTTTAATCTCCTTAATCATCGCCCAAGCGTGTTCTTTTCCAGCCTTTTCCACATCTATGGCTCGATGCAATATGACAACGTCTGGAAAGTTCTTTAATGACTTAAGCTTGGCAATGGGGTTTTCAACATTCATCAGGTCTATTATGCCGTAGATTCCGAGTCTTTGGGCTTCGTGAACGAATTGATTAATCGTTTCTGGCGCTGCTAAGCCAGAACATACTACAGCGTCTGCGGTTTCTTCAAAGGCCAAGTCAACTTCTACTTTGCCTACATCCAACGTTTTTAAATCTGCAATAATGAAGTAGTCCTTTGCCACTTCTCTGAGGTCTCGAATAACTTTGACGCCATACTTCTTTAATAATGGTGTGCCAACCTCGAGTATTAGCCTATCACTGTCTGGCAAATTGTCGATGATGTATTTTGTACGTTCAAAACTTGGAATGTCAAGCGCAATCTGCAAGTACGGAGGCCGCCAAAGCCGAGGCACGCGGAAACCCATTATTGGATGCTTTGCTCTGTCTTTGTCATAGTTCACTTTTTCAAGCGGAGGATATTTTGATAACGCTCTCTTCAAAGCTAGTTTAGTTGCAGAATAATTATAATGATATATTCTTCTGTAATCTTTTGCATTAGGATGAATGAAAACACTGGATATTATAACCCAATCATCAATCTTATCCTTTGGGATAATGCCTTCCTCTGTCGCGTCTGCAACTGCTTTTGCCACTGCAGCTTGAGCTGGCCCAAAAATCTTACCGACTTCTTCCAAGTTTCTAACGCTAACCTTGGGCACAAGAAGCGTGTGAGGTTTAGGTGGAAGATTGGGCCTAATCACTGCTAAAAGTGGAGTATGCCCTGTTGAAAGGTTTGACAAGCCACTTGCGAAAGCTTCTCCGACAGGACCGCTTTTGTCACCAATTAACAAATCAATATGGGCTACTTCATCGCCTTCGCCCACTAAAGCTTCTCCAATCAAATATACAGGTCTTTCGACAGATTCAAAAATTTGTGGAGATGAAGATGGAACGGTTTTAACAACTTCGCTGAATTTGACGTTAAACTCTTTTAGCCACTCATAAAGCGTGTCGCGATGAATCCCCATAATCTTTGCAGTTCTTGCAACTGTCGGCTTTTTTCGCACAACTCCAACCACTTTTCTTTCTTCGATTTCTTTTACGATAGCAGTTTTGAGTAGCCGCACGAATTCTTCTCTTGACGAGGGTTTCTTCCCGCTAGATTCCGACACTTTAATCACTCTCTAGTAATGTCTCCTATCACTCTACTATTTAAAATTGTCGGATTTGCGGTTACATAAACGTCAAAACTCCGACGTTGTTCTCTGAGTAATGTAGGTATAATTGTGTTAAATTAGAATTTCTTCAACAGCTTTTCTAAAGGCATCAGCCAGATTCTCTTGAAATCCGACAAAAATTATCTCTTTCAGTATAGTGCCTTTATCTATATGTTCCTTTAGTGCTGAAACCATTATTTTTGCAGCCTTCTTTAGGTCGAACCCTCCTACACCTGTGCCGAGTCCGGGGAAAGCAATGCTGTGAATTTGATTTTCTTCGGCACATTTTAACGCGCCATTTGTGGCTAAACGAATATTTTCCTGTCCAATAGACATTGCTGGTCGTTCCATCGTGGGTGCATGGATAACATGTTTTGCCTTCAGTTTTCCTGCAGTAGTTGTGATTGCCTTTCCAACCGACACTGGAGCATATTTTAACGCTTCATTTTCTATTTCTCTTCCTCCGAGACGTTTGATTGAGCCTGCTACTCCACCACCCATTATTAATAAGCTGTTGGCAGGATTTACAATAGCATCAATCTCTAGTTGTGTTATGTCGCCCACGACAACGGACACTTTCACATTCTTGTATATGCGTTTAAAGCTCATACGACCTTACCACTTAGTATTTATCTTGTTTTACTGAAAAAATTGTTGCAAACACACAACCATATAAGAGAGACCATACATAAATCGCATCCCAGGAGAAAAAAGCATGTTTGATGTCGAAAAAATCCGACAAGATTTCCCAATTTTAAAAAAAGGAATAATCTATTTTGATAGCACATCTAGCAGTCTTACCCCAGAGCCAGTGCTTCAGAAAATGCTTGAATTTTATCACAACTACCGTGCAAATGTAGGAAGAGGCGTCCACCGTTTATCGCAAGAGGCAAGTGAAGAATATGGAAAGGCACAGCAGAAAGTGACGGATTTCTTAAATGCAAAATCAGAAAACGAAATCGTAATGACGAAAAACACCACAGAAGGAATTAACATCGTAGCCAGTGGCTTAAAATGGGAAAAAGGCGACAAAATAGTCACTTCCATTCTTGAACATCATTCTAACTTCATTGTTTGGCTTCGGCTGAAGATGCGTTATGGCGTCCGTGTGGAAATTGTGAAGCCAAAACAACCAATGAACCATGGAATTCTAGATCCAAGAGATTTTGAAAAGGTAGTTGACGACAAAACGAAGTTGGTCGCAGTTACTCATGCTTCAAATCTCCTTGGCACAATTGAACCTGTAGAGCAGATAGCAAAAATTGCACATGAACAAAATGCCTTTATGCTTGTAGATGCTGCGCAATCTGTTCCACATATGAAGGTTGATGTACAAAAAATTGGTTGCGACTTTTTGGCGTTTAGTGGTCATAAGATGTGTGGGCCAACAGGCTGTGGCGTCTTGTACATAAAGAATGATGTTATAGATGAGGTTGAACCGTTATGCATTGGAGGTGGAGTAATAGAAGACGTGAAACTTGACGATTATAAATTAGATAAAACCTCTAAACGTTTTGAGGCAGGAACTCCGCCAATAGCAGAAGTCATAGGACTGGGCGCAGCGGTTGACTACCTTCAAAATCTAGGTATGGACAATATCGAAAAACATGAAAGAAAATTCGCAGAACTTATGTATGAAGGGTTTTGCGAAATTCCAAAGGTTGAAGTTTATGGTCCGGAACCTAAAGATAAGATTAGTATTTTAGCGTTTAACGTTGGCGATTTGAACTCGCACGATGTTGCTTTGGCGCTTGACGTTTCGGCAAATATTATGATTAGGTCTGGCCATCACTGTGCCCTACCCCTTGTGAAGGAAGTAATAAGGAAACTAAGAGCCGCTAGAGCATCGACCTATTTCTACAATACCGAGAAAGAAGTAAATAAATTAGTGTCAGTTGTGCGTGAAATAGCTGGGAAACTAACAAAATAATCAGGTTAGGTTAATTTGGTTTTTAGACTCATACCAAGAATGTAGATTTCTGCACTTTTCGTTCTACTAGCTTTGGGCTTGACTATTTCTACGCGCTTAAAATACTGCTTAACTTCTTCCAAAAAAGCGTTAAGCATATCGCCTTGAAATGTTTTAACAAAAAAATTCCCTCCCTCTCCAAGGACTGCGAGGGCAATTTGAAGCGATTGTCTGGCCAAGTCAATTTGTCGCGCATGGTCAAGGTCCCAAACACCAGAAAGATTCGGCGAAACATCTGAAATGACAACGTCAGCTGAGCGCGGTAGAATTTCTTGGATTTGGTTTATTATCTCTGGATCTGTGACGTCACCTACAATGGCGCAAGTATTAGGGTCGTTTAATGGTTCAATCTCTTTAATGTCCACGCCCAAAACAATGCCTTGCTTGCCTACGATTTTGCTGGAAATTTGCATCCAACCACCTGGCGCCGCTCCTAAATCCACAACAATGTCTTTAGGTTTCATAAAATGGTATTTACGTATGATCTGAAACAGTTTATACGCGGCTCTTGACCTATACTTTTCTTCTTTAGCTTTCCGATAATAATAATCACGTCTATGTTGCTTTAACCAAGGTTTCGGCAAGTGTTAACTGTCACCTTGAGGGTTCATTTCCCTCTTTTCCGATTGTTTTAAAATCCATTCTGTCAATTGTTCGCAATCATTAGGAGAAGTGGCACCCCAAGAGCCACACCGGAGATTTTCAGGGCATGTGAGGCAAGGGCAATCTGCAATAGAGTTTATTGAAGCAGGTTTCCTTTTAGGATAAAGCCTGTAAGTCCATCGTCCGTCGTAGAGTTCTTTTTCGCGGCGAATTAGGCCTTTATTTTCAAGTTTTAAGGCTATTCTAGAGCCTTCTCTACTGCTGGCACCGAGTTTGCGCCACAAATCCGACTGCAGCACACCATCGTCACCAGTGTTTGCGATGCACTTGAGAGCATGATGTTCCAAATCATTTCGTCTGGGCATAATTACCGTTCCCTTAAGGCCTCCTAATATATAGCGCTCTTTAAGAATAAAAATATGTATGTTAATTAGGAAATGTGGCACTAAAACGATTGAATTAAAAGTGTTTAATACTAACATCAAACCTAGCCTATGGGTGTAAGAAATGCCAAAAAACACGATGTATTGCTTAGGCATCGAATCCACAGCAGACGACTTCAGTGTCGGAATTCTTTCCTTCGATGGAAAAATATTAGCCAACATCATAAGCGCCTACGTACCAGAAGAAGGCGGCATCCACCCCAGAGAGGCAGCACGACATCACGCACAAGTTGCTGGGGAAGTCTTAGAACAATCCTTTCAAAAGGCAGGAATAAAACCAAAAGAAATCACGGTTGTGGCATTTTCTCAAGGACCCGGCTTAGGACCATGTCTCAGAACAGGCGCAACAGCCGCTCGGGCGCTGGCTTCGTACCTTAACGTCCCATTGGTCGGCGTCAACCATTGTATTGCGCATATAGAAATCGGTAAGCTAACACAAAATGCAAAGGACCCGGTGACGCTTTACGTTTCAGGTGGAAACACTATAGTTGCAGCCTTTGAAGCAAGGCGATATCGTGTTTTTGGCGAAACCTTGGATATAGCCATCGGCAACTGCCTCGATGTTTTTGCGCGGAAGGCGGGATTAAGACAAAAAGAAGGTATGCCGTTTGGTGCGATGATTGAGCAACTTGCAACTCAAGGTAAGGAGTTAATTTCTCTTCCATACGTTGTGAAGGGTATGGACTTATCCTACAGTGGCTTATTGACAGCAGCGACACAACTACTTCATAAAGGCAAATATCGCCTTGAAGACCTATGCTATAGCCTTCAAGAAATCGCCTTCTCCATGCTAACAGAAGTAACAGAACGTGCATTAGCACACACTGAAAAACCAGAAGTATTGCTTACTGGCGGTGTAGCCGCTAACAAACGCTTACAGTCAATGATAAATTCTATTGCTAAAGAGCACAGCGCCAAATTTTCCGTAGTTCCGAAAGAATACGCGTTGGACAATGGTGCTATGATTGCTTGGACGGGTATCTTGGCTTTCAGATATGGGCTCAAAACTCCGATAGAAAAAAGTTTTGTTCGATTGAAGTGGCGATTAGAAGAAGTTAACGTGCCATGGGTCGAGGAGGCGTAACTCATTTGCTTATGAAAAAAGGAGCTGAGGCAAGTCTATTTCTAGAAAACTGGCACAGCCGAAAAGTAATAATGAAAAAAAGACTACTCAAAAACTATAGGCTTCCAAATCTTGATGAGCAAATAAGAACCTACAGAACTATCCACGAACCGCAATTGATTCATCGAGCTAAAAAAGCTGGGGTGCCAACGCCCTTACTCTTTATGATAGACGTCAAAAACTCAACTATTATTATGGAATTTGTCGAGGGAAAACAAGTCAAACAAGTCTTGAACCATTTTGAGAAAGAAGAAAGACTTCGCCTTTGTCGATACATTGGAGAATTGATTGGCAGACTCCACAATCATGGCATAATCCACGGCGATTTAACAACTTCCAACATGATTCTAACCCCATATGACAAAGTTGTTTTTGTAGACTTTGGCTTAGGAGAATACTCCACAGAACTAGAAATTCGGGGAGTAGACTTGCACCTAATGAAGAGAGCCTTTCAAAGCACCCATTTTAGATACGCAAAAGAGTGCTTTTATGCAGTAATGGAAGGATACGAAAAAGTTATGGGAAAGGAAACAACGAAAAATGTTTTAGAAAAAATCAAGGAAATAGAAAAAAGAGGACGATACATAGTAGAAAGAAAGAAAAGGTGAAATAATGATCAAAATCGTTTGGTGCGTAACCTTCTGTGTCTCTGACTTTAAGAGAGCGACAAAATTTTACGAAAACACTTTAGGATTAACGAAAAAATACTTTAATGTTGCTACCGAAGGCGCGAAAAAACAGTGAACAGCAAACCATTAAAAAAGGTAATTTTCTTGGCGACAGGCAATATTCACAAGTTCAACGAGGCTCGTCTTGTACTTGATGATTTTGGTCTCTCAACAGTGATGCTTAATATTAAAACGTTGGAAATTCAAGCAGACGATGTAGAAAACATAGCTAAAGCAAGCGCCATTGATGCAGTGAAAAAATGCCACCTGCCCATAATTGTTGAGGATGCAGGCTTACACATATATGCCTTAAATGGTTTCCCTGGCCCCTACTCATCTTACATCTTCCGAACTATAGGAACCAAAGGCATTCTCAAATTAATGAAAGATGTAGAGAAACGAAACGCCTCATTTGATTCTGTGATCGTGTTTCACAGCCCAGAAAGGAAATCACCCAAATGTTTCCATGAAAAAGTGAAAGGAGAAATAGCAAAAAAAAGGCGGGGTTTCAAAGGCTTCGGGTTTGACCCCATTTTTCTACCCCGCGAAGGAGGGGGAAAAAACTTCGCGGAGATGTCTACAACTGAAAAGAACATCTATTCACACAGAGCGAAAGCTTTAAGAAAATTCGCAGAATGGTATGTACCAAGATTCTAGACATATAAGTTGCAATAAGTGTATTTTTGTCGAACTTTAATACGAAAATGTTTATTAATTATTAATATTTAGTATAAGAATTAGGAACTGGTGATGCGGGGAATCGTTGATGGGGGGTAGTCTGGTATGTCCGTATGAGAAGTGTAGGAAAGAGTTTGTGCAGCCTCTTCTTCTTACTAGTGGGGATGCTTTGTTTCGGGAGAGTTATTATGCGTGTCCGCATTGTTTTTCTAAGTTGGATTTGATGTTGAAGGATGCGAAGAATTTTAGTGCCGTGGAAGTTGTTGCTGCTGCTGATGATGATGATGCGAGGGTTCATGTGTGCAAGGAGGAGAAGCCGGAAGGATGCCCTCATTTTGTTGGGTATTTGAAGACGCTTCCAGAAGATTTGTCTATTCCAGAAGGATGTTTAACTTGTCCGAAAATAATGTTGTGTTTTGTTCGTCATTAGGTGTTGGAGGGTTTTACCGTCCTCTCACGCGTCTTATTGTTGCTTTGAGTAGAATAATGCCCTCAACGATTAGTATTATGGCTCCAATTATGAACATGAGCAATGTGATGCCGTTGCTGCTTCTGTATAGTGAGCGATAAGAATATAGATATCCAACGTTTGCTGTGGAAGTGGTGTTTAGGTTTTTAATGACCATGTATGGCGTTGTTCCGCCTGTGAAGGCGTCCAGCCAAGAAGTTGGAACGGTGCTATTGATGTTTGGGAATATTCCTGGCGTTGGGTTTGAGCTGTTGTATGTTGTGCTGTTGCATATTATTTTTTTTGTTGTTGCGTTTGTGCGTGCGTTGAAGACTATGGTGTTACGTATGTATATGGTTGTCTCTATTGGTCCTCCTTTTGTGACTTCTACGTTAATAGACAAGTTAATTGAATGGTCTATTGGTCGGCTTTTATTGTAAAGATCTTGTTCTTTGTAGAAGATTGAGCCGAAGTATACGAGGACTGTGGAATTGAAGGTTTTGGTCACTTTGGGGCGGGAAAAGCCGTATGTGGAAAGACTGCACACGGGTGATACTGTGAAGTACCAGAAGATGAATGAGAAGGAGATTAACACTATTGCGATGAGAAGTATGATAATGAGTTTTAGTGTTTTTTTTCGGGGTCGTTGCAAGTTTGTTCACCTTGTTTTTGGATTTGACTTAGTTACTTATTATGACGAACTTTTAATACTTTATGCTCTTTTAAAGATGTGCAGAGGTATTTTGGATTTACGTTTTTTTTATTAGGTTTCTAATCTTTTTTCTCTGTGTGACAGCACGCCTCCTATCTAGGTATGTTTTCTGCATAGCGCAATGTAGGCAGTGTTTAGTCTCTGTGTGTGCGCACACGCCTAGGCCTAGGTCTACTATATGCTCCAAATATGTTTAGGCGTTTTTGGCACTTTTTAGGCGCTTTCGCTTTTTTCTTTTCGATGGGTGTCCACTAATGTTTTATAGTCAGCACTTCACTACCTATCGAGGAATTATTGTATGCCTACGTTTTTGGTGGTTTCGAGGCATTCGCCTGAGAATTGTCCGATGGTTAATGAGAAGCTGAAGAAGATGACTGTGGCGTTAGTTGGCAAGTTAGACAAGCTGGCGAAGAAGCACAAAGTCAAGGTGGTTGGAATGTGGAACGTAGCTTCTGAGCACTTGTCGGTTCGGGTGTTTGAAGCTCCGAGTCTAGAAGCTTTCTTGAAGTTCCGGATGGAGCCGGAATTGAGGAAATTCAACGCCCACAGCACCAATGAAGTGAAAGTGGCGATGTCCCTCAAAGAAAGCATGAAAATGCTGAAATAGACGAATAAAAAACCAATCCCTATTTTTCTTTTTTCAATTGCGACTACTGCAAAATCAAACTGGGATATTGCCTTTGTGGGGAAGTTTTATCAGCGCAAGTTCAGTCAAACCATAGACATGACCATAAACCTCGTAACGGCGACATGAAAAACCCGAAAGCAAAATCCAAGAATTGATAAAAACTCCTCACTTACTCCTAATCGGCACGTAATAAAACATATATTCTAAGTTGCGAAGTTTCTCTGCTTGTGGTGGGGCTGTAGTCTAGCCACGCTTGCACTTTTACGGTGCAGACGCTAGAAAGGGATGACGACGGGCTCCAGAAAAGCAAAACACGGGTTTGCTGACCGCCAAGCGGAATGACGAAATTCTGGAGCGGTCAAAGAGAAACCCGTAGAAACCGCGTTTGTGCACGGTTTCGGGGAAAGGTCACCGGTTCAAATCCGGCCAGCCCCACCAAAAACTATGTTTTGTATGGGTTATGCCCTTCGATAACAAACACAAAAGCTGCTGGATTTATAGTCCAAAAGTTGAGAAATTTTAAAAGAATTTCATCGCCTTTTAGCGTGTCTACTCTGATGTCGTCACTGAATGCAAGCTTTAGTAACACATTGCTGTATCTTGAATGTATGGCTAGAATAGGAAGACAATAATACCATAATCCATTTTCGTCAACAATGAAAAATTGAACGTTGTCGATAAAAGACTCGGAAAAATTGTAACCTTCTCCAATTTCTGAAAGCTTTAACGTGTAAATATTATGTTTTGGCGTTGGAGAATTGTTTAGCCAGTGAAAGAATTTTACATCAATGTTCGGTTCAGAGTGGATATTTAATGTTTCTTCTTCGAGAAAATGGGTGCCATTCCAAGCAAACAGTGTGGGACAGCCTCCAGGAGGGGGGCTTAAAGAGACTGTGAGATTGTATATCCCATTTCCGCTATAGTGGTCTGCTTTGATGTACCAATATCCAGAGTAAGCATTAAAATAAACATATTCAGTATGACCATTTATTCTTGTACAACTTGCTGCGTAGAGCTGCTGGTTTGGATTGTATACATAAAGGTCGAAATCCGAGTCCAAGGGAGATGTCATTTTTAGGTTAATGAAAGTATTCGGCGGAGTCACCATAATCTTGTACATATCGCCTTCATCGAGTATATGAATCCCTCCCAGGCAGCCTCTGTAGAAGCCTGGAGTTATAGTCTTTGCTTGATCAAAATCATTTCCAACATCCTGCGCGAATTTGAGATGAATTGGTTCGGTGGTTATTGTATTAAGATAGCGTGTATATCCATAATGGCTATCCACATCATCGTATTCTAGTGTCGCTGTTATGTCGAGTTCATGTTCTTGATTGTTATTATCATAAAAAAACCAATTCACTAAAATACAAAAGGAAGCGTCCATAACACCTTCATTTATTGCGGGTACATTTACAAAATTCACCACATCGTACTCATGTAAACCACCAGGAAGAATCAACGCTTTCGCTTGTTTTTGAGCAGCGAAAATCGCATCTGCCAAGCCATAGGCGCAGAGCGCTCCATCGATCAATAAACAAAGACCAGCCACCCATCCAACTCCTGGAAAGAAAACTGTTGCAAGTAAAGGCCCAGCTAAGGTCCCCGTGCCTAGAAATGCCTGGGCATATCTTGCTGTCGGGTCTTCCCATTCTTGAGCCGTTGTATTTATTATAACATTGTATCCTCTTAGGTTTGCGTGATTGGGATTGCTGTCAATATCAACATCCGCCGCTACATCTCCTCCAGGCTTAGTAATTGTGATTCTTAAATTCTTAACAAAACGTCCCCATCTTTCAGGTAATATTCTAAACGCCGACCCGCTACTTAAATAAGCCGAGTCTATTGTTGTACCAAGTTCTCCTGATTCATCTTCTATCCCCACTAATACAGGATTATCTACCACAATTGATTGATATTGCATCCATATTCTACTGTAAAAATAGAACCTATCGTATCCAGAAGTTATTTCCAACAAAAGTTGAAAAGAATGGCGGTATCCATTACCACCAGGGCCACCAGGACTCCATAAATTGTTCCAACTAATGCATAGACATTCGACACCGCCAAAATGGCTTACGTAATCGTATGTAATGGAACTTTGGTCATCTATGTCCAGATCATCACGCCAAAAAGCGGCGATAAAAGCGTTAGGATTTATTCCACTTGGAATACTAGACGGAGGGCTTCCCCAATATTCACCATCGACGCTCACAAATCCATATGGAGAAACCCAAACTTCATAGTATTCGCTACTTCTGTAACCGCCATAAAATTGAAAGGGGTTTCCGAGAGTTGAAATCCAAGCACCATTCCATGGGTTGTCAACACTGTACTGAAGTTGATTATGCCACTGAAAAACATCTCCGACCCATGTGTATTCTACATTTTTTCTGGTGTTACTCGTGACTACTAATTTCAGTATAGCCCAATCACAGTCATACGTCGTGCTATCATCTATATACTCATTAATATGGGCGCCCAATCCTAAGCTGACATCACCATTTGTTATAGAAGTTTCTTCTCTTTCATCAATGGGCGCGTAACAAGATGGACGTTCAAATTCCCAAGCAACTACTGCATGTTGAAAAATGCCAAGAAACAGACTTATAACCATGAAACTTGTGATAATTTTTTTCATGCTAGCACAGCCGCTAGGTTTATTGGTATCAATATTCTCACGTATTCTGACCCGTTATAGAAGACGAGATCGGCTGTTGCCGTGGTTTCATGATTGATATTGTTTTTGTCGAAGAAAAACCAATTTGCAAGCATTTTCAAATAACAGTCGCTTGGGTTGCCAACTGCTCTTGTACTTATGTAGGCTGGCACTGTCGAGTAGTAGGAGTCACTTGATGAGGGGGGTAAAAGATTACGAGTCTCTACCCAACCGTCGTCCTGATTAACGTCAAGCGCCTCGGCACCCTCATGTATAGCTGTGAACCTTATTTGCAGCTCATAAATGAAGCCATTAGTAAGATTTGCAGAAAAAACGAGCTTAAAGTTGATGTAGTCAGCAAGGTAAGTTGGAGAATCCTCAAAATATGAACTCATGAATAAGTCGAAGTTGACTGTGACGATATCATCTTTGTAGGAATTTGTAACCAATTCTTCTATAGGAATATGTTTGCTTATTGAATAGGGATAATTGGGTCTCGTAAAGTTCCACTCAACAGTGCTTACAGAAATTTCGCGTGAAATGGTTGGTTGTGATGGACGATTAAGACCTACAAAAATACTTACAGGAACAATTATTGATGCGAGTAATAAAGGGATTAACTTCTTCTTAGTAGAAGTCCATTCCACGAGTCCTCTCTCCGAAAGATAACTATGAAGCACATTATCCCTATAAATAATTTGGTTCACACTCCAAATACATCTTCACAAAACTATTCCATCCAGCCCATTTGTTGATTTTAGATTCATAACTTTGAAAACCCCTTCCTCCTCCATATTCTAAACAAGATAGAAAATGACTACTTGCGTGAAATGCGGCAAACCAATAGGCTTACTAGAATACACACTAGGCGACTCCAGACAAATGGGACTCTGCAAAAACTGCCGCAAAACCGAAAAATACTGCGACGACTGCGTGTACCTACTCACAATCTCCATGAAAGACTCCTCAGTAATCCGATGCATCAAATACGGCTACGAACTACCACAGAAAAAAGACTGGAAAACCGCAGCAAACTGCCCAGACTTCACACCAAAAATAAAAACAAAAACCCCAAAAACCAAAAAGAAGCCAAAAAAGAGTAACCGTCGGATTCCGACAGAGAATAATCCTTTCTCAATAACAATTAAAGAAGCCAAGACAAGAAATTAATTGTCCAAAACCGTGACTTTCACTATCTTTCCTTGCCATGGAATCTTAGGCAACTCTTCAGACAACTCGTCCATAATTTCTTTCTCTAACTTCTTATTCGTCTTCTTAACAGCCTCTTCTATGAGCAGAACCTCAATAATGGCCTTTTTCATTGTTTTATCTCCGCTTACGCTTAACATATTTTAAACCTCATAGGCTTGTTTTAAACGATGTTTCCTTACGGTAAATATTCCCACAGATAAACTATCCGCTCTCTGAAATAGTCGAAACATTAAAAATGAGACAAACCAGATAGAACAAAGTTTAAATCATAAAAACTTCTTCTGCAAGGCTAATGGTGCAAAAGACACATGGATAATGCAGTTGAAACAAAAAATTTGGCAAAGCTTTTCGGTACAATAAAAGCGCTGGACGCATTAAGTTTCCAGGTTAAGAAAGGCGAAATCTACGGTCTAATCGGTCCAAACGGCGCTGGAAAAACAACATGCCTCAGAATAATCTCCACACTCCTATTACCTTCTTCAGGTATTGCAACAGTTTTTGGACACAACGTCGTCGACAAAGCAACAGAAATCCGCAAAATAATAACCTATCTTCCAGAAGAAGCAGGCGCCTACAAAAACCTGTCAGGCTCCGAATACCTCGAATTCATGGCAAAAGTCAGCACTCAGAACAAGAACGAAGTAAAAGGCATAGTAAATGACGCAGTAAAAATCTCAGGCCTAGGCCACCGCCTCAACGACAGAATAAAAACTTACAGTAAAGGAATGAAAAGACGACTCCTCGTGGCAAGGGCTCTAATGATAAAACCCAAACTCGCAGTTCTAGACGAACCAACAAGCGGCTTAGACGTGCTCCACTCTTACCACGTACGAGGAATAATCAAAGAATACGTAAAAGAACACGACGTAACCGTTTTACTCTCAAGCCACAACATGCTCGAAGTCGAATTCCTCTGCGACAGAGTAGCATTAATAAACAAAGGAAAAATCATCGCAGAAGGAACACCAAAAGAACTGAAAACAAAAAACAAGGTAAACAATTTAGAAGAAGCATTCGCAAAGGTGGTCGGACTTGCTTAAAGGATTAAGCGCAATTGTCATTAAAGAAATAAAGGAGCTCGTCAGAGACCCCAAAATTTTGATTGGCATGATAATCGTTCCCTTAATCATGTTTCCACTGATGGGATTCGCCGTACAAACATCAAGGCAATCCGCTGAAGAAAGCCTAAAACTAGTGCCAATAGCAATCGCAGATCTTGACAACACAAACATTTCCCGCGACCTCTCAAATTATCTTGGAAACAAAACAAATCTCGCCGTTACACGACTCAATGTGTCCACTACTGATGAGGCTATGGACTTTATGCAAAACTCAAACGCCACCGTACTTATCATAATCCCATTAAGCTTCGGGGAAAACATCACTAACCACGAAAAGGGAATGCTGGAAGTTTTCAGCGTTTTCGTGGGAAAATCAATGACCGAACAAGTAGGTTCCCAATTAGTCAACAGTTATTTAGACGCGTATAATAGCGGTTGGGAACCTTTCATCACAAAACAATACTCCATAGTAAAAGGCGAAGCAGTAAACATCGACCCACAAATTCTCTTCGGTTTTACATTCTCCCAAATATTCATCATGCCCTTCTCAATTCTAATGTTACTCATCTTCGCCATGCAAATAGCCGCAACCTCAGTTGCTATGGAAAAAGAGGAAAAAACACTTGAAACCTTACTAACCGCGCCTATTAGCCGTTTTACGATTTTAGCAGGAAAGTTGACGGGTTCCATTGTAGTGGCTGTGATTGGTGCTGCTGCCTATTTGGTTGGATTCACTTACTATTTTAACTCCTTTGCAAGCTTTACAGGTCAAGCTGGATTGACCGTAGACCTCGCGGCGCTCGGTTTGACTCCTTCGCTGTTGGGATACGTGTTAATTGGTGCTTCTTTGTTCGTGTCTCTGTTATCTGCTTTGGCTTTAGCAGTAGTGTTTTCTGCTTTTGCAGAAGACGTCCGAGGAGCCCAGTCGCTGGTTGGATTCCTTTACGTACTGTTCATTCTGCCCATGTTTTTTATGATGTTCAGCGACATAAACGCTCTACCATTAGCCTTAAGAATCGTGTTGCTTGCAATTCCTTACACGCATCCAATGTTGGCTGCGAAAGCAACGATAACCGGGGATTACTTGTTGGCAGGTGTAGGCGTCCTCTACGTGGGAGCCTTCACGGTAGTAGTGTTGTACATTGCTGCTCGATTGTTTGCTACAGAGAAAATTTTAACCATGAAATTAAAGTTCAAAGGATTTAGACGCACAAAAAAGCAAGTTACAGAAGAACTGCAATAATCTTTTCTTTTCCGCAGAACTATTAATTGTTAGGTTGTGTGAAGTTGGGTATCCAAAGAATAGAAGTTTACGAGGTGACGCTTCGTTATAAAGAGCCTTTCACCATTTCCGCGGGCACGAGTATCGAAAACCGCAATACTATCGTGAAAATTGTTACAGACTATGACGTTTTTGGCTGGGGCGAAGCTTCACCTTCGCAACGAGTTACTGACGAAACCCCAAAAACGATACTTAAAACGTTGGATAAGATTGGTCCACAACTAATTGGCATGTGCCCACTCCGCATTGCACAAGACGTCGACTTTATGGACAAGATAGTTCCCGGAAACCCTAGCGCAAAAGCAACAATCGATATCGCGTTACATGACGTTTTAGGTAAAACAGCATGCAAACCTACGTGGCGGATATTAGGTGGTTTCCGAGAACGAGTCTTAACAGACATAACTTTGAGCATCAAGTTGCCGGAAGAAATGGCGCAAGATGCAGTTAGAGCGGCGAGAAATGGCTTCAAAGCGCTTAAAGTGAAAGTGGGCATCAACCCAAAAGAAGACGTTGAAAGAATCAAACGTATACGCGAGGCAGTTGGCGAGAAAATCGCAATCCGCATTGATGCTAACCAGGGCTGGACAGTTGCTCAAGCCATAACTGTGCTTAAAAAACTGGAAGAATATGACATTCAATTTGTAGAACAGCCAATAGAAGCAAAAAACATTCACAGTCTGGTGAAGTTGAAGAAAAACTCGTCTATTCCCATTATGGCGGATGAAGGTGTACACTCGCCAACCGACGCTTTACGTTTGATTAAGGAAGAAGCAGTCGACATGATTAACATTAAGTTAATGAAAAGCGGAGGCATCTACAACGCAAGAAAAATCGCCGCTATCGCAGAAGCCGCGGACGTACCATGTATGATAGGATGTATGGGCGAATCAGCCATCGGAATAACCGCAGCCGTCCACTTCGCTGCAGCAACAAAAAACGTACAATACGCTGACTTGGATTGCGACATACTACTCGCAGACAAACTGGTCATCAAAGGCGGCGCAGGACTAGAAAATTCGGAACGAATCCCAACTGATGAAGCAGGATTTGGCATAACAAAATTAGACGAAAAACTTCTCAGAAAGCCTATGAGGAGCTATGGCAAATAGTCAGACTCTTTTCCCTATTGTTATTACGAGCGTTATATTTAATGATGCAATGTACGTTTTTTCTTTGATTTGTTTTTGGCGAAGTTCGTGTTCTTTTTTCAGTAAATCCAAGTATTCTTTTGATTCTTCTTCGGTCCCACCGCTTGCTAAAAATTCGGTGTGTGCGCCAAGTGCGTCAAAGTAAGTTTCTGGTGGTAGAGACACCTGCTCTATTTCCAAGTCGTCTCCTTCTCTTTCGTACGGTGGAATAAGCCAAAACACGCGATCAGAACATCGAACATCCATCACTTGGAGCCCACTTTTAAGGAACAAGTGGGGCAGTTTTGTTCCGATGTCATCGTCACCTTTGCCTAATTTCTTTTTGCCCAGTTTTCTTATAATCTCCCATCGCAAAAAATTCGCACGTTGATCTACAGAATAGTTCATTTTTTCGAAGGCTGTGTCGAAAATGGACGTAGTTGCATAATCAGGCTCTATGGCAACCACTCTTCCACCTTCTTTTGTTACCCGTCGCATTTCAGAAAGCGCTTTCACAGGGTTTTCCAAGTGCATAAGTACGCATTGGCAAATTGAAAGGTCAACACTATCACTATCTACAGGCAACTCATACACGCTGCCGACACGATAATCAAAAGCACAACCAAACAAACTTTTTTCGGCTGCCTCCTTTGCTGTTTCAACAAGCTTAGCATCCAAATCAACGCCAATTATTTTTCCATTTGGAATAAATTCTGCAAGACTTCGCCCAATAAAGCCTAGGCCGCAGCCTATATCTAAAATGACAGAATCTTGCTTCAGCTTGAGCAGTTGCACGAAAACGTTTCTCCAGTAATCTTGATTCCACATAATTCTTCGCTGCTTGTCAAGGAAAGTTTCCTTTACTACGTCTTTACTCCAAAAACCTTCCTCGAAACCTTTCTTCTCTGCAGTATCAGCACTCAATCTCAAACACCTTGCACATCATAGTAAGAAATTGCAAATAGTAGAAAAAGAGGTATTTCACTCTATTCTTAAAACTTCAGAAGGAACATTATCCAAATCCAAACATGCCCGTTTCCCAGCGATTTTCTGAATTACCCAGTGCAAAATTTCGTGGCTTATCACATCTTCGATTTCGTGGTCGTGCTCTCCAAAAATGTATATTATTCCATCTCCAGTGTCGTAAATTCCGTGAAGAGGGGGGAAACAAAACTTGAGCTGCAGCCTTCGCAAAGTCATCGCAAATTCCTTTCCAAAATAAATCTAGAAAAACAGAAAATATATCCGTAATTATGAAAAGAAAAATATTCCCACTGCTGATACATCTAAAACTATAGTTCTCGCCTTTTTGGTTCTTTGATCTTGAAAAGAACTAGCAAGAAACTTAAAACCATGAAAACTGTCAAAACTATAAATGGAAACCGCTGGTTTATTGAATCATACCAAAAACCGCCAAGCACTTGTCCAGTGGCGCCAGCCAAACTTGCAAAAAATGCCAATGTGGCAATAACGCGTCCACGTTTCTCTCGTGGGATATAGTCTGCTTCTAACGCTGAAACAGCATTAAGGTAGGCAACGTTAGCCAAAATTATCGCTGAGTATGCTATGACCAAGATAAGTAGAGTGTAAGGCATGTCTTGTGGAGCCATGACAAAGACGAAACTGAACGACACAAGAAAGGCGATTGACAACAAGAGAGTTTTTCTTCTTCCAAATTTGTCAACCACCAATCCTGTGGGTAATAATAGTGCCAAGTATAAAATGTAGGAGACAGTGTACATTATGCCCCAGCCTTCGTCGCCTAATTGCATGAAAAACTTGGCATAAATCGAAAAGAACGGAGTTGCACCAATATAAGCGAAGTTGAAAATTATGTAGAGTAAGGTGATGTTGCGCATGTTTCTGAAAATAAATTGCGTAGCTTCCGAGTATTCTTTTTTGAAGTCTGCTTGGAAGCCAAGTTTTTCTCTTTCCTCTCTTTTGGGAAGTGTTTCTTTTAGGAAAAGGCGAGTTATGCCTGCTGCGACACCTAATGCAAAGCCAGCTAAGTATGCAATTTGCATTCCGCCAACTGTGCCGTTCGTGACAACAAGGTAAGTGGCAATAATGGGTGCTGGGATGCTGACTAAACCCGGAAGAAACTCGGTAAGCGCGAAGCCGAATCCCCGCTTTCCTGGTGGAACGCTGTCAGCTCTCAACGCGATTAACGCAGGCTGATATAAGAGAAAAACGTTCTGCAAGATTGCGGCGATTAGTATCCATTGCCAACCAGGCAGTATCCATCCTAAATCCGGTGCAAAAGCGTAGATAAGATAGGTGGAAGCGATGGCGAAGGTCATTGTTGTTAGTATTTTTTTTCTTCCAAAGCGGTCGGCGATATACCCTCCCAGAATTCGTACAATTGAAAGGGTCACTGTTGAAACAGAACTTATTATTCCGACGATGAATGTGGAGGCACCGAGAGCGAAAATGTAGAGTTGACCATAGCTTTCTGCAAGCCGCAAAGCGGGAAACCAAAACATCCAGCTAATCGTTAAAATTAGAAGATTCCCTCTTAGAAAAGAAAAGTTTCCAGCAAATCGTCTTATTCTGCTTCGCTTGGTCTTATTTTTCATTCTAATGAATCCTCTAATTTGAAGAATACGTTAAAAGCCTTTGCAGCGAAATAAGCTTAATGATTTCTGTATTTGTTTAGATGTGCTAAACCGTTTTGTTGTAGCTTTGGATATTTTCTGATGAACGAAATAATTCTTATATTCGCATTTTTGCTTTTGTTTTATTTGTGGGTAGAAGTTTGGGTGGGAAGTTAGGAGTCAGAAAAAAATCTCGTAATAGTAACGCTTTGCTGTTGCCTGCAGAGCTTCTTCGAAGGATAGTTTGTTATCCTTACATTTTTAGTAGGGCTTATTCTGTTGTTGGGCTGGTTTTCAGATAGCAAAGGAATCTAAACTATCGAGTGTTTGCAAAAAGGGTTCTTCGTCAATGCGTTTGTGTAGTCAACCATTTAAACACTGAAATGATAATTATTTACTCTAATTGTTTGCGAGATGTATGGAAGCTTTGAGGCAAGAAAAAAACGCTAATTCCAGCACTGAAGAACTTAGTAAGAAGCTTGATCAAATAATTGAGCGACTGGATTTTCTGGAGAAGTTGATTTTGGAGAAACCTGAGTATGCTGGGTTGGCGGCTGCTTTGCAGTTAACGCGGGTGGGTGTCGGTTTGTACGGTGAGCCGTTAAAGGTTGCTTCTCGTTTGAAGGTGGCTCAGGATATTTTGCGTCGTAAACCGATTGCGCAAGATGAGATTTCGCGTTGTATTGTGCAGGCGTTGGCTATGAAGGGTGCGTTGAATATTTCGGCTATTACTCGTCAGGTGGCTACGATGCGTGGTAAGGCTAGTCGGCGTATTGTGCGTG
>Ga0209635_10000618_pt1 | contig 24871 bp, 22 predicted proteins | sample DeeMarSWOR230_32_FD_187463 | JGI IMG/M metagenome (GOLD analysis project Ga0209635, IMG submission 187463) | Marine sediment microbial communities from White Oak River estuary, North Carolina - WOR-2-30_32 (SPAdes) (version 2) | ecosystem: Environmental > Aquatic > Marine > Intertidal zone >...
AGGCCTATCTGCCCCGGCTGCACCGCTACGAGGAACACGTCGGCACCCGTGTCGCGACGCAAGCACTCCATCAAAAGACGGAGCGGTACACGGTGAGTGGACGGGCAATAGCCAGCCATCTGCTTTTCCTCAAGTACCGCTACGGAGCCCGGGGCCGTGCCCAGGTCGACCGAATCGACAAATAACACCGTGTCAGGACGCGCCGTCGCGATGCGCACAAGATGGCTCTCAGGGATGTCCTCGGCGTTAACCACCAGCGCGCCGCTGCGGCCCTCGAGTCGCCGCGCCAGCTCGCAGCCGGCGGCATCGTCGCCGCGCAGTGGGTTGCCGACCCCGACCAACACGACCGAGCCTTTGAGCCGATCGGCCAGCACCCTTGCCAGAGTCATTCGACCAACTCCTTGATCTGGCTATAGCTGAAGACCGGTCCGTCGCGACAGACGTAGCGGTGGCCGATGGCGCAATGGTTACACTTCCCCACCCCACACTGCATCATGCGCTCCAGCGTCGAGATGATCGCCTCCTCCGGGAAGCCGCGCATCAGTAGATCCTGAATCACGAAGCTGATCATCACCGGCGGACCGCACACGTACACCAAGGACGTGCTGGGCCGCAGTTCGATACGGTCGAACAGTACGGGCACCATGCCGACGATACCGTCCCAGCCCGGCGCGGCGCGGTCGACGGTCACCAGAAACTCCACATCGGAGCGCTCTGCCCAGAGCTTGAGCTCGTCCTTGTAGACGAGATCGGCTGGGGTCCGCGCTCCATAGAGAATGGTGACGTGTCCGAAGCGCTCTCGTTGGTCGAGGACGTTCCAGATGAGACCACGTAGCGGAGGTAAGCCGATGCCGCCGCCGACGAACAGCAGGTCCCGCCCCGCCGCCGCCGCTACGTCGAAGCCGTTGCCGCATGGCCCGCGCAGGCCGATCTCGTCGCCAGGGCCGAGCCGGTGCAGGGCATCGGTTAGCTGGCCGGCGCGCCGTACCGTGAACTCGAGGCACTCAGACCGCGTTGGCGATGAGGCGATACAGAAGGGCGCCTCGCCGTAGCCGAAGACCGAAAGCTCGACGAACTGACCAGGCTGGAACTCGAAGCCGTCCTGAGCCGCACGATCCCGGAGAACGACCCGGAACGTCTTGGTGTCGGGCGTCTCATCTCGCACGTCGAGGATCCGTGCCACCTGCGGGAGGAACAGGCTATCCATGCCACTCCCCCTTGCGGATCGCCGCCACCACAGCGGGCATGTCGGTAGTGCCGAGGCAGACCTCGATGCACCTGCCGCACCCGACGCAGCCCACCATGCCGTCCCGCTGGTAGTACTGCGCGCTGACCTTGTGGAAGAAGCGTCGCTTGATCCGGTCCCCACGTTCCTCGCGGGGATTGTGACCCGACGCCTCCCGGGTGAAGGCCGCGTACTGGCAGGAATCCCAGGTGCGACAGCGCACCCAGCCATCAGACTCGTGACGGTCCTTCACGGAGAAGCAGTAACACGTCGGACAGACGAAGTTGCAGGCCCCACACTCGAGGCACCAATCCGCCATGCGGGCCCACAGATCCTCGGCGACCCGGCCCGTCGAGACGCGTCGCATGGCCGAGCCGAAGTGGCAGGTCTGCTCGCCGAACATCTGCTTCGCCTGCTCCTCGAGCTCGTGTCGCCGCGCCAGCTCCTCCGGACTCGCGGGACGGAACAGTCCGCCCGCCGCAGCGAGCAGCTCTCCCCCGCGCTCGCTTCCAACCTCAGCCAGCAGGCGGTCTCCCAGGTCGCTGAGTTGCACGTCGTAGCCCTCACGGGCGAAGGGCCCCGCAGCGCTGCAAATGCAGAAACCCAGCGGGCACGGCTGCGAGCATGCAAGGCAGACGACGGTCACGGCAGCCGCCCGCCGCACGTATGTATCGTCTGGCAAATCGGCTGTATGCATGCGCTGCAGGAACACCAGGCCGGTAACGTCGCAGCTGCGGACGTTGAGCAGTATGCGGCGGCGCTCGTCGACGATGGCCTCGAGCTCGTACCGGTTGCTGCCCCGGCGGATCGCTACAACAGGATCCGTCTGCGGCAGCAGGAACTGCTTGGGCGGATGTAACGGGTTGGTGAACTCCCAGAGGACCTGGCCAGGAGAGCGGATCGCCGCGAACACCTCGTCCCCGCCATGCGCCAGGACGGGCGCGATGACCTCGGCCTCGGCCATCAGCTGTTCTATCCACTCGCCGACTTTGTCCTTAGCGATGACCTGTGCTGTGACCGGCTCCATCGTCGCTCTCCGTTCACCCAGCCGGGCGCGTCACCTGCACGGCCACTACGTCATCCCCACCCAGCACATCGCTGACCTGCTCGCGGAACGCGAACGGCACCAGCACTAACCCGGGCTCCACCTCCTGGCATACCACCACGGGCAGCGTCACCTCCCCGTGCCGGGACTTGATCCGCACGGGCCAACCGGGCCGTACCCCGAGTGCCTTGGCGTCCTCACTGCTCATCTCGACCAGCCCGCCTGCAAAGAGCTTGCGCCTCGAGAGGGAGTCCCGGCTCAAGGTGGGCGCCTGGGCCACCAGCGGGTCACTTCCCCAGTCGAACACTCCATCCAGTGCGAGCAGGTGCGACGCGTCGCCGGACGCTCGGGGCGCCTCCCTGAATCGTGGGGAAGACTCGACGGGGCGCGCGTCGCCCTGGGGAGGAATGACAGCGCCCCAGCTCTCGTCCAGTGCTCGCTCATCCAGCCCCTCGTAGCCGGCGACCACGCGACGGATCTCGTCCAAGACCGCAGCGGCGGACCCGAAGTCAGACGGCAAGCCCAGTCGCGCTGAGAGTTCGGCCAGCACCTGCCAACCGGGTCGCGCCGAGCCCGGAGGTGAAGTGCAGGCTCGTACCCGCTGGACCCGCCCGTCCGCGCTGGTGCAGGTACCCTCGTTTTCCGCGTGGCTGGCAACCGGCAATACGACGTGCGCCGCGGCAGCGGTGGCCGTCATGAAAGCATCCAGAACCACCAGGCAATCGAGCCCTGCCACTCTCTCACGAGCCGCCCTGCCATCGCGCAGCACGCTCGGCGGATCATCAGCCACCACGACAAGGCCTGCGACCGGGTCGATCATCCCGGCGGCGTCACGACCTGCAGCAGCAGCCGGCTCCCGTCCCCAGGCCTCCGCCAGTCGCCCGAGCGCCGCTGTGTCGTCAAGTAACCGCCCGCCGGGCAGCATGTCCGGGGCTATGCCCATCTCGCATGCACCACGCAGGTTCCAACGCACCGGCAGCGGCAAGAGCACCGACCCGGGCCGGCCCAAGTGACCGGACGCACGGCCCAGCAGACCGATGGCGGTCCCGAGCGCCTCAGCAGAGTTGCCAATCACGATCTCCGGCGCGACCAGAAGGCTGACTCGTTCGGCCTGCACGTACCACTGCCCGGCTTCCCTCAACTCCTCCGCCGACTCCGCGAGCGCCTCACGGGCCCATCCTTCCGGCACACCCTCGGCACCGCCCTCGGCACCGCCCGCTTCGACGACCGAGGCGATGAGGCCGGCGACGACATCCTGCTCTCTGCCCGGCGCTACCGCTACGTGCAACGCCGCCAGGCGCGCCAACTGGGTGCGCTTGCAGGAGATCGTCACCAGATGCGCCCCCTGGGCCACCGCCCGCATCACCGCAAACGCCGCCCGCGGGTGGCTGCACGCGAGGTCGCCGTCGAAGACGATCACCACCTCGCTTCCCTCGACGTCCGTCAGACTGCCGAACGGCGCACGCCCGCCGCTGCCACGGGCGATTCCGCGCGCCAACGGCCAGTACGTGTTCCGCAGACACGAATCGAGATCGCCGGTCTCGAGTGCCCCCCGCGCCAGCCTAGCTACGAGGTAGTTCTCCTCGTTCGTGGCACGGGCCGACCCGAAAACGCCGATGGCTTTGCCGCCCCTGCGTAGGCCACTGAGGGCAGAGACTGCGGCGTCGAGTGCCTCTCCCCAGGTCACCGGCGTGAGTTGCCCCTCGCGGCGCACCAGCGGCTCGGTGACACGCTCTCCCCACGCGGGAGCCTCGTGAGCACCCCACCCCCTGGCGCACAGTCTGCTTTGGGAGATCGGGTGGTGCCTGCTCGGCGCCACCCCGGAAGGTTTGCCGTCCCGAGCCTGCAAGTACACTCCGCACCCACAGGCACAAAACGGACAGGTTGTAAATGCGGCGTCCAGCGTGGTCACGATCGACGCCTTGGCTTGGCGGTTGGAGCTAGCCGCTTGATTGGCAAGATCGGGGCCATCGGGTCCTTCGCTGCACGGAAGTGCTCTTGGGCTTTTGTATGTGTGCTCTTGAGAAGCGACGCGCCTGAGACCGACTCACAAGAGTTGTGGCAAAGCACCCCAAGCGGGGTATCTTTTACGCGAAGGCCAGAGCCGCAGCGGTCGCCCGCTATGTACACACCGCAACGAGCTACGTAGATGTCCTGACCTACCGGAGACGAGGCGATACAGCATGATAGGTTCGGTTCTAGTACTCGGCGCTGGAATCGCAGGGATGCGCGCTGCCGCCGAGCTAGTGCAGCAAGGGTTCAAGGTCTACCTCTTGGAGCAGAACCCGCAGGTCGGCGGGAAGATGGCGACAATAGACCGGGTGTTTCCCACGATGGAACACACGGCCTGCGCCCTGCAGCCGTTGATGCTCGTGGTCGTCAACAATCCGAACATTGCCATCCTGACCTCTACGGAACTCGAATCACTGGAGGGCGTGCCGGGAGACTTCAAGGTCAAAGCACGGTGTCGCGATGAGCGCGGCGCAATAAGCGATCGGCGAGAGCTGGAGTTCGGCGTCGGCGCCGTCATCGTCGCAACAGGGCTGGAGGAGGAGAAGGGTGAGCCTCTGAGCCGCCTCGGCTACGGCAGGTTAGACAATGTCCTCACCGGACTCGAGTTCGAGCGGCAGCTCTCGGAACTCGGGCCGACCGGCGGCAGGCCAACGCTCGCAAGCGGGAAGCTAGCACGGCGCGTAACCTGGATTGTACGGGGCGAGGAATCGGCGGTCACACTCATGTCGGCTTCGGCGCAGGCGCTGAGTGTCCTGGGAAAGGACAATACTGCACAGGTTTCTATCCTCTACGCTGAGGCCGGCGCCGAGTACAGCAGGCACGCTGAGTTCTGCCTGAAGGTCGAGGAGCGGGGTGCGAGCTATGTCCAGGCCTCTGCACCGGAAGTGCACAGCGCACAGACAGGCGATCTCATCGTCGCCTACCTCAGTGCAGATGGACAAAGAGAGCAGCTGGAGACCGAGCTGCTCGTCATCTCGGCCCCCCTGGCTCCGAGCACTGGGAATCGGATCCCTGCCGACCGCCTCGGCTTGAAGCTGGATGAGAGGGGATTCTTCAGGTGCGCGCCTGGCAGCAACCACCCGATTCTCACGTCCCGTGAAGGCGTGTTTGTGTGCGGCGCCGCCGAAGGGCCGAAGGGGATAGGTGCGTCGGTCATCCAGGCCTGTGCAGCGGCGGCTCAGGCGGCAGCTCTTCTAGCCCCGGCCAGGGGCTCCGAACTCATGCAACGCACGAAGAATCTCCGTCCCATCAACGTCATCGACGAGCCAAAGATCGCCGTGGTGATTGAGGAGGGCGGTGCCGATACTGAAGGGCTCCTCGACTTGAGCGAGATCGCCGAATACACTCGCACACTGCCCGGGGTGGGGGTCGTAGTAGCAACGCCCTGCGCCTCTGACGACGGGGAGATCAGTGAGCTGATCAGCACTGGCGATTTCAACCGTCTGATCGTGGTGGGCCCCTCCCCGATAACGCATGAAACCCTCTTTCAACGGCAGGCGGAGGCGGCCGGGCTGAACCGCTACCTCTTGGAGATGGTGAACCTGCACAACCATTGCGCTCGCGTGCACGCGCAGGACAAGTCGGCGGCCACCCAGAAGGCGAAGATAGTGATGAAGATGGGGGTCGTGCGCGCCCGCCAGCTGGAGCCGTTGCAAGACGTGGAGGTCAATGTCACGCGAAGTTGCTTGGTCATCGGCGGCTGCCCCAGTGGCGTCGCCTGTGCGTCCATGCTGGCCGCCATGGGCGTTCGGGTCCATCTCGTGGAGAAGGAAGCTGAGCTGGAGGGCGTCCACGGAAACGACGACCCTCTCGTGCGCCCCTTGGTCGCCGGCCTTGCCACCAACGGAAATGTCGCAGTCCATACCGCGGCCACGGTGCGAACCGTCGACGGCAGCCTGGGTCACTTCGATGTCGAACTGATCAGACAGGGCAAGGAAGAGAGAGTCACGGTTGGAGCCATCGTACTAGCGTCCGCCACAGGCATCGAAGAGGCTCGTAACGGGCTCGACCTCGCGACTTGCGTGGCCCTCGAGAAGGACGAAGACGGCCTGTACCTCAGTACACAGGGTATCCTGAACCCCTTGGATTTCGTGACCGAGGGTATGTTCAACTGTGGGCCGGCGCGTGCCGTCCTGGGAACAGAGGACGCCATCGTCGATGGCGAGGCAGCAGCCTCGCGAGCGGCCTGCATCCTCTCGTCGAGCGTGCTGCTGCGGCCGCCTGTGGTTTCCGTCGTCGTGCACGAAAACTGCGATGGCTGCGCCTACTGCGTGGACCCCTGCCCCACCGGGTCGATTACGCTGCTCGAGTTCATGGAAGCGGGCGCGATCAAGAAGGTCGTGGATGTCAACGAGACTACCTGCATAGGCTGCGGCATCTGTATGGCAACGTGCCCGAAGAAGGGCATCTTCGTCAGACATTTCAAGCCTGAGTACGCTGCGGATATGGTAGAGGCCGCGCTGCAAGGTGCAGGCAGCAGCGGCGACGAACCCCAGCCGCTTATCGTCTGCTTCTGCTGCAACCGCTGCGCCTATCCCGGCACGGATGCCGCTGCCTTGGTGGGGGCCCAGTATCCTACGAGCGTTCGCATCATCCGAACCGTCTGCTCAGGCACTATCCACCCCAACATCATCACCGACGCTCTCACTCAGGGAGCAGACGGTGTTCTCCTCTGCGGCTGTCATCCTGGGGAGTGCCGCTCACGCGAAGGGATCCGCAGGGCCCAGGACCGGGCCGAGGCTATAAGCCTCCTGCTCGAGGATTTCGGGCTCGAGCAGGAGCGCTTCCGTCTGGAATTCATCGCAGCGTCGGAAGGGCGAAAATTCGCACGCATAGTGCAGGAGATGACTGACGAGCTCGCCACGCTTGGGCCGAGCCCCTACAAGCAGTGAACCAAAGGATCAGCAAGCCTGCCCGTTGCGCCTATCCGAACTCCTCCTGCGTGAGGATCTCCGCAGCGCGCCCAACGGCCTCAGCCACAGCCTGCGAGAGCCCCGGGGACACCTCCTCCGGTATGCAGGCAACCTGACATGCCAGCACCGAGACCTCGACGTCGCACAGATCGCGCAACTCACGGAGCAGGTTGGAGGTAGGCACCTGGTGCATGGAGAAGTCGTCGGTCTTCGCCTCGGGCAGGCTATCGATGTCCAGATTGAAGAGATCACCCGGCTCAAGGGCGCGGTCGATCGCATCCACGATCACGATCCTCGACGGTTTCACGTCAGACAGCAATACATCAAAGAGGATGTTCCGCACCGAGGTCCCGGCGTCCAGCACGCAGACGTCCGCAGGGATCGCGCAGTTCCGCTGACAGTACTCAGCCACCGCCGGGCCAAATCCGTCATCGCCGAACAACACGTTCCCACAACCCAGGATCAGGGTCCGCTTGTTGTACCAGTCGGCCACCGTCCTCACCCACCTCCCTGCGAGTGGGCAGCATGTCTACCCACCTAACACTTCAGTCCGTCCACATGAGACATGCGGACGGACTGAAGTGCTTCCTCAAGCCATACTAACCAGAAAGCCTCCTGCTGAAGCCAGCCGCTTCAGCAGGTCCTCAATTGGCTAAGGTCTCAATCACCTCCCCCTGCGAGTCGCGGATCTCGATCTTCACTAGTATTCTGCCGGATAGATCGTGGGTCGAACACGACAGGCAGGGATCGTAGGCGCGTATCGCCATCTCAATCTTGTTGAGAATGCCCTGATCGTAGTTGCCGTCCTTGATCAGAGTCTGCGCCGCCTGCTTGACGGACATGTTGATCGGCGCGTTGTTGTGCGTCGTGCCTACGATGAGGTTGACGTCCGTGACCAGCCCGTTCTCATCCGTCTCATAGTCATGGATCAACGTACCCCGCGGCGCCTCAACGGAGGCCACACCTCGTGCGGCACGCGGGGTGACCGGCACCCGGGTATCGGTACTCGTGATCTCCGGGTCGTTGAGAAGTTCCACTGCCTTCTCAGCGTTGTAGAGCAGCTCAATCAGCCTTGCCCAGTTGTACAGCAACGTCAGCTGAATCGGCCTGCCGAATTTCTCGCGGAACTCCTCGAGCTCCGCCTGAGCTAAAGGCGTGCTCAGTTGATCACAGACGTTCATACGGGCGAGCGTGTTCGTACGATAGATCCCGGACGGGTTGTCCAGGTCCATCGAGAACGGGCCCCACTTCTTGGCGTACGGAAACTTCAGGTAGGTCCAGGGCTCGATGTGCTCTCCGATGTACTCAGTATACTGATCGTACGCGAACTCCTCGTACGTGCCATCGGGCTTCATCAGCCGGGCCTTCCCATCGTACAGATCCATAGTCCCGTCATCGGTCACCGTACCCAAAAAGCCCGTGGTGATGACTCCAGTGGTCTGCACGAGATCCAGATACTTCGCGAAGAGGTTCTCTTTGGCGTACGCAATGGCAAACTTGGCGAACTCCAAAACCTCATTGGCCATTGGGAGGACCTGTTGGCGTTCAGCTTCCGTCAACGGCTTGCTGAATCCGCCCGGTACGGCCGTCACCGGATGAATGCTCTTCCCGGAGACAATGTTCAGCATCTGTGCCCCGAGGTGCCTGTTCCGGACAACCTGCCTTCCGATATCAGGATGCGCCTGTACTATCCCGATGACGTTCCTCACCGAGTAGTCGGCGTCCGGACCCATGACGAAGTCCGCGCCGGCGAGGAAGAAGAAATGCAGGATGTGCTCCTCGGTAAACGCGATAGCGTTGCAGAGTTCGCGCAGCTTCCGCCCCGCACTCGGTGGCGTTACGCCAAATACCGCATCGTTGGCCTTCGCTGAAGCCAAGTGATGCGACCACGGGCACACGCCGCAGATACTCGTTGTGATGCGCGGGAGCTCCTCCACGGGCCGGCCAATGCAGAACTTCTCGAACCCACGAAGCTCAACGACATTGAAAAACGTGTCTGCGACGTTGCCACTGTCGTCGAGGTGTATGGTAACCTTGGCGTGGCCCTCAATCCTGGTTACTGGAGCAAGCGTGATCGTTCTCATCTGTCCAGCCCCCTATCTCTTGGGCCGCTCAGGTAGCGGCCTGAGCCGATTCTGAGCGCCGATGTACCTGTTCAACAGAGCGCGCCTATCCTCTACCTGCTTGGCGTCCAGCCCGATCGATGAGATAGCGCTCATCATGTCGACCATGGGATTAGCGCCCTTGCGGATCGGACCGAAACACCCACGACACGGCATATGCCCCTTGATACAACGCGGGACGGTCACACCGTTATCTCCCTCCTTGTGGCCACAGCCTGCCAGAGTCACGGGCCCCAGGCACAGGTACCCCTGCTCCATGAAGCACCTTGTGTGCTCGTAGGGTTCCCCAAGCTTGAAGTCCACCGAGTCCAGGGTCCTCTTGATCGCGCCGCCCGCTGCTTTCTTCTCGCGCTTCAGCGGACACTCGTCACAGACGCTGCGCTCGGGAAGCTTGAAGGACTTGCCCTCCAGGAGCGCAGTCAGTGCCTTGACAATAAGATCGGGGTTTGTGGGACAGCCTGGAATGTAGACATCCACGGGGACGATCTCATCGACGCCGTACACCCTGTCCAGCAGCGGCGGGATGTTCTCCGCAGGAGTGTCGCCGGGCTCCGTCGTCTTCGACTCCCTGTACACCTTCTGATACAGGGCCTCCAGAGGGAACATGTTCGCGAGGGCGGGGATCCCTCCGTAGCACGCACATGAACCGAGGGCAATCAGCGTGCCGCACTTCTTCCTCATCTCCTCGGTGACATGCTTCTCCTTCTCGTTCCTGACACCTCCGGAGATGATCCCCACATCCGCCTCGGGGATTTCGAGCTTTTCTCCTTCCCCCGTCTGCCCGTAGTACTTGTGGTCCATCAACACGGGCATATGGACAAAGTCGAGCTGGGGCAGCAAGTCCAGCAGCGGCTCGCCGATGTCCAGGATCGTGACCTCACATCCTCCACAGATGTTCAGCCACTCTTCTGCCACTTTTACTGGCATGATACCCTCCTCCCTCTATCGGAGACTCGATCACCTACACAGGATCGTCGGCTTTCTCGGCAAGTAGCCGCTCGACTGTCTCTAAGAGAAGCTGCGGTTCGAGAGGCTTCTCCATGAATTCGTCTATGGGGAAAAACTTCGGGTGTTTGGGGTCGCCCGGGAAATCGAACCCCGTCTGTTCACGTACCGATGTCGCTACGATGATGGGTATCCTCTGGTAGCGTGGATCCTTCCTGATCCCCCGTGCGAAGGTAAAGCCTTCGGCGAACCTCCTCATCATGATGTCTAAGATGATGAGGTCGGGGATCTCTTCCTCCAAGCGTTTCAGCCCCTCGTCCTCGTTGTAAGCGCAGCTCACCTCGTACTGTCCCGTCTCGAGGATCGCTTTCGTGGCGTCCACGAAATCCGGATCATCATCGATGACTAGTATCCGAGCTCTACTCATTGTCCTCGCGCCACTAGCAGTTGCTGTCGCACGTCTCCTTCCACCCAGCCCCTCTTCTCAACCTCCCTCGACTACCACCTCCTTAACGACCCTCCGCGTGTAGAGGAGCACTGTACCCTCCTCCGGCCAGACGCGCACATCGAAACTCTTGCCTCGGTATTCCTTCTCCTTCGCCCTGGCGCTCTCCTCCCTGTCGTACTGTTCCCCGTCCCAGAAGTATTTCTTGCCCTCGAAATACCGCACTCTCTCTGGCATCTCTCGAATCCTTTGAAAGATCTCCGCTATCCAAAGCCTCAGACAGGGGGAGCCCAGCCAGAGCCTCAGGCCTTATAGGGGCTGGGGCCGAGCTCACGAACAGTCTCGGTCATCTCCCGAACCACCTCGGCGAACCTCGGACCCTCGGACGCCGACACCCATTCCAGTCTGAATCGCTCGGGCTCCACGCCGAAATCCTCCAGCATGAGCTCGATGGCTTCCTTTCGGCCCTCCGCTCTTAAATTGCCTTCGAGGTAATGACAATCTCCGGGATGACAGCCCAAAATCAAGACGCCATCGGCGCCTTTCGTGAGCGCGTCGATGACCAGGTTCGGATGCACCATCCCGGAGCACATGACCCGGATGATCCGCAGATTCGTAGGATATTGAACTCGGGACACACCTGCAAGATCGGCCCCTGCGTACGAACACCAGTTACAGCAGAAGGCGATGATGATCGGTTCGAGTTCCTCGTTCGCCATATCCCGCAGAGTCCTTTCTTAGGCTACCTCCAAAGCAGCGTCTACCATCGCGCTCAACTGCTCCAGCCTGAAGCTGCGGATGTATATGCCCTTCTTGGGGCATGTTGCCTGACAAACGCCGCAGCCCTTACAGAGCGCTGCATCTCGTTCTATGCCCTTCTTGATACTCCCTTCATACATGTATTCGATCAGCGACAGCGCGTTGTACGGGCAAGGATCGATGCAGTAGGCGCACCCGTCGCAGTTCTCATCCACCACCTCGGATATGGTCGCCTCCAGCGCGATCTCGTCCTTCGAGAGGAGGGTAGCCGCCCTGGCAGCGGCGGCGTCCGCCTGAGCGATACTCTCCTCCACCGACTTGGGACAGTGAGCCAGGCCGCACATGAAGACACCGTCCGTAGCGAAGTCCACCGGTCGCAACTTCATGTGCGCCTCGAGGAAGTATCTATCCTGATTAAGGGCTACCTTGAACAGCTTGCTCACTTCCTCGGTATCGCCCCTGGGCACAATGGCAGCAGCCAAAACCACCATGTCACAGTCTATGTGAACGGTAGCATTCAGAACCGGGTCCAGAGTGGAGACACGCAGCCCACCATCGCTCGAGGATACCCGAGGTTTCCGATCCTCCTCGTAGCGGATGAAGCGGACGCCCCTTTCCCTAGCCTCTCTGTAGTACTGTTCGTACAAGCCGTACGTCCTGATGTCACGATAGAGTACGGTTACGGCCATGTCCGGACGCAACTTCTTGAGGGCGAGCGCGTTCTTCACCGCTTGCGAACAACAGACTCGGCTGCAGTAGGGCCGTTCCTCGTCTCGCGAGCCGACACACTGAATCATGACAACCGATTTCAGCTCCTGCAGCTCCACCCTGTTGCTGGAGATCCACTCCTCCAGGGTAACCTGTGTCAGCACCCGCGGATGCTCTCCGTAGAGGTATTCGGTCGGTTCGTATTCCGTCGCGCCCGTGGCGACGATAGCCACACCGTGCCCCACCCGCTTCTGCGTGCCGTTACGCGAGATCGTGGACGTGAAATTCCCCACCGACCCCTCAACCTCCGACAGCGTGCTTCCCACATAGACGGTTATCCGCGGATGAAACTCGATCCTCTCGATAGTCTGAGTCAGTGTCTGCTGAGGATTTCCGCCGTTAAGCAGGCTGTGGATGTGCCTGAAGTTCCCTCCCAGTTCTTCCTCTTTCTCAACCAGATGCACCTGGAACCCCTGGTCGGCGAGGTTGAGAGCGGCCGTCATGCCCGCCATGCCTCCGCCGATCACAAGGGCTGCGTTGTTCACTTTCAGGCTGCTCTTGTGCAGGGGTTCCAGAGTCCTCGCCTTAGCCACCGCCATCCGCAGTAGGTCCTTCGACTTCTGGGTTGCCTTCTCGGGCTCACGCATGTGCACCCACGTGCACTGATCGCGGATATTCGCCATCTCGAACAGGTACTCGTTGAGACCCGCCTCCCGACAGGTGTTGCGGAAGAGAGGCTCATGGGTCCTCGGGCTGCACGACGCCACAACCACACGGTTGAGGTCGTGCTCCGCGATCATCTGCTTGATCCCCTCCTGAGTGTCCGTCGAGCAGGTATAGAGATTGTCCTCTGCGTAGACGACGTCGGGCAGTGTCCTCGCATACTCGACCACCGACGGCACATCGGCGACTCCGCCGATATTCTTGCCACAGTGGCAGACAAACACACCGATACGCGGTTCCTGGCCCGTCACGTCCTTTTCGGGCGGATACTCCTTGCCTCTGATCAACGAGCCTCGTGCCTCTGCCAGAAGCGCCATCGCCTTGGAGGCACTAGCCGAGGCCTCCATCACCGTCTCCGGGATGTCCTTAGGCCCAGCGAATGGGCCACAAACATAGACCCCAGGTCGTGACGTCTCGACGGGAGCGAGGCCTTGTGTGGCCGCGAAACCGTGCTGATTGAGGTCAATGCCATACATCCGCACCAGGTCATGCGCGTCCTGAGGAGGCCCAAGACCGGTGGAAAGCACGACCATGTCAAACTCTTCCGTGACGCGCTCGCCATCCTCCCCCTGATAGGTGATCTTCAAGTTGTTGTTTTCGGCGACTTCCTTGATCGACGAGGGCGAACAACGCACGTACCTGACGCCCAACTCCTTGGCACGATTGTAGTACGCATCGAACCCCTTGCCGTATGCACGCATGTCGATGTAGAAGATCGTGCATTCGAGGTCTGGCTCGTGCTCCTTGGCAATCACAGCCTCTTTCGTGGCGTACATGCAGCAGACCGAGGAACAGTAGTTCCTGTCTACCTCTCGCGATCCGACGCACTGGATCCACGCGATCCTGTTGGGATGCTTCAGGTCAGATGGCCTGAGCACCTTCCCAACATACGGCCCGCTGGCGGAGAGGATGCGCTCGAACTGCAGGCTCGATATGACGTTCGGGTATCTGCCGTAGCCGAATTCCTTCTTGAGCTCAGGATTGAATTGCTCGAATCCTGGGGCCAGGATAACCGCACCAACGTCGATCTCTTCGGTCTGATCCTCCTGGTCGAAGTCAATCGCCCCAGCGTCGCAGAAGTTCTCACACGACCTGCATACGTCGTTGAGCAGGTGCATGCAGGTATGGGGGTCGATCGTCGCCACCTTCGGTATCGCCTGAGGGAACGGTACATAGATGGAAGATCGCGGTGCCAGGCCCGCATCGTAGTCAGCGAGTATCGGCCTGGGTTCCCTCAGGGTGACCTTGGATAGATCGACTACGTCAACCGGACAGACGACTTGACAGGCACCGCAGGCCATACAGATGGGAGAGTGCTTGTCATAAGGAGTCGAGATCTTCCGGTCTGCACCGCGGTTGAGGAAAGTGACAGCGCCAACGCCCATTCGTTCCTGACACACCCTGGCGCACAGTCCGCAGAGGATGCAGTCCTCGTTCTTCTTCGGGAAACGAGTGTCCTCGAGTCCCAGACTGCTCGCGAGCTGCTTCAGCGCCACTGCATCCGGACAGCGCGCAAGCAATAACTCGACCATCATCCGGCGAGTTTTGAGCACCCTTTCCGTGTCGGTCTTGACGACGAGGCCCTCCTGCGCCGGATAGACGCAAGACGCCTCGATCTTCGAGCCCCGCGGCGTCTCCAATTCCACAAGACACACACGGCAAGCGCCGTAAGGCTCCAAGGACTTGTGATGACAGAGAGTGGGGATCTTGATGCCGAGCTTCTCCGCAGCCTCGATGACCGTCGATCCCTTCTCGACCTCGACCTCGATCCCGTTAATCGTCAGTCTCACCATGTCATATACCCTGTGCAGAGTATGACTAGCTAACGTCCGCTCGGGCCCAGCCTCAGCCCTCGTCTCGCTCCGTATCTAGCGTGTCAAACCGATACACAGCGTCGTCTGTCCTGTGCTCGTATCGGAGCTGCAATTCCGGCCTTCCCGCCATCAGCGTGCGTATCGTCTCCAACATATCTCCCAAAGGCTTGCGGTCCGGATGACTGTGACGGAACGTGGCCCTGACCGTCGTTCCCTTCCCTGGCTCAGATACGATCTCGAACTGTCCCTCGCTCTCTCGCGCGGCCTGTGCCAGCAACGGAATGCCCAAGCCGACTTGCCGTGTCCTCTTCGTCGTGAAGAAAGGATCAAGGACTCTTTCCCGAGTCTCCGGATCCATTCCCGCGCCGTCGTCCCTGATCTCGATTACCAGCAGGTCCTCTGTCGTGTCCTCGACGATGAGAATCTCAACGCGCTGCGCCGACGAAGCCAGCGAGTTCTCTGCTATGTCCAAGACATGAAGCGCGAGATCCTCCATCTATCCACGTACTACCAGCCGACCGTGCTCGCCCCTGAGCGCCATCGCAATCTCGCTGAGCGTTACCTCCGCGACGCGAAAGCACGTAGAGGTCTTGCCGATGTCATTCAACGAGTGGGCGTCAGAGGACCTCACCACCGGGAGATCCCCCCAGCTGTCGAATGACGCGTACGGCGACAGCTCCACACCGTCCAGTGGAAGCCCCTCGGGGATGAAGCCGAGCTGTCCGACGAGGCCGAACCGCTCGCGGTCGATATGAGCTGCGATGGCCAAGCCTCCACAGTCATGGATCACTCTCACGGTCTCTTCCAGCGAGAAACTCGTCGCACCGATCAAAAGCTTCGTGGTGCAGTCCACAACGTTATCGCACTCGTCAACGACCACCTGGAACCCGAAAACATCCGGATCATTCTCGCCCGCCAAGTTCTCGTACACGCGGTCTTGAAGGCGCATTACCTGTCCCTCATCAGCGAAGAGACCGAGAATGTGCACCTCCTCACGAGTGGTGACCTCCATTCCGGGTATGATGGTGAGGCTCTCCCTCTGCCCAGCTCGCAGCACAGCACCGACGTTCTCGGCCGAGTTGTGGTCACATATCGCGATAGCATCTAAGCCTATACATTTCGCCTGCTTCACGATCGCCGTCGGCACCATCTCGAGCTCAGCGCAGGGTGAAAGGCAGGTGTGCAAGTGCAGGTCCGCTCGCAGCTGCCTCATCACGTCGCCCCGCGTGGCACCCGGCTTTGCTAGGGGATCCCGCCGATCCCCAACTCATAGAGCTTGCCAGCCACTTCAAACGTAGGCAGTGGCGTCACCATGATCGGTATACCTTCGCTCTCCGCCTTCTCGATAGTCTCTGCCTCCGGCTCTCTTCCGTTCACCAGCACGATTCCGGCGAGCTCATTCATGCTGGCCACTGCAACGATGTTCTGATGGATCTGCAGTGTGACCCAGAGGTTTCCCTTCTTGGCGTGGGCGATCACATCGCTCATCAAATCGCTTGCGTATCCTGCAGTGACCTCCGTATCCAAATGCCCGCTCGCGGTTCGGACCGCGAGACCGAGCTTCTCGACTATTTCGGCCAGCCTCACCTTTTCCTCCCCGTCAGGATCGCGATTTTGATCTGGGTGCCTTTGCCCGGGGCCGAGATGATCTCCATCTCGTCCGCACACTTTTGCATATTGACCAGGCCCATCCCGGCACCGAAGCCGAGCTCTCTCACCCACTGCGGGGCCGTCGAGTACCCGGGTTGAAGGGCTTTCTCGACGTCGGGGATTCCCGGGCCCGAATCCGTCACATGCACGGTTATCCGCCCTGGCTCGAGCCTGACCGAGATCCTTCCCCCCTCTGTGAACACGATGAGGTTCATCTCCGCCTCGTAAGTGGCTATCGCCACACGGCGGACCACCCCGGGGTCCAAGCCGAGACGTTTCAACGTGCGCTTCAGTCGACTTGAGCTTTCCCCGGCTCGCTCGAAATCACGCCCGACGACGTCATACTCGAATGCCAGCGTGGTCCTGTCGGCCACGATGTCTTCGAAGATGTGACTGGCGCGGTACCGATGTATCTCCTCCTCGTGATAGTCGATCTCCAACTTCTTCAGCAGCCCCTCAACGATATCGCCCTTGGTGATCACACCCACCAGCTTGCCGCTCCGCCGCTCGACCACCGCGAATCGCCCAAAACCCGATGTCTCGAATTTGCTGACCGCGTGCACTAGCGGCTCGTCATCGTAAAGAGTCTCGACGTTCCTCGTCATTTTATTCTCGATCAGCGAGTCCCCTTCCCTATCATAGAGCCACTTGATGAAGTCCTCGAGACTGATGATGCCCACCAGCCGATCCCCATCCACCACGGGGGTTCCCGAGATCCGCTTGTCGCGGAAGATCTCCCTCAGCTCGCTCATCGGCATCTGCGGTCGAACGGTGATGACGCTCCGGCTCATCACCTGGCTGACCTTCATCTCATAGACCAGCTCCTGAACCCTGGTGAACGGCATTATCCTGCACCACCGCTGCTAGTCCGTCGACTCAGACACCCCAATGAGTCCACGCCTGTACAAACGGCCGCAGCTCTCAAACATCGGCAGCCTGGTCCACAACAGGGGCAACTCCTGTCTTTTCGCCATCTCGACGGTCTCCTCATCCGGCCTCTTGCCCCGGACAAAGCAAATGGCCACGATGTCCGCCATCTCCGCCGTGCGCACTACCTGCTGGTTGGTCAACCCTGTCAGCAGAAGCGAACCCGGCTTACCGTAGGCGAGCACATCGCTCATCAGGTCCGCCCCACAGCCCATGCTCACCTCTAGCGACAGCAGGTGTGCCCCCGCCAGCACTTCCGCGCCGAGGATATCCCTCACCTCTTCTAGCGTCATCTTCTCAGCACCAACCTCAGAACCGACCGATGTCTCACCTGTCACTACACGTTCCGTAGTCACTATCCTCTCCATTCATCCCCTGGCCTCTTTGTCACACCTGACACAGCGCCTCGCTTCCGCCACCGCCATCTCCTCAGTGAAGCCCAACTGCACTTCCCTGAAGCTGCCTTCCCGTTCCACCACCGGTAGCTCTGGCATTGCCGGCTTATGCAGTTTCGCCACCTCAGCGTCGCTGAGTTCGACCGCGTCGACGTCCATCACCGGCCGTGTCACGCTGTACTCCCTCTGCACTGGCCGTCCCTCGATGTGTCTCTGTATCATTCGGGCGACGGTCTTTCCATGAGCCATTGCTTGCACGACCGTGGATGGTCCCGTGACCACGTCGCCGCCGGCGAAGACTCCCTCCATTCCGGCGTACAACGTCTCTGGATTGACTTCGATGGTGTTCCAGCGGGAGAGCTGAAGTCCGCCTTCCCCTGCTACACACATCACGTCAGGCTCCTGGCCGATCGCCGGGATCAAGGTGTCGATCTCGACCGTGAACTCCGATCCCTCAATCGGAACCGGCCGCCTCCTGCCACTCTGGTCGAAATCGCCCAACTTCATCCTCACGCATTCGATGCCCCTCAGCGTCCCATTGTCCGATAGCACCTTGACCGGGGCGACCAGCAACTGAAGTTCGATTCCTTCCCGGTCCAGCTCTTCGATCTCCTCCTGCGCCGCGGGCATCTCCCCTCTTGTTCGCCTATACAGTACCTTGACATCCTTGCCCAGACGCCTGGCGACTCGCGCTGCATCGACCGCGGCATCCCCACCGCCGATCACAGCCACCTTCTGTCCGATCTCGACCTCTTGCCCAAGGTTGATCGCACGTAAGAACTCGACCGCATCCATCACCTGGGGAGACTCCTCGCCCTCGATTCTCAGCTTCAGTCCCTTATGAGCCCCCGTGGCGACGAAGACGGCCTTGTACTGTTGCCTTAGATCAGCGATTTGCACGTCCCGTCCTACCGCCGTGTTCGTCCTGATCTCGACGCCCACTTTCTTGATGAGATCGATATCGTAGTTCAGGATATCCTTCGGCAACCGATAGTCCGGGATCCCAGTCGCGAGCATACCGCCGGCAACCGGAAGCGCCTCGAAGATCGTGACGCGATAGCCCTCGAGGGCTAGGTAGTAGGCGCAGGTGAGTCCCGCGGGGCCGGCGCCGACAATGGCAACCTGTTCTGGCTTGGGCGGCTTTGGCTTCGGCGTGAGCTCAAGGCCTTTTTCGCGCTCATAGTCCGCCACGAATCGTTTGAGCGCCCGGATCGAGATCGGCTCTCCCCCTCCCTCGCCAGATCGGCACTTGGCCTCACACGGAGCCGTACAGACCCTCCCGCAAATGGAGGGCAATGGATTCTCCAGCCTGACCACCGCGGCCGCCTTCTCGAACCTGCGCTGTGCAATCAAGCCGATGTAGCAGGGCACATCCTGCCCAAGCGGACAGGTGTGCTGGCAGGGCGACGAGATGATGCGCTTGCAGACTGCAGCCGGGCATCTCTTATGTTTGATGTGCGACTCATACTCATCCCGGAAATAGCGGATGGTACTGAGGACTGGGTTAGGGGCAGTCGCTCCCAGTCCACAAAGCGAGCCGTCCTTTACCGCATGCGATAGCTCCTCGAGAAGCTCGATATCACCCTCTCTCCCATCGCCGGCACAGATCCTCGTCAGGATCCCGCACATCACATCCAAGCCTTCACGGCAGGCTGTGCACTTGCCACATGACTCGTCGCGCAGGAAATCGATGAAGTACCTCGCGACATCGACCATGCAGGTGTTCTCGTCCATCACGATGAGCCCACCCGAGCCCATGATCGAGCCCACCTCCGCGAGCCTCTCGTAATCGATGGGCAAATCGAGCAGTGACGTCGGGATGCAGCCACCCGAAGGTCCGCCGGTCTGCACGGCCTTGAATTTCCTGTCGTTCTCTATCCCTCCGCCGATATCGTAGACGATCTCCCGGAGGGTGATGCCCATCGGAACCTCTACGAGGCCCGTGTTCTTCAGCTTACCCACCACGGAGAACACCTTCGTCCCCTTGCTGGTCTCGGTCCCGATGCTGGCGAACCACTCCCCTCCCCTGCGAATGATCTCAGGGACGTTGGCCCAGGTCTCGACGTTGTTGATGTTGGTGGGCTCACCCCAGACTCCCGATTCCACTGGAAATGGAGGCCTGACCCTGGGTTCGGGCGGTCGGCCTTCCAAGGAGGCTATCAACGACGTCTCCTCACCGCAGACAAAGGCCCCGGCTCCTCTGTGAATGGAGATATCGAAGTTGAAGCCGGTGCCGAGTATGTCTTCCCCGAGCAAACCGTATTCGCGGGCCTGCTGAATGGCCTTGATCAGGCGCTCGCGGGCCAAAGGATACTCGTATCGGATATAGACGTGGCCTTGCGACGCACCAATCGCCCTCGCGCCGATGACCATGCCCTCCAGAACCGAGTGGGGATCCGACTCGATGATGCTGCGATCCATGAAGGCGCCCGGGTCGCCCTCGTCGGCGTTGCAGACGATGTGCTTGCGGCCCCCGTTCGCCGCACGCGCCAACCCCCACTTCGTGCCCGTAGGGAAGCCGGCACCACCGCGCCCTCTCAGCCCGGAACGTTTCACCTCCTCGATGATTTCCTCTGGGGTCATCCGGGTGAGCGCCTTGACGAGCCCTGCGTAGCCCTCTCGAGCGATGTACTCGTCAATCCTCTCGGGATCGATCATCCCCCGGTTACGGAGCGCGATCAGCCGTTGTTTGCTGAAGAAGGGGATGTCGCCCATGATCGGGACGGGCGCGACTTCCCCCGGCGGGGTGAACATCAACCGCCTGACCGGCCTACCCTTGAGGAAATGCTCTTCGACGAGATGCGGAACATCCTCTTCCGTCACGAACTGGTAGAAGATCTCATCCGGCTTGACGACCATCACGGGTCCCTGCGCACAGAACCCATTGCAGCCCGTGAACACGATGCCAATCTCATCCTGGAGATTGTGCCTGCGCAGCTCCTGCTCCAGCACCTCTCCCACCCGGAAGGACTTGTTGGACACGCAACCGGTCCCCGCACAAAGCATGAGGTGCGTCCGATATGGTTTCATGGGAGGAGCGCCCTTCTTCTCAGATCCCTGTCTCTCTCCGACCCTAGCCGACGCGTTCGCTGCCTACGGCCAGCGCGTATTCCTGAACCACGTTGCCAGACAAGACGTGATCCGCGAAAATCCGCCTCGTCTTGTCCTCGTCCAAATCCACGTACTTCACCGGAGCCTCTCCCTTGAGCTCCACGGTCATCATGGGCTCTCGGCTGCAGAGGCCGGCACAGCCCGATGTGGTCAGGATGATGTCTTTGGTCTCCCTTTCCCCCACCAGGCTCATGAGCACGCTCATGATCTTCCTGGCGCCAGCGGCTATCCCGCACGTGCCCATGTGCACTGTGACCTTCGCCCGCGCTTGCCCTTCGCGCAGACTCATGGTCTTGGCCATTTGCTGCTTGATCTTCTCCAGATCCTCTGCTCTGATCTTCGGCACGACCCATCCTCCTTCAGGCAGCGTACCTGTTTAGCACTGCGGCTGCGGCGGTCGGAGTCAGGTTACCGTACAGCTCCTCAGCCACCGTGACTACAGGGGAGAGTCCACAACAGCCTACACAACGAACGGTTTCTAGACTGTACTTCATGTCAGGGGTCGTCTCGCCAACACCGATGCCGAGTTCGCGTTCTAGCCTGTCGACGATCCGCGCAGCGCCCTTCACGTGACAGGCCGTCCCCAGGCACACTGTGATCACGTACTTGCCGCGCGGCGTGAGGCTGAATGCCTTGTAGAACGTGGCTATACGCAGGATATGCTCAAGCGGAATCCGTTTCTTCTCAGAGATTCTCATCAGCACTTCCGGTGGAAGCCAGTTGAGACTCGCGTTGACGTCCTGCAGTATGGGCACGAGCACCTCACTGCCACCCTCATACGCGTCGATAATTCTGTCGACCTTGGCGCGCGTCTCTTCAGCGAGCTCCGGAAGTGGCACGATCATTGGTTCAAGATAGACCCGGTTCCTCGTCAGGCAGTGCTGGGCACACTCCTCGCAGCCCGTGCACCTGTCCGTATCGACGTAACGCGCCTTCTTCCTGACACGCACCCTGAAGTGGCCGGCGGTTCCCTCCACCGACTCGACCTCCGAGTACGTCAGCTTCTCGATATTCAGGTGGCCCCCGCAATCGACCATGCGCGGTGCAAGGGTACACATCGCGCAGTCGTTGGTCGGGAACGTCTTGTCGAGTTGGGCCATCACCCCGCCGATGGAGGGGCCTTTCTCGACCAGGTAGACCTTGTAACCGGAGTCGGCGAGATCCAGCGAGGCCTGCATGCCTCCAACACCGGCTCCGACCACCAGCACAGCTCCAACCTTTCGGCCGTCCTCTTCAGCCATCGGTTCTCCCTCTCGCTCGATTCAATCAGGCTGTGATGCCCGACAGTAGTCCCTCCGCGCCGACGAAATGCCTCCGTATTCCCAATCGATCCGCCGGTATCCCGAATGCCAATCCCATGAGCTGTGTGAAGTAAAGCACCGGCAGGCCGAACCGGGCCTCGTACTTCTCCTCGATCTCGGCCTGGCGCGTGTCGAGATTCGCATGACACAGAGGACAGGCAACGGCAATTGCGTTCGCCCCAACGGCTTTCGCATCCTCCAGTATGTCGCGGGTCAACTTGAGAACCACATCGGTCTCGGTCAGCGCGAATGCGCCGCCACAGCAGTCCGTCTTATAAGACCAATCGAGTGTCTCGATACCCAGCGAGCGAAGCAGGTTGTCCATGCTCATCGGGTACTCACACTCGTCGAACTGCATCACCTTGGGTGGCCGTGTCAGGAGACAGCCGTAATAGCACACTACCTTCAGCCCCGGCAGCTCGCGTGTGACCGTCTCCGCGACCGCCTCGCCATTCGCGAAAATCTCCAGCGGGTGCAGAACCCTCACGTTCTTCGGCAACGGCGCGTCAAGGATATCACTGAGCTTCGCTTCCAGCTCCGGATCCGCCGTCGCCTCATGGTGCGCTGTCTTGAGACGAGCGAAGCAAGAAGCGCACGGGGCGACAACGTCGGTCAGCCCCATCTTCTCCGCCAGGCGCAGACTCTCGAGGGGAAGTGCTATGGATAGCAGCCTGGACGTGGAGTGTGCAGGAGAAGTACCGCAGCAGATCCAACCTTTGATCTCCTGAAGTTCAATGCCAAGCTTCTCGCATACCGCCCTGAAGGAGATGTCGTACTCGGCAGCAGTCGAGTGCAGAGAACAGCCCGGGTAGTAAGCGTATCTCCCTGTCATTACCTGCCGACCTTTCCCGATACCGTCGTCGCAGGAGTCCCTTGTCTCGGCGCGTGTACCCCCAAAGCAACTCCCTATCAGCTGCCCCTGCTTTCGCTCTCAAGCCTCTTCACACGACGAAAGATTCTCCTCGTCGTCCGCGCACCCGTGAAGCTGGGAAACAGCTTGAGCTTGCCTTTCCGGAGCATCTTGACGCCGAGCCCGGCATCCTTGAGGAAATCGAACGTCCTCAGCTTCAGGTCCACGATCATGCCGAGCTCGAACATTCGCCCGAAGTTTCGGATGCTGGCGAGCGATGCCTTGTAGAAAGAGGCCACCCGAGGGATAGCCGGCTTCACTCCTCGCCGCAGAGCGATGGTCTTCACAGCATCCATGACCCTGGCGACGTCGACTTCCTGCGGGCACCTCGTGGTGCACGTCTCACACGACGCGCAGAGCCACATCGTCTTGCTGTCAAACACCAGATCGTCGAGGCCAAGACGGACGGCGTGGATGATCTGGAGTGGCGTGTAGTCCATCGCGTAGGACACCGGGCAACCGGCTGCACACTTCCCGCACTGAAAGCACAGGTTCACATTCTGGCCGCTCTCCCGGAATACCGCCTCGGCCAACTCCGATTGCGCCGGAATTGTCAGTTCAAGTTGCATGGTCTACACTTTCCTCCCCATGGCGAGCATAGCGCCAGCTCGGCCCCCAACCTCACTTCGATCCGTTCCCCGAACCCTTCCTTCAGCTCGCGCCGCCCTTGTGCAGATGAAAGTGGCAGTTGCGGCCCACCGTCTCCCTCAGCAGACAGCGCTCTCGGAAGTGTATGCCGCACCGGTAGCAAACCTCGTCCGCCCCATTGGCGCGGTTCACAATGCCCACTGAAAGCCGGTCGAGCAGCTCCGCCGTCTCGCGCAGCTGCTCCGGTGGCGATGCTCCGAGGACTTGCTGCAGCGCCTTGCCCGAGGCAGCATCATAACTCGCCAACAGGCGGCGACCTCTCTCCGTCAGCGAAAGCCTGACGGCTCGCCGGTCGTCTTCGGCCTCGGCGCGGTGGATGAGGCCGCGCCGTACCAGTCGATCGACCGCCTTGCTCGCCGCGGCGTTGCTGACCCCCAGAAAAGCAGCCACGCTACCCACCGTGTAACCGTCGGTGAGCGACACCATCTTGAGCAGCTTCAGCTGCGAGAAGGTGACCTTGGCGCCGGTCACCTGACGGAGCTGCTCTTCCATCAGATCGTTCACCGCCGAGGTGAAGATCTGCGCGCTTCCTAGGAAGTCCCGGACGAACTGAGTAGAGGGGCGCGCTACTTCCACAAGGCACTCCCTTGATTCTGCCCTGCAGGGCGATGGCCGGGGCAAATTTTAACCTTGCGAATCATTAACCAAGTTAATAATAAACCAAGACTAAGGAAAGACCCTTAGTCGGCCCCTGGAAATCCCTTATTCTGCCGCAAAGCGTACCCGCCCGGGCGCAGCTAACCGCCTCCAGCGGGGGGTTGCTCTCTAAGCGATCGCGTTGCCGCGCGATCTACGACCTTCCTACAGCCTCCCTCAGAACCTGCAGGAAGCGCGGGATATTGAGTGGCTTCGTCAGATACAGTACGGGTAGGCTCATCCCTACCTGTTCCGCATTGGGAAAGCGCTCATCCGGTGTCTCCTCCAGCGATGACACCATGATGAGGGGGGTCTCGCGATACTGGGCGTATTTCTCCTCCGTCTTGATCGCCTGGTTCACTCCGTAGCCTTCTTCGACGGTCTCCATCATGACGTCGAGAATGATCACGTCCGGATCGTGCTCGACCAGCATTCGCAGGCCTTCTTTCCCCGAACTCGCCACGACGACGGCATATCCCTCGCTCTCGAGAAGCGCACTGACCGAAACCGTGAAGTCCTTGTCATCGTCGATTATCAACAGCTTCTTTTTCGCAACCATGGTCAGGCCCTTTCTACTTGCC
>Ga0209635_10000619_pt1 | contig 24870 bp, 34 predicted proteins | sample DeeMarSWOR230_32_FD_187463 | JGI IMG/M metagenome (GOLD analysis project Ga0209635, IMG submission 187463) | Marine sediment microbial communities from White Oak River estuary, North Carolina - WOR-2-30_32 (SPAdes) (version 2) | ecosystem: Environmental > Aquatic > Marine > Intertidal zone >...
TTTAGAATCTACTGTACTCAGATTTCCATGAACAAGATCATTATATGTTCTTATTAATCTATCAGCTATTGCAGGACTTCCACTATTACGTCTAATGTCATCGTCTGTTAAACGTCCTTTTTCACCAGCAAAAACAGTTAGCTGTGTTCTTGTTAATCCAACTGCACCTTTTGGTCGTTTTTTAATTAAATCTTCTAATGTCAACAAGGTAGTTAAATCTCCAGAAAGTAGTTTAACTGTTGGATCTGCTTGAAAGTCTTGTTTAGTTCTTATTGCTTCTGACTTTTCAAATGCACCCAACTGACTTAAGTTTGTTACTGGTTTACCTTTTTCTGGTGCTCTTCCTCCTGTTATAGGACTAGTTGTTCCAGCAGAAGTTATACGAAGTAATTCTTCTGTTCCAGGTTCAGTTCTTATATCTGGTTTATAATCTCTAATCCATTCAGAAGGATCTAAAACTCTATCTCCAGATGTAAAAGTTCGATCAACGGGATTCCATATAGCAGTTAATCGTTCTCCTGTAGTTATATTAATCATAGGTAAAGTCATAGGTGCTGTTGCTCTTGTTAAAGTCTCAGATGGATAAAGTTGCGCAATAGCTTTCTCAGGAGGAAGGCCTGCTTTAATAGCAGTACTAAGAAGTTTTCTTTTCTCTATTTCTGACTTTATTTCTTCCATTCCTTTTTTGTGCTCAAAAGACTCTAGTTCCATAGGAACTTGTTCTTTTTCTGGTCTAATCGCATGTTTAGGGGCAAGAGCTTGTAAAGCAACTTTTTTACGCTCTATCTCAGGTTTACCTTCAACTGTTTTAGCTAACATCTCTTGAGCTTTAAGCTTACGCTCAATTTCAGCAACTTCTTGCTGTTGTTTAAGCTTTTTAGATTTAATTCCTTCTATTGTCTCAGCTAAACTGACACCTTCGGCAAATCCTTTTCTACCTGCTCCTATAACACCTGCAGGTGATACCTGAGAACCAAAAGCAGCTAAAAGTTCTTCAGTACTAAATTTTGGTATTTTATATTCTGGCATATTAATTCTCCTTAATATCCTCTTACAAATCTTAATGTTTCAGCAGAAGGTCCTTTTCTAACAATTGGTTGTTGTGCAAGACCATAACCAATTAAGGAAGTACCAAGACCACCAAGCTGTTCTAATATTGCTTGTTGACGGGCATTTTCAGCAGCAACATTAGCCATTTCAGTTTGAGTAGCTAATCCATGAATTCCAAGAATAGCATTTAATTCAGCTTCGTCAATTCCAGCAAGTTTAGCATATTTATTGATTATATCGGTTCTTCCAGTTTCTAAAAGAGTTTGTAATTTTGTTTGATCTAATCCAAGTTTAGTGAGAGCAGCACCAGCCTGTGTTTGATAAAGATTTCTAACTCCTTCTTCTTGTCTTGCAGCTTCTCTACTTAATCGTTCAATATCTGCTTGAGTTCTAAATTGACTTACTCTTTGAGCAGCTTGTGTAGGAGCTTGAGCTAATAATTTTCCAGCAGCTCCAGTTCTTAATCCACCACCAGCAGCTAATTGTTCTCTAATCATTTGCTGTTGAAGAGGAACTGCACCATATTCTTCTTTTTGTTGTAATGCAACTGCTAAATCTCTAGCAGCTTTTTCTGATTCTCCTACTCCAGCCAGTCCTTTTTGATATTCTTCTCCAAGTCCTCGTATCTTAGATTCATAACCAGCTCCCAATTCTTCAATCCCTGCCCCATATTTTTGAGATAATGGTTGAAGGGTTTCATATTCTTGTCCAGTTAATCCTCTAGCTTTTTCAGCTCCTTGTTTAACTATTCCTGTTAAATAACCTATATCTGGACCTTTTGCTTTCTTTTTCTTACCAAAGATTGAGCCAGCTAATCCTGCTCCAGCTAATCCTGCTCCTACTAAAGTTTGCCATGCCATATTGTACCCCCTAACTTGCTGTAATTCGTTTCCAACCAATATTTGGAAATTTTATATATAAATATCCAGTTCCACTTAATAAAACTGGAATAATATCTCCAACTGAGCCTTCATTTGAAGAAGGAGCAGTTGTTCTTAAATCGTGTGTATGTGCACAATGAAACAAATCTTCTAAGTTTCTTTGTATAACTTCTGGTAATAGTTGTTCACTTATTGGATAATTTTGTGTTTTCATATTATTCTATTGGATCATGTTTTCTTACAAAAGCCATCATTTTAAATCCATCAATTTCTACTTCATTTGTATCATTATTATAAATTCTAAGTATTATCGAATATCCAGTTGGAATAATTGAACTATAGTCTGGTCTTAACCATTTAAAGAACCCTTTGCCATCTGTTGAGGTTGTAAATGAAGAGTTACCGTCTTTATCTTTTAAATCATAGAAAGTATCTCCATCATCAACTGAATAGGTAACGGTGTAAGTAGCTCCAGTATTTCTTCCAGACAGTATAACCTTTTCTAACATCTTTGCTTTATCATCATTAGAGAATCCTTCTGTTGAAAAATCAAAAGCTCTAGATCTAAAGTCAAACTCTATAGCAGCTCCATTATCACTATTACTCTCTAAAAACTTGACAATTTTTCCTGTTACTGCATCTCCAAAATAAGGGTTATTAAAGAAATATGATAAAACAGCTATATTTAATCCTCTATAGACTCTCCATTTAGCTTCTTGATCAAAAACAAATATAATGTTATTTGTGCTGCTTTCAAACTCAGCAGCAGCTAAATAATAATTTGTGTTATAGAACAAAGAAGTACAACGAATACTGGGTAAAGAAGATCCTATAAACCAATTGATTGTAACACTATCAATTGTTGGTACTTGATCTGGATTAGTAACAATTTCAACTTTCCACTGTACCCATTGTAAAGTTGGTAAGCTAGAAGTGGGAAATGTACCGTTTGTAACAGCATACCAAGTAGCTCCAGATAAAGCTCCTTCTGTAGCAGCACTTCTCATATAATAAGTAACTATACCACCATTTGTGGCAAAAGAAGTTTGAAATATATCCCATCCTGATGGAGTGACTGCAGTGTCTATTGATTTAGACACAAAATCAGCAGCTATGTGCCATTTTAAAAGAACAGAGCTTATATAAGGAACAGTTGTATCTCCAGACTTTGTTAAAACAGCTTTAACTTTAATATAACGTCTTACAACAGCACTTCCAATTGCTACATATCCATCTGGATAAGTTATATTGTCATCAGATGTTGCAACAGTATAAGCTATACTTGTTCCACTTGGAATTGTATTAACTACAATTAAAGCATCGTAGGAAGTAACATCAGAAGTACAATCTATTGTTTCTGATATCCAAGTAGCTGTAGAAGGAAAATCTACTCTAAAATTAGTAGCAGTTTGAGTTTCTCTATTATCAGTTGTTGACATAAAAACTTTGATTCTGTAATACCGTTGTCCCGATAAAGACACACTACTAGAATAAGGAGCTACAGAAATAGTTTTAAGTTGAGTAAAAATTTCTCCGTCTGTACTACTTTCTAGTATTAATTGATTTGTTTTAGTTCCCCAAGTTGTAGGAATTGTGAAAGAACCAGAAAGAGTTAATAGGGAATTATATACAGCTTTAGAATCAAAATAAGATCCAGTTAATTGTGGAGATATCCAAGAACCATTTTTAGCAATTGGATCTGCTATAAAACTATATGAGCCAGCAGCTAATCCAATTGGATCATTAGTTAGTGTATGCTCTAATTTCCCCCATGCCCCCAAATCTTTTCTTCCATAAGAATAAGCTCCAGCGTTGTTATATTGACTAGATGTTATTTTTGCATTATTAATTACAAGTATCCAAGGACCTGTTGTTTGATTTGGATATAGCCGTAATACTAACCAATATACTGTATTAGCTTCTAATGACCAATCAAGCACACCGCTATTTAAGTTAAATTCTTGAATTGTACCAAATGGATTAGTAAAAGTAACAGTACTTCCCTTTGATTTTAACATCCCTCCTGGTCCACCAGTATCGAACCATAGTTCATAATTAAATGGTACAGTATATGGATATGTAGTAATTACAGCAGAAGTCATTTTTACAGTAAATGAAAATCCAGTCAAAGTTCCTTTTCTTGGTACTTTAATAGGAATAGCTAGATCATCAATTCCGTAAAAAGCTGTCTCAGTATTTAAAAATCCTGGATTATATGTTCCAGTTTTACTTTCTCCAGTCCAATCAGTTGAAATTGGGAGTTTAAATTGTCCTGATTCCCAAATAAGATCTCCAGACAAACTTCCTAGTAGTTCTGTAGCAGAATCAAATCTATTATTCTTAATTGGCTGTATTGTATTATCACCAGCTCTTGTGACTAAATCTGTCTTTGTAGCATTAGAATCTTCCCACTCAGACTGTGTGTCCCACGCCTTTTTAGGATTAGTTTGTTCTTCATATGTAGCTCCAGGATGAGCACCTGTATCCCAATATGGTCCTTTAGTTGTTATCTGACCAGGCGATGAATCTAAATTTATACCATTTGAAGCTGTACCTTGTGTAAAAGTTGTATAATCACTGTGCGTTATCTTATTCTTTTGAATAACTGATTGTTGTAAGTTAAAATTAACTTGATCTTCAATTTTATCGCTTATATATGTAACACTACTTCCATTGTAAGCATAGAATCCTTTATCTGAAAGCCAAATAAGAACAGGTACACCATTTATAACACGAACCTGAACTGACCTGTTGTCAACACAACCAACAGACCCTTCAATTTGAGCATATCTAAATTGATCTGAGGTTTGTCCTAATATCTGTCCCATTGAACGTCTATTAAGAACAATTAGCCTGTCAAAGTACACTACAATTGCAGTAATTGGATCTTCTTGGTTACAAGGGATATAATTTGTAGTTGGAAATATGTCTGGAAATCCTGGTTCTGAGTAAAAAATGTAATAAGGATCTCCTGGAACTCCTGCCAAGAATAGTCTGTCTAAAAATAAAGAAATTAAAGTAAAGTCAGGTGGTAATGAGTTATCTATTGGAATTGCAGTAGTACCAGCAGACACATTGTCTGTAGCAGTTGTAGCTGTGTTATTATTTATAACTTTGACTAGAAGGTAATCTACATAATCTGGTGATTCAGCTCTATAGATTTTTCTTTGTGTGACTCCATAGCCTCCAACTGGAATACTAGTTAAAGCAATATCTTCAGGAGCACCAATTGTTACAACTGTTGATTCTAATCCTTCATTAGATTCCTCAGAATCATAATAAACGTATGTAACTTTATATTTGTATGACCCAGCAGGAACTCCTGTACCTGATCCTGCTCCAGCAGCACTTAAAGCTGTCCCTGGTACCTGACAACCCATATTTTTAACTGTTTGAGTTGGAAATGTATATGTTACTCCACCATATGAAGTAACTCTGTCATAAATTTTCTTCTGTACACCATTACCAAAATAAACTCTATCTTGAGTTGTTGCAAACTCATTGTTAATTGTAGCAGTTAATCCAGAAAGAACAGTATGTATTTGTCCATCTCCAGATGTATATTTTAATATCCCCCCTGTTACACCTAAAAGGTGTCTTACACCATCTGAAAATATAGCTTCATATTGGTCTTTAGGAACTCCACCCCAATCACCATATTCTATTCCACCTAATCTCTTAGTTAGGATACCTTTAGTTGAAGTGTCTACATTTGCTGTTCCAGCAGTAAACTCATTGTCTGCAACTCTATTTGAGTCTGCAGGATATTTTGTGTTTAAACTTCCCCAGTCTTGCTGAGGAACTTCAATTTTAACCTTGTCCATTAATCACTCCAAGGATCTGATAAAATTTTCTTAATTGAAAGCCAATCGTTTAATCTAACACTGTCAAATAAACCTTTATTTGTTATTTGCTTAGTAAAAGTTTCGTCTAAAAATACAATGTCTGATAAAGGCTTTTGTGTATCAAATATCATAGTTTCAGATAAAGTTGCTGTATCTTCTAACAACTTCTCTACATCTAAAGGAGAAAGTAAATCACTTAGTCCAGTACTATCTGATAATAGTGTTACATGAAGAGTATGTGGACCATTGTATGTTTGCTCATTATACATGAACTCATTATACATATCTACTCCTGTGGAGGTTCAAATGTATCTTTTTCTACAACTACAATATTTTCTTCAGATACTCCAGAAGCAATAAATCTATCTTTTTGAGTAAGAGCATCACATTCTTGTGTATGACAACTTGAATCTATTTCATTAATTTGTACAATAAACATTATCTTACCCTCCTTGCCGAAATACGTCCAACTCCTTGTGGATTTCCACCTGTATAATTTCCTCTAAACTTTAAATAATATGTAGTGGAAGAGCTGATACTAACACGATAAGGAGCAACAGAAACAAAACTGTTAGCTGCTGCCGTTGGCATAGCTGTACTATCATGAAAATTACTGCCTGATACTATACCAGTGGTGGAATTACCAGAGGCAGTTCCAATTCCTCCTGAGATTCTAGTCATCCCTGTTCCTGTATTTAGACTAAATCCAATATTAACACCAATATCCCAATCGCCAGCAGATAAACTGATACTTGTTAAATCTCCTAATTGACCAGAAGTAGGTAAATTAGTAGCACTTGTAACAACACTTTCAATATATTCTCCAATATATCCAGCAGCAGCAGAGTCGTTTGTATTAGTTCCTTTAAAAGAACATCCAGTGGATTTTATTTCTGCATTTTGGCTAAATCCAGTTGTTGCATCTGCAGTTGCAGCCTGCCCATGTCCCAATCTAATACTTGCAGCAGCTCCAGATGCAAATACAAGATCTCCGTCAATTGCTCCAGTAGAGTAAGGATAAAGTCTTAAAGAATAACTTCCCCATGCTGTATCTGCATTTTTACCCGCTAAAAATGTCCAACCTCTAAAATTAGCTCCAGCTTCTCTTGTATCAATTGTTAAAAGAGCGTGTTGATTATTTGGATCATTTCCTTCAAGATGTAAAGCATCTGTATTTCTTATGGAAGTTGCAGCAGTTATTATTCCACCAAGTGATAATAAAAGAGCCTGTTCATATCTAACTGAATCTCCTGCTCCTGAACCAGCAGCTAAACCAGTAAGTTTATTTCCTCCCATAGCTATATTACCAGCCATTGTGCCACCAGCTAACGGTAATTTAGCATCTACACTAGATTTTAAAGCAGTAATTGTAGCATCTGGAGCATCATACCAGTTAGTCTCACCTGTCATCACTTTAATCTGACTGACAATTTGATCTAGTCTATCTTTAACATCTGTAGCAGTAGAGGCTGGAGTATCAGCATCATTTAATGCTGATTGTAAAGCTACTAAATCTGCTTCAACAGCTTTTATTTCTTCTTTTAAAACATTGTGATGGTCTGCAATTATTCTATGATAAACAGGAGTATTAACACTGTGTTGAACATCAAAAGTTCCATCAAAACCTCTTGTACAACCAGTAAAAGAAGTAGCTGTCTTTCCTGTGTATTTAATTATTTCTGCATCAATAGTGATAGCACCTGTTGACGGAAAAGCTGAAGCATCATTAACATTAACAGTTGCAGCTCCAGCAGCTAATGGATTGTCTGTTAAAGTTGTTGATTTTTGATTTACCGCAACATATAAATCTGAGTCTGTTGAAGCTAAATTTGGATAAACAGCCATATTATCTCTCCTTAAGTCTTTTATATGTACGATTTGCATGACAGTTAGCACATACAATATCGCATTTATCTATTTCTTTTTGAATAGATCTTATTGAATTTGATCCTGATCCTATAGCAGAAGAAACATTAAATCTTTTTATAGTCCCAGGTCTATGATCAAAGTGCATAACCCAAGGGTTAAATTGAATTTTACAGTCCATACATGGTCGTGTTTTAAGGCGGTTAATAATTTCTAACTGTTCTAATCGTCGCTTTTTACGCCATTTATGACGAACTTCTGCTTTCTCTTCTTTTGTAGTTTTTTCGTGTCTCATTTGATTATGAAATTGTAACTTGCCAAGTAACGGAAAGCGAATCTCCGGCAGCTTTATTAATGACATCAAACACTTGACGAGCAAACATTGTACCAGCAACGTTCTCTGAAAATAAAGCAGCTTCAGTAACTGCTCCTGTGTTTACTCCAGGACCAAATGAAGCAATATTCTGCCACACATTTGTGCTTGATGTTAAAGCTCCTGCAACTCTTGAGGCTAATGGAGTCTCTAGATCTGTATCTGTTGACTGTGCAGCAGTCGTTCCTTCTCCAAGACCAATATATTTCATAAAATAATCAGCTTGAGTTGCAGCTATGAGCCATGCAGCCAGATAATTCTTCCCTGCTATAACAATTAGATTATTTATTTCTCTTTCATCTTTTTTATTTCCAGACTCATCAAACAGTTCAAGCTTAATGCGTCCAGTAACTTTTAATCCTTCATTTAATTGCATTGTATTCTCCTTAACTTAATGGTGAGTATGGATTACAGTCTCCCCCAAATGACTCAGGGGATTCGATATCTATTTGATAGCGTCCATCTCCAAGTTGTTTCTTAGACCAACGCCTACCTTCTCCAACATAATTGAAGTAAATTTGTTTTTGCTCTTCTGCTAAGTCCATTTCTTTCTCTTTAGTCCAAGCTTTCCATAAAATATAAGCTGTTAATCCTTCAGATAAACTATTATCTATTCTAACTGATTCTGTAGAAGGAGCAGTTATAGGAAGAGGCTTAGATTTGTAGAATAAAATCAATTGAGTAGCTGATTCTGTATCTGGAGCAGGTAAAATATAAATTTCTTTGTTCCAAATAAAATAAACTATCGGTCTACCCTGAGCATTAGTAGAAGTATCTAGAAAATTAGATCTTTCTTGTACAACTTTTTCTAAATTTCTAGGCCAAATTCTTCTCCAGCTAACATTCCTACTAGAATCTTCAGATTTATGTAAAATTGCTCTTGAACTTAGCCAATTAGAGGGTAAAGGATAGCGAGATATGCCTTGTGTAAGAGAGAGATAGGCAGTATCTTCTAAAAGTCTAGTACGATTAACAAAGTCTAGTTCTCCTCTATTATAATATCGAAGAAGTTCATCATCTGACCAAAATAACTGTGTTCCATATTCTAAAAGTTCTTTTCTTGCATCTGTTATAATTTCACTAACAAGCATGTTCTCTCTCCTTCCTAATCATAGCACCAATATCCATTAAATCATCTTTTTTCATATCTATTCCATCCTTATCATATGGAATTGCTGCTTGTCTTAAAGCTCTATCAATTGATGATTCTTCTATCTGATATGGTTTTTTACGCCCATCTAAAACTGTTGAAAATAAAATTTCTGCTTTATTTTTATTTATTAACTTTTTTGACAATAAGATCATTAAAACTCTTCTCCAACCAGATTTAAAAATATGTCCTTTTTTATCGTAAATAGGAAATTCTGGAGTGCTATTTCTATCAGTTCCACATATATGTTCAATTGAATTATCAGTAATTTGGCATAAAGCAATTGGTTTAGATAAATTAGTTGGAGCAATAAAATGTAATTGCTTATTTAGTTTTTTAATTTTATTTTGAAAATTACTTATAAACATTATGGATGAACCTCTTGAATTGATGGATTTATATATTGAACTGATAAATAATCTATTGAAGGTCTAATTGTAGGAGTTCCACTCATTTCAATTTTAAATTGTATAAATTCTCCTATTGCCCCTAAACTGTCTCCAATAGAAAGGGGACTTCCATAAGAACCCATATCACTTAAAAAATTAGAGGCTCTTGCTGTAATTATAATAGATGTTCCAAAGGGGATAACGGAAGAAAAATCTACAATTCCCCACTCTAAACTAGTAATATTTGAATCAACAATATTTGTTTCATAAATTCCAGATATTTCATATCCAACATTAGATATAACATTTATATTCTCTACTAATGGTCTAATTGAAGAATTAGATGTATATAAAAATAATCTTACGTCTAAAGTATTAGAACCTAATGGAAGTAAATTAAAATTATTTTGCGCATTTATTATAGATGTTGCATCAGTACGAGTTACATCTGATATTGGATTAACCCAATTAGAACCATTCCATGTAAGCCAAGTAGATCTTCCATCAACTGAAAATAATATTCTAATATCTGTATTTGTTGGTTTAGTGTTTGATACTACTGTACTTAACCAATTCAGTATAACTGCTGGAGCAATTTGACTTGCATCTTTAGTATCGATATATAAATTATCAGTAGTTGAATAAGTTACTGGTTCTGATATAAAAATGTCATCTAATTCAACATTGTTTGAACCATCAGATCGTAATAAAGCACGAAATTTAAATGTTCCACTAGAAGCTAAAGATCCTATATTAGTATTTACTTCTGTTATTGAATTTGCTTGATTATATGTATCATTGGTTATTGTCCAAATCGCACCATTCCAATATTTCCATGTAATTCCATCATCTGAACTGCAGTGATAGCGAATACTTGTTCCAGATGGTTTTGTTGCAGTTTCAGTGCACACATCTAAATTTGTAGTAAATAGAAATCCAATATTGGGATAAATTGCCGGATCATTTTGATCAACACCTTCATTTTCAGTTCCATTTCCAGAATTATACCGTTGTGTTACTTCAAAAGCTGAAATTACTTTTGAGTATATTAAAACTTCATCCATATCTCCATTAAAGTATAATCCGTTATTCCAAGCACCAATTCTTAAATTTACACCGACTTGAATTGTATCTGTTAAAGTTTCTGTTGTATCTCCATCATCCAATAAACCATCAATATATACATGCATTCCTGCTGCTGTTATACTTCCATTATAAGTTGCAACTATATGGTGCCATGCATTATCAATAATACTTCCTATACTTTTTCTAGATAATTGGTTTGGTCCATAACTATTACTTAAGTTAAAATAAATTTTACCGTCTGATGCAATATATAAAAACCATCCTCTTGTTCCATTGTGACGAGCCACAATCATTTTTGATGGAGTTGATGTTTTTACCCATGCTTCAATAGAAAAACTATCAGTTCTTGAAAAATTAGCAATATTATTACAGTCTATATATTCATTAATTCCATCAAATCTTAAACCATTATTTAATTTAGCCACAACCCAAGCACTATCTTCCATATTAATACAAGTTCCATTATATCCATTAGGTCCAGAATCAAGTACACTAGTTCCAGAAGATGCGTTCATATGCCATTGAGCATAAACACCTGTTACTCCTTTAAGAAATGCTTTACCATCACTGATTACTATTTTATTTGAATCATAAGTATAATTTGTTGGAGTATTAAAAGTCCAATTTTTATTGGAACCACTTATAGCTTTTAATTTTGCAGCACCATCAATAATTTCTAATTTATTGCTATCTGATAATTCATAATTTTCTGGTGTTTCATAATCAATATCATCATCATTATTATCTTTTTGTTTTAATCTTAATTGGGCTGAATCTCCTGTTCCATTTACTTCTATTGTAGATGGAATACTCCCCTTATCCCAATCTGTGTCACTTGTCCAAATTAATTTATATATCGATCTAAATTTAACATAAAGATTTCTAGCAGCATCAACTAAAAGACGACGAGTATTACCTAATTCATCGGCAGCTAATAAACTACGTGAATTAGATATTGGAGATATTGCTTCATCATCGCCATCTTGTCCAGGTGTTTTAGGAAATTTAATTCCCACGTTATCTCTCCGCTTTAGGAAGTTCTTCTCTCATTTGATCTGGAGTAGCTTTTTCAAATCCAGCTTGAGATGATGCTTTTCCTCTTTTTCTAAAACTAATCATTCCATCATTAACTTGTGTAACTTCTACTGGAATCATTACAGTTCCATAATCTCCAACTTCAACTCGTTCATTTACTTCTCCATAAGGAAGTGTAAATTCAAGTTGAGGACCATCTTGTTTTGGCTTTTTATTATTTAAATCCATATTCGTATTTGGCATAATTAACCTCTTTTTAAATTCTGGCAAGATTGTTTATTGTGGTTATCCTTGCCTTTCAGATAGACTATTCTATCCCCACAGCAAATTAATTATGATGCACCAGATGTTGCAAGTGCATTAACTGTTTTTTGTGCAGTTCCAGCAGTACCACTTATAGTTACTTCTAAAGCATTTAAACCACCTTCAAGAGTATCTCCTGAAACAGTAGCAGCATCTTCATTAGAAGTTTCAAGTGCAATATCATTTCCATCAGGACCGATAGTATCACAGACAATGGTAACTTCATTAGTAGAAGCAGTTGCCGAAACTCCAGATAAAGCATCAATAGCAGCAGCAAGATTTGTTGCTGTAGTATCATTATTAGTTACAGCATTAAAATCTGTACCTTGAACTAATGTGTCAGTTCCAACAATAATTTCTAAATTATCTTGTCCACCACTTAGTGTTGCTCCACTAAGAGTTAAACCAGAACCGACTTTACTCATATCAATTGAATTTCCAGCAGATCCAGCATCAGTAGCATCAACTGTAATAACAGCAGCAACAGCAGCAGCATCTACTCCACTAATAGCATTTATAGCAGCAGCTAAATTAGTAGCTGTAGTATCATTATCTGTAACAGCGTTAAAATCTGTAGATTCTGTTTTTGTTACTTCATTAACTGTAACTGTAGTTGCATTAATACCACCAGATAATGTTGCTCCACTAACAGTTAAATTAACTGCATCAGAAGTTTCTAATGTTATAGAGTTTCCTGAAACTCCTGGATTAGCAGCAGTAATTGTAATTGTGTCATTAAGAACTGTAGCACTAACTTCAGAAAGAGCATTTATTGCATCTTTTAAGCTTGAAGCAGTAGTATCCTCATCTGTTTCAGCATCCCAATCAACACTTTCTGTTAAAACATGACCAGCAACAGTAAGAACTGCTCCATTAGCACCACCTGTTAAAGTTGATCCACTTAGACTAACTTCATCTCCAGTCATTGAGGTAGCCATATCGATACTATTTCCAGCAGTTCCAGTAGCATCAGCAGTAATAGTAACTATTGCACCAACAGCAGCAGCACTAACATCATCGAGTGCATCTATAGCAGCAGCTAAATTAGTAGCTGTAGTATCATTATCTGTTTCTGCATCAAAATCTACACCTTCAGTAATAGTTTCACCATTAATTGTAAATGTAGCACCTGAAAAATCAGGATCATCATATTCTAAAACTTCAATCGTACCTTCAGCAGCAGTTCCTTCTAAAGCAGAATAATCAACAACTACAACTTCTCCTTCAGCAGCAGTAAGATGCATAGCTGCATAATCAGTAATTGTAATTGATCCAGTAGCAGTTTCTTCAGTAGCTTTTGAATAATCTTCAATTATTATTGTACCTTCAGCCTTTACTCCATCAAAATCTTCTGAAGCTTCTAAAGCATCATTGATTTGCTGTGCAGTTGAAACTCCATTTTCTATTTGAATAGTAACATCTCCATTTCCAGCAACTGTAACAACTTCTGAACCAGCAGTTGCTCCAATTGTGTATGATATTTTACGTCCATTATCCGAAGTTCCATAATCATCTGAACTAAAAGTTAAATCTTGAACAACAGTTGCAGCTTTTGTATCATCTAAACCACCTGTTAAAGCTGTAAAACTAGGTACAGAAGCAATATGGGCTGGTTGATCAAGAGCAGTTCCATCAGAAGAAACATCAATTAATGCAGCAGCAGAAACATCATTATCTAATGCTGTTTTAATTTGTAACCAAGTAGAAACTCCCTCTTCAATTTGTACTGAAATATCGTTACTAGCAACAGTAACAACTTCAGAACCAGCAGTTCCACCACTAGTCAATTTAAATCTAATACTATTGCCTGCATTTCCAGCAGTATCGGCAGTAATTCTTAAAACATCACCAAAATCCTTAGATGCTTTAATTGCTAACGTCCCTTGTGATAAACTTGTATTTTTACAGGTAACTTGAGGATTAGATGCAGTACCACTAACTGTTACGTTTACTAACCAACTAGCATCAATATGAGCATCAACAGCAGCTTTAATTTGTGCAGCAGTTGAAGTTCCAGATGCTATTGTTACATTAATGTAGTAATCACCGCTATCATATCTAGTAACACTTACATATTCAGAACCAGCAACTCCTCCATTTAAATAACTAATATAAACTCGTAAACCATATTGTGTTTCTGTATATGTTAAATCTTGTATTATAACACTTGCAAAAGCCATTTTCTTTCTCCTTAGACAGCCATTTACTTTATGGGGTTTTTAGATATTAAATAATATCAAGGGAAACCCCAAACCTAATTATTAAATTATGCAGCATTTGTTGCCGTATAAATTTCAACTGCACGATTAGCATCTAGAATTTTCGTGATATGACTGAATTTATAACCAACAGTTGATCTTTGGTCAAGAGGATCATCAGCACCAGCAGATCCAAGCTGTTTAGAAATCATTTTAAGATTATTACCAGCTAATTCAACCAATCCGTAAGCTCCTTTACCAAACACATAGGCTCGGTATATATCTACACCAGCAGCACCAGCTCCAGCAGCTATTTGTACGTTTGAGGATTCAACAGCTCTCGCTCCATACAACTTACCAATCTCTCCTTTATAAAGAGGACCAGTTGTGGTGTATTTATTAAGATCCAACCATGCACCAGTTCCAGTTTCACTCTGCAAGTCAAAAGACTGAGCAGGATGAATTAAAAGAACAAAATCACTTCCAATTGGACGCACATCATTATTCTTTAACTTAAACACAGCTTTTCTAATTTCAGCAGCCGTTAAAACAGCAGAAGTAGCAACTTCACTAACAGCTCCACCAGCAAATTGATTAGTGACACTGTTATGTAGTGTATTACGAATAATTGTATCAAGTGAAAGAGCAGCTCGATATGAAAGCACATCAAGAGCATTTTCAATCACAGGATCAATTGCTTCAGCTACTAAGAAATCAGACAAAGTAACATAATCCCCATATTGAACAGGAATTGCACTTATCTGAGTAGAAGCAAGTGTCAAACCATCTGGAGTGACACCTTCACTAAGAGGCGTTGTGTTAGCAGCAAAGTTAGTATAGCGTGTCCATTTAATCTCATTACCTTCATTCTTTGGAAGTCTTTTCTTATCGCCAAATTGATCAAAATGCATACTTTTCTCAAGACGATCAAGTAGCATTTTATCATAATATATCTTAATAGCGTTAGGAAATCCAACCGTAGAAGTCAGGTTAGTATTCGGATTTGCCATTTTATTAATTCTCCATTTTCATTTAATCTCTGTCAGCAATTCCGTGCATTTGAGAAACAATTTCTCTAAGTTTATCAACATCACTGACTTTATTAAGATCAGGCACGGTACTACCAGCAGTTTTACCGCCTCCCGTAACAGTCGTTTTTGACTCTTTTACGAGTTCCTTCGTAGCTTTATCATAGCCTTGTTTTTCAGCTAATTTAACAGCTTCTCCAGCACTACGATCATTAGCAAGTTTGTATAGAACATCTAATGCATCTCCAATAGAAAGATTCCAATTAACGGGACAATTATCTTCATTCGCGATTTCGTTCATGATAGGTTCTAACTTAATAAAGTCAGGATAGTTAACACTATCAAGTCGTCGTCTTTGAATTTCAAGAGATGTTTCAAGACTAAGAATCTTGGAGTCTCTTTCATCAATTGCCTTATCGTAATCAGATTTTATTGGTTGAACCCATCTTTCTAAATAAGGTTCTAATGCTTTAGGCCCATATGTTTGCAAGTCTCGCATAAACTGCTCAGGGTCAATCGGAGTTTCAGTAGCTTTAGCTAAAGTATCATAAACCTTATCCAGCTTTTTCTGGAGTTCAGATTCATGTTGAGTTCGACGTGTGAATTCTTTTCGAATTTCATTATACGCCTTAGTCTGTTTAGCTAATTCTGCTTGTAAGTCTTCATAACGTTGCTGAGCATTAAACTCTTCAACAGTTTGCACATCTTTTGTGGCGGTATCCTTTGTCTGCTCCACTGTATCAGAGGTGTCAGCAGATTTAGGAACGGTCATACTTGTATTATCTTCAACATTTGCTGAAGGTACAGCTTGATTGTCGTTCTTTGTATCTTTCATTCTATTCTCCTAATAACTTATCCACTTATTTTGTGGGGTTATTTAAATCGGAGTTAGTCTGAAGAATATTTTTAGCATTATCTCCAGACAACATAAATTTTTTAAGTTCATCTAATGCTCTTTGAATTCCTTTAGCTTCAAATCGAGCATTTCTTGCTTCTTCTTCACTTCCTCTAAGCCATAAATTTTTTTTATCAGAAATAATATCTTCAAGAGATTGTGCATAAAGTTTAAATCCAGGATGTTTACAAAAATCTCTTATTTGATCACCTTCAAATGCTGTTGTTTTTAATTTTTCTACAGTTTTATCAGGTAGATTATACATTTAATTCTCCATTTTAGAATTATATACTTGACCTTTATATTATTAATGGTTAAAATTATTTATATTTTAATTAGCCTTCTATTGAAGTAGATTGAACACCTGGAACTGCAATAGGAGTTTGAGTCCCTTGATTTTGTGTTTGACCTAATACAGATTGTGTAATTTGTTCATCAACTACATTTCCTGGCATAATAGTAGTTTGCATTCCTTGTATATTAACTTTTTTAGGGTCCATATCTTGTAATTTCCAAACTTCTTTTGCTAAAACAGAAATTGTTTCAGGGGTTAAAACTTTACCAAATACACCCATAAAGGAAACAATTTGATTAATTTTAGCTTCTTTATTAATCATATCACTAATTCCAACCATATTAAATTTAACCTCAGCTCGTATCATTTCTGGTGTAATTTCTTGTTGAAATAAATGGCCATACATTCCTGGATCACGAAGAATATCATCATCATCAATAAATTGAAGATTTAATTGATGAAACATCCTTAAAATTCTTTTAATAGCCATTTCTTCAGCAGAAAGTTTAATGATTGTTCCAAATTTCTCTAAAGCTTGTGTTATAATTAATTGAGCACCTCTAGCAGTACGTCCTAATCTTCCAGATTCAGGAGTTCCTTGAACTGAACGTGGAGCAGTTGCATTTTCAATATCAGATTGTACAATTGTAGCTTCATTATAAGCATCTGAAGTAACATTAGGAGTTTCAAGAGCTTCTACAGCATTCATATCATCAGTTATTATTATTCCATTTGGAACAGAAATTAAAGTATCCAAATCAACATCAGCGATAGAATTGACTTTCCACATTCGATTAATAATCATATTTATATTATCAATTCGTTGCCTTCTAAGTGTCCAAAGTTCATGAATGTTTGAAATAACTGGTTCAATTAATCCAATTCCATACCATTCCATAGGAACTGGGAATAAAACTGATCTAATAATTGGACGTTTTTGATGATAGAATGGATTAGCTTCTGCTTTTAAAAGAACTCGACGATTTGCAAATACTAAATAAACTTCTTCTTTAATGCCATCATCATCAAGATCACATTGTCCCCAATACTCTAAAATTTCAATTTGTTCTGGATCAGCGATAGTAGGATCTGCTGCTCCTCTAGCACTAAGTCTTTGATTCCTGCTTGTAGAAAATGAAGTTTTATCTGGTTTTAATTCATCACTGTTTGTATTTGCATAAATAGGAAATTGCCCTTTTCCCATTAATTTTAAATCATTGAAATTAATCCATGATCGAATAAAAACACCAGATCCTTCTTTTTCGTTACGAGCTTCAGGATCAGGAAAAACATCTAATATATCAAGAACATCAACTTCAGGGCGTTTTTCGACTATTTTGTAGGATTTTTCTTCTTCCCATCCAGTTATCCTAGAACCCATTTTAAAACCAAGAATACTAAAGTTATCTTCTCTTATAGGTTTTCTTTCCCAAACCCACTGTCTTTTAACTTTCCAATAAACTTTAAAATAAGAAGTTCCATATAATAATAGTTGTTTAATAAAATCAACAAATTTAATGAAAAAATTTGATTGCATTAATTGATAATTAAGAAGTAATTTAATGACACTTGCAAATTCTTCATCATCAGGATTAGTGGGAATAACATCAAAAAATTCAATTTGAGAAGCAAAAATAGTATTAACAATTTTAGGAATAGCAGCTTCAATAATTTGAAAAGCAATAGGAACAGTGATATTAGATCGAGAAGGAGTTTTACGTTTTTCTTTTGAATTCATATAAAGTCTATAAACTTCATCCCATATATTTTCAAAAGGTTTTCTCCAATTCTCCCATGCTTGAAATTTCTTTATATAAATATCAACTAATTTCTTTTGTTTTTCCATCATCTCAGATGGATCTTTAGCAGAAATTTGAATTGGATTATTTTCAGGATTTTCTTCAATTTTTAAATCTGTTTCTTTTTCATCTTTATTATTAATCATATTTATCATCCTAATTAATAGCCTGTATAGTCATCTCCAACTGTTACTTTTTTTGAGAATCTTTTTAACTTTTTTCGGGGTTTATGTATGTATAGTCCTTGTAATGGTCTTGAAAAAGCATACCTTAAAGCATCCATCGCGTGATTATTTTTAGCTACTGGTTTATCTTGTTGAACTTTATCTGGATTTGGAATAGAATAATGATATTGTTGAATTTCATCTATTGTATTCAAACATTTATCTCTAAAAAACTTTAATCTTCCTTCTTGTAATAAAGACCTTATTCTTTCAATACCAACATTAATATTCTTATCAGCTTCTTTAATATGGCGATTCCCATGAAATTGTTGAAGTTCTGCAATTAATTGAGCAGATTGAGAATCAGCCAATACATAGGATAAATTTTCATGATGAAGAAAATCAGAAATAGTTTTAAGTAAAGTTTCACTTCTATAAAATTCTTTATAAATATAAAAATTATTGGAATCAGGATCTTGTGCAACACAAATTATAGCATTTGGATTACTTCTTCCAAAATCAAGACCACCAAAACGCAACCATGTTTCAGGAATCTCGAAAGGTTCAATAAGATGAAACTCTTCATCAAACTCTGGATAAACAAGACCTTCTAATCTTGTAAACTTTCCAAGATATCTTCTTTCAAATATAGCTTTTGGTAGAGTTTTCTTAGCTCTTTCAAATTCTTCTTTAGGAAAAGCAGGATTGTCAATCGATGACCACATAATAATCTCATAATCTAGATCATCTTTCTTTTTATAGACATCTCTATAAAACCAATTAACAGCATATGGAGTAGTAGTGAGAATACATTTACCTTGTTGAACTGAAAGTCTTCCTTGGACATTAATCCAAGACTGATTCTTCATTTGTCCAACTTCATCCATCCATGCTGCTAAACAATCCATTCCTTCAATGGAATTAGGTTCATCCATTGATCTTACAAAGATCCTGCAGGGTTCTGTTGTACCTGGACGATTCCAGTTAAGTTCAAAATATGACTTCTGCTCTTTCCAGGTTCCCCAATCATTAGGGAAGAACTCTTTGAATTTTGGCAACGTGGATTGGTCTAAGATTTTATTAGTGGGAGCACAAATCAAGTAATCCCCATATTTATTAGACTCTCTATCCTGGTTAATTTGATTTAATAACCAAACTGTACCTATCGTTGTCTTTCCACCTCGGATTCCACTTATACAGCCTATGAACCGAGCTTTTGATGCTATTACTCTTTGTTGATGTTTATGTAATGTTAATGTTGGCATTATGCCTAATTACCTTTATGTAATAGCGTTAAATGGTCGCGCCTGTTGGAATCGAACCAACTACCTCTAGGTTATGAGCCTAGCAAGCTACCAATGCTCTAAGGCGCTAAATAGGGCGGGAGGTTTTTTACTTCCTAGGTTTCTTGGATTCTATCCATCGTGTGGGGGAGATTTACCCGCCATCCTAAACCCTTACCTCAGTCGACTACGCAGCCGATCTCATAATCCATTGGGAGGCTAGCTTTGTCCCTTTGGAAAAATTTATTTGTGTAATTTGCTAAGAGTCATTGCTAAAATAGCACGTCTTTTTAAAGCTAAACTTTTTGATTTAGTTGCTTTAGCTAACACATTTTGTGGAATTTTTTCCCCTTTAGGAACACCGAGACTTCGATGAAGTGCTCCAGGATGCTTAATTGCTTTTTGAATCCATTTAGCCATGTTATTTACTCATCTTTTTAGGACGTTTATATTTAGATTTTCCAGCTTTGGAGAGAGCTATAGCTATAGCTTGACGCCGTGGCCTTCCTGCCTCCATCTCTCTACGAATATTCTCTGAAATTGTCTTTCTGCTACTTCCTCTTAGTAAGGGCATGTTATTTTAATCCTTTACGCATAATGACTTTAGAAATCTTTTTCTTATTTAAATCTATATTTTTTAAAAGAGTGGGTTCTTGTGGTCCTTTCCCAGGTTTAAAAAGCATCTTTTTTTCTTTACTCCAATAGTACCCAGGCATAGACTCTACAGGCTTTGATTTACTTAAAAGATCTGTTATTATATCTTTTTTGTTCGCCACGTTTTGCTCCATCAATTAAACTATTTATTAAATTTTTATGTTCAAGGGCGTGGTGCCTATCCGCCCATCGACTCTGAATCTTCCCATGAGAGTCTATTACAACAAACTTACCATTTAATTCTATTACTTCAACTCTCTTTAAAACTGCATTATATTTCATATTTACTTATTAAAAGAATCAATATAACCTATCATTTAAATCTTATCATTTTTCGTTCTATAGGATTTAATCGACTAAGGTTTTTATGTTTATTTCCATAGGGCCAGTAAATAAAATTAAACTACTTGATAATCAATTATTCCCTATTTTTATTGGTTTATGTCTGATAATGAAGCAATTATGTCTTTAGCTCGGTTTTTAATCCTTCTTTGTAACTCTTTAGAACAATTTCTTATTGCATATTTTAAACAGCTATCACAAAAATAGTTGGAAGATGCTACACTTTCAATGTATCTATCTATTAAATGAGATTTTTTATTGAAATGATTTATTGTTATTTTATTAGTTGGCATATTAATTAATATAATTGATTATTATAGTTTTTGGTTAAAAATCTGTTTGGGGTCTAATAGCCCATGCTGTCCATTTGACAACCCCTCTGTCCAACCCCTACCCGTCTAAGAGTCTAGACACAAGACGCTATTGGACTAGACTCATTGTCATCATCATCTAGCTTCTTAGTCTCTATTACAACGCTATTGCCTTTGTCATTAGCTTCTAGCTTATTAGGCACTGTTCCATTGATGATAGTGAACTTGGTGAATGATACTTGATTATTTTGTTCTGGTAAACTGTCTTTGAATAAACGTAATATTTTAATCTTTTGATCTATTGTAACTTGTTTCTGATCATCTCTAAGGGGGAGATCAATTAATTTCCCCAATTCAACCATAAAGTTATTGCGATTAAATCCACTATTAATCAATATCTCATTAATTTTATCTTTTAGTCTATGATTCAGAAGATAGGCACTGTTAATATTTTTACCTTTAAATCCTGCTAATTTATAAGCTTCTGTTACTTTTAAACCATTAGCAATAAACTTTAAGAAGTTCCACTGTCTTTTAGTTAATTTATTATCAATTGATGTTATTAGTTGATTATCTTTCATATATTAACAGTTAATTATTAATCAATATACAGAATCTAGTATATATTTCTCTTTATTCTAAGAGAAGTTACTGATAATAGATTATCAATTAATTAGATTCTAGAATAAAGATACTATATCTATATCTATATCTATATCTATATCTATATCTATAAAACGATTTAAATAAAGATCCCCTCATATATTCCCCTTTAATATAGTTATTATATACAAATATTAAGATATTAGTTGATAATCAATAAGTTAAAGTAAACTTCTTATTTCTTATATGGCAAAATAAACTTATTATATTGATTATTTACATAAAGTGCAATATATCAATTTAATTTTTCATCAATAATTCACTCAGTTGTCATTAAGGTGTCATGGATTAGGGGTATACTTAGACCATGAAAAAAATGGAGGGTATTAACATGAAACGTAAAAAGAAAAAAGCTTACCGGATTTACGATCGCAATACTTGGAAATATTTGGGGATCATTTACACTTCCACCCCCTACTGGAATGGAAACCTTTTGTACATTCTAGTTAATGATTAAGAAGGTGTTACAGCTTTCGGGTAGACTTGGAGTATGAAAAAAGATTGTTCGGTTAATAAAGAAAATCCGCTTAATAGAGCAAAGGCAGTAAAAGGAGGTAAGAAAATGAAAATTTACAAATTAAAATTAAATAATCAAATCGTATTAATAACAAAGTCATATGGAAAATTATATAAATAACTTGAAAATGCTTTGATTGGTGGTTTATCCTTCGGTATCGATATATACACTATTAAAGCTTTAGGGTATTCAATAGAGGTAGTTAAATGAAAAACAATAAAATAACATATGACAAGAACGGACTTGGAATAGCAGAAATGACGTATTTAGCTTTAAACTATCCAAGAGCTTTTAAAAGATTTGAAAAACTTTTAGAAAGTGCTGGAGAAATGGCTTTATATGTGATCAGAGGATTTCTTAATAAAAGAAGAATAATAACATGAAATTAAACCCAATAAGACAAAACATGAATGAAGTAGAAATAAAAGATAAGATTATATTATTCAGTTACAAAACACCAGTTGCCTACTATAAAGCTCGGGTAGGCTACGCAAAAACAAACAAATTCTGGAGCAAGACTACCTCAAAACACATAAATGAATGGCTAAGGGATAAGGGTTACTCAAAAGAGCGTGGAAACGGGCTTAGAGAAGTTGATCAAGATATATTAGATAATCTGTTAAATGAGGTGAAATAAAGTGATCTTCTGGAAAAGAATCTATATAAAAAACCCAAATATTCACATCCCTTTGCATTGTTTCGGATTCATAATTAAGCGGGGAGAGGGATATATAGATATTTGTAGAATAAAAGGAGAGAAATAAAATGAAAGAGAAAAAAGATCAAATAGTCTATACAATAGATGGGCAAATTTACATAAAATTCCCAAAGGGTAGATAATAGGTCAAAATAGGGGGAATCATTTAACCTTGGTCAAATATGGAGGCTATAATGATAAATAAAAGACTGTTCAGAACCGTTAAAAGGTTTAAAGATTGTGAAGCTTTTGTAAATCATGTTATAGGGTTTCTAAAATACTATAATCTTCCTTGGTATTGGACAAAAGAAGATTTGAGAAGATATTGGAGGAAATATGGACTTTGTAAATGAACTTAAAAAGAAAATTGTTGAAATAAATCAAAGAATAGATAACAAGAAAAAAATTGACGATCAAGAAGTAACAAGATATTATTCTCCGATAAGAATAGGATGTATTAAATATAACATAGTAATTAAAGATTTGGAAGGTAAAGTCATCAAAAAATTAGCGTGGGGATTAGCTCTTGAGGAATGTTTAATGTTCGCTAAACTATATAATAAAAGTAAACTTATCAAAGAATTAAGTGGTTTATTTTCTTTGCAATATGTAAAAGAATTATATTAAAAAAGAGTAAAATAAAAAGGAGGATATATGACAGAATTTAATTGGGGAGCATTGGGGAGATGGGAAGCAAAAAAAGAATGGCAGGCAGAGCCTCACGAAGAGGATTGTAGATGTCGATATTGTTCGATGAATGAATTTGATGACCTAGATCAAGATTATGATATACAAGAAGAAAATTAAAAAGGAGACAGTAAAATGACAACCATAACAATTGATGAAGCTATAAATGGTTACACTGTAAGTATCTTCAACTGGTATGATGGAACTAAGTATAAAGAAAACTGTGAGCGTAGAATTGATGCCTTACAGATTGTGTCCGATTATCTAAGTAAAGAAATGAAAAAAGAATTATTACTAATAACAAAAGGAGCTCTACAATGAATCAGAATGATGGAATCCAATTAAAATGTAACTTGTGTAAGTATCCTTACTACACTCAGAAGTTGTGGTTAAGAACTATTGGAGGGAGAGATTATTTAGTATGTAAACGTCATCTAACACTCAATCAAAGAAGGAGAATTAAAGATGAGATTAAAAAACCAAACACCTAAAGAATTAATCAAAGAATATATAAATAAATTTCACAGTGTATACAATGCTATGGAGCAAGTAAAGAAAACTAATCCGTATGCCGATACAACTAAATTTTCAAAGACAATCCATAGACTTTCTTCACTAATTAATTTACATACTAAATTAGCTAGAGGTGTATATGATGATAATTGAAATTAAAAATGTCAAAGATTGTAAAAATAAAGCTTGGGGCAATTTTATGATCAAAAATAAAGGGAAAATGCTAATAACAATAAGTATAAAGCGTAATAAACTATTAGCTGAATATGCTTCCACTTTATTACATGAAATGTTACATGCTTGGGTAACAATATTAAGAGCAAATGGAATAAAAGTAAATAATATCAAAGAACATAGATTTATATATGCTGTTGAAAGAAAAGTATTAAATGAACTAAAGAGATTGGGGAGGCTTAAATGAAGAGATGGTTTAAAGGACAAAGCGAAAATAGTGCCTACTGGGAGTGGATTTATAATCACCAAAGACAAGACAGTAACCATGGGGAAGGTGGTATTGAGTTATGGGAGCCTATAGAAGCTAATCCAGATAGAGCAAAGAAGTCTTTATTTAAACAAAGAGATTATGATGACCAAAAGAGGGATATTATTAATGCTTCATTAGTCAAAGAGATACTTAAAACTTCTACACAAAGAGAAAAAGATGTGATAAAATTGTTACAAAAAGGCTACAATCAAAGCGAAATTGCCCATAAATTAAAAATATCAATTGGTTCAGTTAATACCCTTGTAGCAAGAGTGCGTAATAAGGCGGTGAATCTTGTATATAAAAAGTCCAAGTGGGGGGATATAGCGAGGACACGAAAACTATCATAAAATCAACAGCTT
>Ga0209635_10000620_pt1 | contig 24869 bp, 25 predicted proteins | sample DeeMarSWOR230_32_FD_187463 | JGI IMG/M metagenome (GOLD analysis project Ga0209635, IMG submission 187463) | Marine sediment microbial communities from White Oak River estuary, North Carolina - WOR-2-30_32 (SPAdes) (version 2) | ecosystem: Environmental > Aquatic > Marine > Intertidal zone >...
ATACCGGGAATTGGAAAGAAATATATGTGGCAAATAATCAACGAAAGAGAGAGAAAACCCTTTGAAAACTTAGACGACCTACAAAACCGCGCCAACATTCCAAGCCCGGCGAAACTGATAGCGAAAAGAGTTCTCGAAGAATTGGAAGGCGAAAGTAAATACCGCTTGTTCACACGTGCTCCATAGTGAAAACGTAATGAGTTTTGAGAAAAGAACAAAACAATTGCTTGAATGCTACAATGTTTTTCCCAAAAAAAGTTTAGGACAAAACTTCATGGTTGACGAAAGCTATCTGCAAGCGTTGACTTCTTATGCCTCCTTGAGTAAGGATGACGTCGTCTTGGAAATTGGCGCAGGCCTTGGCACTCTTACCAAAATGCTCTCCACACTCTGCAGCAGAATCATTGCGATTGAAATAGATGATAGATTGATGAAAGTTTTGAAGGAGGAATTAGGGAATTTAAGTAATGTTGCGTTGATTAAAGGTAATGTGCTTGAGATAACCATTCCTGCGTTCAATAAAGTGGTTTCGAACCCGCCGTTCCACATTTCTTCGCCAATTCTCTACTGGCTGTTCAACCAAACTTTTGACTCTGCAGTTTTGACTTTCCAAAAAGAGTTTGTTGAACGGCTCGTAGCAAAAGTGGGAAGCAAAGATTATAGCCGATTAACCGTTGAAACTTATTACTTTGCCGATGTGGAACCTTTGAGAGCAGTGCCTAAAGAAGCATTTTATCCTCCACCAGATGTTGATGCTTTAATCGTACGTTTAAAACCGCGGAAAATTGCGCCCTTTCATTTAGAAAATGAGGATGTGTTTCACGAACTTGTGAGAACTCTTTTTACACAGCGAAACAGGAAAGTGCGTAATGCAGTTGAAGGTTTCCTTCACAAATTGGGTAAAGAAAGAAAATTAGTTGATTCACTTCTGTTTCAGAATAAACGTGTGCGTCAACTTGCGCCTGAAGATTTTGGAGCAATTGCGAATGCACTTGCATCCTAAGAGAATATTTTTCAAAGATTACATGTTCGATATAGTGGAGAATGTGTATGAGCCTGCTGAAGACAGTTTTCTCCTCGCCGAAAGGTTAGCCATAAAAGATGGCGATATGGTTTTAGATGTGGGTACTGGTTGCGGAATTTTAGCTGTTTTGGCGACGAAAAAGGCAAAGAAAGTAATAGCTACTGACATAAACCCCTTTGCTGTGCAATCTGCAGCACAGAATGCTGTTTTAAATAATTTTGATGATAAGATAGAAGTTCGACAAGGAGATTTATTTGAGCCGATAGAAAAAAACGAAAGATTTGACGTGATTCTTTTCAATGCGCCATATTTACCGTCTGAAGAATGGGAAGAACGTGACATGGTTAGTCAAGCGTGGGCTGGAGGAGAAACAGGAAGAAAAGTGATAGATCGTTTCATCAGCAGCGTCGGGAAATATTTAAGTGAAAATGGAAAGATTTTGTTGGTTCAGTCAACTTTGTCAGATGTTGAGCAAAGTTTACGAATGTTTTTTGAAGAAGGTTTGGTTGCGCAGGTGATTGCTGAAAAGAAGGTTGCATTCGAAACAATTGTGGTTATAGAAGCGAGACGTTTAAACTAGTGTTCAAAGATGCTAACGTCGGTTCCTGTCCATTGGCTTACGTTTATTGGCGTCACTATGAATGCTTCAGTGTGTATCTCGCCTTCATTAACAGTGGCGTTAAAGGAATATTTGGCGAGATGTTCACTAAGGGCACTTTTGTAGTAAAGTGTACAGTTGCAAAAAATGCTTTGTCCGCCGGTGTTCCCCATTTGAATGCGAGTTCTAATTGTGTCGCTGCTTTGAATTTGATGCCTAAGAGAGAAAATTGTAAGGTGCGTGGCTTCGACCTTTTCTTCCCAAAAGCCTAGTTTGGTAGTGGTAATTTGATATAGCTCGATGCCCAGTACTACTCCTACGAGTAGTCCAATCACTATGCTTAAAAGCATGAGTGTTCCTATGATTTTTTTGTGATCAATTTCTTTGTTTTTATCTTCAATCATTCTATTTTTCTCTCTGGTTAGATTTCGCAAAATGGATTTAGTGGTTTGAGTATAAGTATATTGTGAACTTTTCATACTAACTGCTGGTATCACTGATTCAGATTCGGATAGAAAACCAAAGCAACAGCGTTCTCAGGCGCTCAAGGTTTAATCCTTTGTAATTTTGTGTTTGGAAAGAAGCGCCCAACTCTTTCTTGATAAGCTAAGTATTCGTCGCCGAATCTTTGAATAAGCATTCTTTCTTCCGCATCTACTATTTGCAAGTAGCCCGGAATGGCTACGATCGGAATAAGTGCTATCCATGTTAACCAAATAAAAAACAAGCCGAAAAACATCATGAAGTATGAAAGGTAGGAAGGGTGGCGCACGTAATTGTATGGTCCAGACGTGACGAGTTTATGGTTTTCCGGCATCTCCCAAGCAGTTGCGTAGCGTCCTCGTGTAATGACGCTCCATGTAAAGAGGAAGTATCCAGAAGCAGTTAAGAAAATACCCAAAATTTGCACACAAAAAGCAAAAGGAAATTTTAAGGGGAAAAGAAAATTGTCTAAAGAATGAAGAACGTCTGTGAAAACGAGAATTACGTATATGATGGATTCAAACCAGAAAACTAAAGTTCCAAACACCCCTAATATTGTGAAAAAGGTTCTTGGTGGTTCTGGTTGTTCAATTTCTGGTTTGATTTCCAAAGAAGACGGTTTTCTTCTTTTTCGGTTTCTGACGAGATTATATAAGTTTACGAGGTAGAAAATTCCTAAACATGTGCCTAGAGATGTTGCTATAAAAGTTTCTGACAACATAATAATACCTTTTAGCCTTGAGCGTATTTATCTGTACCTAACCGGATACAATAAGCATCTTTTTCTTTAAATTTAGAGAAAATATTGTGAAAGTATACGCCTGATTCGTAATTTATTTAAGAAGCATGAAAAATAATAGCTGAAAATTGTGGCGAAAATGGGAAAAACTGCGATTGCAGCTCCGATATACTTTTCTCTTGCTTGGACGATGCTCATTACTTACCAAACATTTACAAAAACTGCTGTGTTTTCGTTGGTTGAAAATCTTGGTCCATTTCTTCCTATGTTGGGAGAATGGATGTTGAGCCATGTGGACCTTGTAGAGTTTATTCATGTTTTGGCGTGGGTTTTTGTTTTGACTTCTATGATTCCTGGGGTTCTTCTCGGGAAAAAGCGGGGAGTGCTGGTTCAGTTTTTTTGTACTTTGATGTTGAGTCTTATTGCGTTGTCGTTTGCTGATTTTCTTGGGTTGTTCTTTGGCGTTGAGGCGGTGGAACAGGTGCTGAGCTATGCTGTGGTGTTGACTAATCCGGTGGTTGCTGTGCTTTATTTGTCGTTGCCGTATCTTTTGATGATTGGGGTGGATTTGTATGGGAGGAAGAAAGATAAAGAAGGCAAGGAAGAAGATAATGCTGGTTTAATGGAAGAAGCAGAGGAAGTAGTGGAAAGTGAGACAAGTACACAAAAGCCTAAGGCTTATCTTCGTCCTTTCGCCACGTAATCTGCACACCAACCGACAAATTTTGGGCAAACTTTCTTGAGAACCTTTTTGGCTGCGAAATCTTTCTCGACCTTTTTCGGTTCTGAGATTACATTTTGTTAGTGTTTTGCATTGACTGCTTTTTCGGCAGTTTTTTGGTTGTCATTTCCTTTTCATCCTATAGAGTGCAGAGGGTGGGATTCGAACCCACGAACGCCTACGCGACAGGCTCCTGAAGCCTGCGCCTTTAACCTGGCTTGGCTACCTCTGCTCTTCAATGCATAGTATTTTTCATAGATGGATTACTTAAGTTTGTCTTGGTGCTGGAAACAAAGAATTTTCTGCTGTGTGTGCGCACACGCCTCCCCCTAGAGGTCTACTATATGATCCAATTAGGATACTAATATGATGCAAATATACAGAGTGAGTCTGTGGTTCTCTTTTGGTAACTGTGGAAAAGATATAAGCATAGTAGCTTCGTTAAGATTTTTAACCAGAATACACTAATTGTTTTTTATGATGCTGAGGGGATTGTTTGAAAATTCTTGACCCGAAACTAATTCCTCAATTAGAAGAGAAATATGGGCCAAAATGGTGGCCAGTTAAGTATCCAGAGGAAGTCTCCAAAGACTCTTTCAAAAATCTCATTATAACCGTTCTCTCGCAAAATACAAGCGAACTTAACTGTATACGCGCTTACAAAGGTTTGTCCGCCAAATTTAAGGTGGAGCCAGTCGTCCTTGCACAAGCAAAAGAAGCAGACATACGCGAGGCAATAAGAAGCGGTGGACTATACAACATAAAAGCAAAAAGAATCAAACAAATCTCAAAGGCTGTTCTAGAAAAATTCAACAGTGACCTAGCACCGGTTCTTGCGCTTCCAAAGAAAGAAGCCAGAGAAAAACTAATGACGTTACCTGGAATTGGTCCAAAAACGGCTGACGTGCTCTTAGCCAGCCGCCACGGCTACAGCCAAGTCTTTGTAGTCGACACACACATGGACAGAATCGCAAAACGACTCGGCTTGGTAAAGGCAGATGCAAAATACGAAGAAATACAAAAGGCAATACAAAACTTCATACCATGGGACAAAGGCGAAAGAACAGGCGGACTTTTCTGGCTCCTAGCCAAATACACATGCAAAGCACAAAATCCCAAATGCAAGGAATGCCCAATAATCGGCGTATGCGACTATGGACAAAAAGCGAAATCTAAGTGAAAAAGAGTGGGGATTGCTGAAGCATTCGAGGCATAATGCCTTTTTAAAGAAAACGATTATTGCGTTGGAGGGTGTATTCGAGAAAGGATTATGAGGGCAACTGAAAAAGAGTTATGAAGTCGTATTTCGGATCAATTTGTGGTTTGCATGCCCAAATCGTTGGCTGACGTGAAGAGTTTCTTAGACAATGAGTGGATTGCTTGTTTAGCCACTGTTGACGCTCACAAGCGACCGCATATCGTGCCTGTGTGGTTTACGTATGAAGATGGAAAAATACACGTGCAGACCGATCGCAAATCTGTTAAAGTGCAGAATTTGTTGAAAAATCCGTATGTGGCGGTTACAGTGTATAACTATCGACAAGAAGCGGTGGTCATTAGAGGGAAAGGCCGCATCGTAGAAAATGAAGAAGAATTCCAGAGACTAACACAATTGCACATAGATAAATACAATAGACTCTTCAACAAAATACGCGGAACAAAAAATGTGGAATACATAAAACTTGACGAAAAAGGACGCGACAATATGGGCATACCACTATTTGATTCGAAAATCAGGTGCGTCATCGAAATTATTTCGGAGAAATTTCTTTTCTGGTAATTTCCATGTTTGTTTAAATTTTTATCTAAATAAAGTTTAAATTTTTAATCTTTTAATGATAAACCTATGAAGCTTGACACCATACTAGTACTCGATTTTGGTGGTCAATACTGCCACCTCATAGGGAGACGCGTTAGAGAAAACAACGTTTACTCAGAAATAACGCCTCACGACATTTCAGCAAGCGATATTGAAAAGTTAATGGAAAAATTTAATGTTAAAGGATTAATTTTGTCTGGTGGTCCACAAAGCGTTTACGAGAAAGACGTCCCAAAACTAAACCCAACCCTCCTAGAATTAGGATTACCCATTCTCGGTTTGTGTTATGGGCATCAGCTTTTGGCTTATATGGCTGGTGGAGTCGTAAAAAGAAGCGACAAAAAGGAATTCGGCATCACTTACGCAACTCTAGATGCAGCAGTGGATGTTTTAGAAGGACTTGCCAAGCAGGAAAGGGTTTGGATGAGTCATGGTGACACAGTTTTTTCCCTTCCAGAAGACTACCAAATCCTCGCACATACGGAAAATTCTCCAGTTGCAGCCTTTAAACATAGACAAAAGCCAATTTACGGCCTTCAGTGGCACCCAGAAGTTATCCATACAGAAAATGGAACGAAAATGTTGCAAAATTTCTTATTCAAAGTTTGCAGGTGCCAACCAAACTGGACAATGGAAGATTTTGTTGAAAGAGCCGTAAAGGAAGTAAGACAACAAATTGGCAAGGAAAAAGCCATAATCGCCCTAAGCGGAGGAATAGACTCCAGCACAGCAACAGCAATCGCAGCGAAAGCAATAGGTAAAAACTTAACCGCAGTTTTTGTCGACCATGGTTTCATGCGAGAAAGCGAACCAGAATTCGTCCAAAAAACCTTTGAAAAACTCCCCATAAACTTCACACATGTAAATGCAAGAACGCGATTCTTAGAAAAACTACAAGGAATAGTTGAGCCAGAAGAGAAGAGAAAGATAATAGGAGAAGAGTTTATCCGCGTTTTTGAAGAAGTCGCACGAAAAGTTGGAGCACAACATCTTATTCAAGGCACAATTTATCCAGACCGCATCGAATCAGGCTTTAAAAAATTTTCCGACAAAATAAAAACCCATCACAACGTAGCAGGTTTACCGACAGAAATGGAGTTTAAATATATAGTAGAGCCTCTCCGGGATCTTTACAAGGATGAAGTAAGAAAAGTGGCACAAAAACTTGGACTGCCTCCCAAAATCGTCTGGAGACAACCCTTCCCTGGACCAGGACTAGCGGTTAGAATTGTTGGCGAAATAAATGAAGAGAAGGTAGAGATTGAAAGAAAAGCCGACAAAATCGTTACAGAAGAAATCGAGAAAAGCGGACTTGAAGACAGTTTGTGGCAGTATTTTGCCGTCTTAACCGACACCAAGAGTACGGGAGTAAAAGGCGATTCGCGAGCATACGGCTATAGTGTCGCGATAAGAGCCACAGAAAGCAAAGAAGCCATGACCGCAAGCTTCGCAAAAATCCCGTACGGGGTTTTAGAAAAAATTTCCACAAGAATCACCAATGAAATTCCACAGGTCACACGGGTCGTCTATGACGTTACGCATAAACCGCCTGCGACGATAGAGTGGGAATAACCTATCTTTATTTCTCACTTAAACTTCAGCAATCAACTTTAGAACCTTGGCTTCTATTTCGTCTCTTATTTTTCGAACGTCTTCTATTGGTTTTCCTTTTGGATCTTCCAGTCTCCAATCTATCACGTTTTTGATAGGTGGTGCTGGACAGAACTTTTCGACACTACAGCCCATTGTTATAACTTTGTCTGCTTCTTCAAGCATTTTCGGGGTCAACAGTTTAGGTTTATTCATGGATATGTCGATTCCTTTTTCTTTCATGACCTCGACGACTACTGGATTAACTTCTTCGGCTAGCATTACACCTGCACTTGAAGCAACCAATTTTCTTTTTCCATAACGATTAGCGAAAGCTTCAGCCATTTGACTTCGACCAGCATTTTCAACACAAACAAACAACACATGTTTCATTTTTTCATACGCCTATCTTTTGCTTGAAAACATTTTGTGTAATCTGCAGCAGCATATTATATATCTATAACCATTAAGTGCCCATTTCGTTATAGATTTTGAACATTTTAAGCACCCCAAAAGTTTCTTATTATACCCACTTCAATATTCGTAGTAACTTGATTTCAATGTTAAAAGGTGACAAACATAGTTGAAGGCAGTAATTTTGGCAGGTGGTTTTGGAACAAGGCTGCGACCGCTAAGCTGCACTAGACCAAAACTTCTCTTCCCTATAGGCAATAAGCCCCTCCTTGATTGGACGCTTAAGAACCTGGCAAAAAGCAAGGTAAAAGAAGTGATATTAGCAGTTAATTACATGGCTGAAGCTTTTATCCATCATTATGGCAACACAGCCTACCAGATGAAACTCCACTATTCGAGGGAAACAATGCCTCTGGGAACTGGGGGACCGATAAAAAAAGCTGAAGACTTGATCGGACAAAAAGGACCTTTCGTAGTCTTGAACGGCGATATTTTCACCACCATAAACTATGCAGAAGTAGTGAAAAAACACGAAAAAACCAACGCTGCCGCCACAATCATGCTTTACAAAGTAGAAGACCCAAGCCGCTACGGAACCGTAGAATTAACAAAAAACAACAAAGTTGTCAGATTTGTAGAAAAACCACCAAAAGGAAAAGCGCCAAGCAACCTCGTAAACGCAGGCATCTACGTGCTTGAGCCAGAAATCTTCAGCTACATTCCTCATGGACACCGTGTCTCAATAGAACGCCAAGTATTCCCGAAACTCGCTGCAAAAGGAAAACTCTATGCATACGAATTTGAGGGATTATGGGTAGACATAGGCAAGCATGAAGATTATCTACGTGCCAACCGACTCTTATTGGACGCAGAAAAGAAACAATTTTCCAAGACAATGCCGACCAGTAAGAAAAAGGATGTTGAAATAGAAAAACCTGTAGTGGTTGGAAAAGATGTTAAAATTGAAGAGAAATCAAAGATTGGTCCTTACGCCGCCGTTGGAGACGGAGTTACACTTGGAAAAGGGGTGCGTATAGAAAATTCCATTATATTTCCAAATGCGATAGTCTCAGACTTCACGTCTATAAAGGGCGCTATTATCGGCGAAGGCGCTATCCTAGGAAAATGGGTGAAAATCGAAGACGGCTGCATAGTAGGCGACTATGCAATGATAAGAGACAATGTTACATTCACGCAAGGAGTAACAGTTTGCCCATCAAAAGAAGTTTCAGAAAGCGTGCTTACGCCAAAATGTTTGATGTGAAAAATTAGAGAGCGGAAAACATGAAACACCAGAAAAGACTGTTCGGCACCAACGGAATAAGAGGCGTAGTTAACAAAGATTTAACGCCAGAATTTGTAGTAAAAATGGGAAGCGCTATTGGAACATTCTTCAAACGCGGACGATTGTTGGTTGGTTACGACGGCAGAACAAGCAACATCATGTTTGCCCACGCAGTTATGAGCGGATTAACAGCAACGGGCTGTAGCGTTTACAACGTCGGAATGGCGCCGACCCCAGCTATACAATACGCGGTTAAGAAACACAAAATGGACGGCGCAGTCATAATAACTGCCTCACATAATCCGCCAGAATATAACGGAATAAAAGTTGCTGCAAACGATGGGATAGAGATATCACGCGAGGACGAGATAAAAATTGAAAACATGTTTTTTGACGAAAAATTTGAATTAGTCGAATGGAACACAATCGGGCAAACGTACACACTACCAGGAATTTTAGACGAGTATATTGAAGCGATTAAAACCCATGTAAATGTGGCTCCCATCCAGAAGAAGCATTTCCATGTGGTTGTTGATCCGGGAAACGGCGTAGGTGGACTTGCGGCGCCGTATTTGCTTAGGGATTTGGGATGCAAAGTCACTGCTATGAATGCGAATGTTGATGGAACTTTCCCGAATCGTCTGTCTGAGCCGAGGATAGAAAATTTGGGCGACTTGGCAACTGCGGTTAAAACGTTAGATGCTGATTTGGGCGTGGCATACGATGGCGACGCAGACCGCTCGATTTTTGTTGACGAGACTGGAGAAATTCATTGGGGCGATCGCACTTTTGCGCTTATTGAAAGGTATTTTCTGCAAGACAATAAAGGAGAAATTGTAGTCACGCCTGTTAGTTCATCGTATCTTGTTAAGGAAATTTCAGATAAGTACGGCGGAAAAATGGTTTGGACCAAAGTAGGTAGCACAATAGTTTCGCAGACTATGAAAAAGTTGAAAGCAAAACTTGGCGGAGAAGAAAACGGCGGAGTCTTCTACGGTCCGCATCAACCTGTCCGCGACGGCGCAATGACCACTACCTTGATTTTAGACATAATGACGAAAACTGGCAAAAAACTTTCACAATTATTAGCCGAATTACCGCACTATTTCATTGAAAAGGACAAAATAGAATGCTCAAATAAGCTAAAAGAGCCATTGTTAAAGGCATTTACTGAATCAGTGAAAGATTTGAAACCTGACACCACGGACGGCGTCAAACTATGGTTTGAAGACAAAAGCTCAATTCTGATTAGACCAAGCGGGACTGAACCAATATACCGCTTTTACGCCGAAGCGAAGACAAAACCAAAAGCCAAACAACTCGTTAAAAAATACAAAACCCAACTAGGCCAATTGATGAAGAAAGGCAAAGTTTAAACTCTTACTAGTCACAATACTCGCTCTTGTCCGCCTTTAATTCGTTGCTTGCGTTGTTGCTTCCGCTTTCTATAGTGCTCTTTCATGTAGTAGTAAGGATCGTAAGTCCTCTTCGGATCAAGCCAACCAGCCCTTGCGATGTTGGTTTTGGTTGACCATTCATAAAGAAAAGTTGGTTTGCCAATTCTTTTTAGTAGTTCAAGATTTTCAGCTATGACGCCGCTGTTGTCTATCCATATGGCAATTGCCGAGTCGCAGTCTTAAATCATTCCCCTCTCTCTTCCCTTCAAGTCATTTCCGTACTGTACAGTTTGCCAGTTGCCCGCGTTGTACCTTAGACTCTTAGCATGACCTACAATTACGTTTTTGTAACCCTTAGACTGCAAGTAATCTTGATAAAGTCTGCATGCGCCTAGAGCCTCTCCTACAATAATCGTCATATTACGAACTATTGCCTCATCTATTCTTTCTGCAATTTGGGTTGGCAACTCCTTACCCCTAAAAGCCTTGCTCCCCATTAGAAGCAGCCGACTACCTACTAATGCATCTTGCTTTGTCATCACAAATCCCCGTTTTGATCAATATTTTAGACCTTGTATTCTTCTCCTTCTTGTAATAGCACCACTTCAGTTTTCGAGTTGGCTTCTACCTTCCTTTTAAACTCTTCACGATCTGTTTCCCATGTATGCATAGCCATCGCGATTTTGGGGTTAATTGCTATCGCCGCTTCGGCGGCTTCGGCATTGTCCATGGTATATTTATCTCCTGTAGGAAGTAAAGCCAAGTCTATATTCTGGAGATGACGCATTTCTGGGATAAAGTCCGTGTCTCCAGCATGATAAATCGTCTTGCCTTCAACCTTTATCAAGTAGCCTACTCCATATCCTTTAGGATGCCAAAGTTTTCCAGAAGGTTTGAATCGCTTAATGTTGTAAGCTTCAACTGCTTCGATTCTTATATTATTAATAGTTATTTCTTCTCTAGGCTTAAGGGTCTTCACGTTTCCATTGATTCTTGAAGCACAATTTTTGGGAGCAATGATGATTGTGTCTTTCTTTTGGAGCTTTTGGATTTTAGGCGGACTGCAGTGGTCACCATGATTATGTGTCACTAATATTATGTCTGCTTTCTCTGAGGTTTCAACTACTTTCCCATATTTCTTCAAGTCAATGTAGATAATTTTGTCAGTAGTTCTAATTTGAAAACTGGCGTGACCAAGCCACTTGACATATATCGGCATTCAAACACCCAGAGCACAGTAATTTTCCTTCACTATAAGCCTTATGTGCTAAAAAAAGGGACTTTGCAGGAGAACTGTGGCACATTCAAGGCTCAAAAACAATTGTTATATAATTCGTTTCAAGTAAAGCATAAGTTACCCTTTCATAAAACGAGGACACACAAATGCCCAATATTATGAATCTCACAAAGGAAGACATTGACACGTCAGAAAAACGAGCAAACTTCACAATAGCTATCGTAGGCTGCGGACGCATGGGACTACCACATGCATGCCTTTTTGCAGAAGCCGGCTTCAAAGTCATAGGAGTCGACGTAGACCCACAAGTATTTGCCTCATTAAAAAGAGGAAAAGCACTGTTCTTTGAGCCCAATTTGAACCCGATTCTGAGGAAAAACGTGAAAGAAAAACGGTTTATTCCCTCAAATGACACCCGCGCGGCCGCGTCAACAAGTGATGTAATAATGCCTGTCGTTCAAACTCCGCTGGATGAAAAGAAGAGGCCAGATTATTCCACCTTGGAGAAAGCTTGCAAAGATATAGGCATGGGAATGCATGAAGGCAGTTTGTTTATTTTGGCAAGCACAGTAGGCCCTGGAGTAACAGAAACTTTAGTTAAGAAGACTTTGGAAAACGCTTCTGGACTGAAAGCTGGCGCGGATTTTGCTTTTGTTTACAGTCCAATTCGTGCCACTTCTGGCAGGGTTTTACGGGACATCCAAAATTACACAAAGATTGTAGGTGCGATTGATAAAAAGAGTTTAAATTTAGCCTCTCTTGTATTAAGCACTATTATAAAAGCAGACATGATTGAGGTTAGCAGCATAAGGGTTGCCGAAACTGTGAAACTGTTTCAAAACGTTTACCGCGATGCAAATTTGGCTTTAACAAACGAGTTTGCATGCTTCTGCGAAAAAATCGGCGTAGATTACTTGGAAGTGCAGAAGGCGGTAAACACGGATCCATACTGTCATATACTTGTGCCAGGCATCGTGAGCGGACATATTCCAAAGGATGCGTACTTGCTTATTGAAGAGGCGGAAAATGTTGGTGTAAAACTTCGAATGACTCCTTTGGCGAGAGAAGTTAACGATAGTATGGTAGACCACGCAGTCCACCTTACAAGAGATGCGCTTAGAGCATGCGGCAAACCCTTGGCGAGAACTAGAATATCTGTTCTCGGTGTTTCCTACAGACCAAACATAAAGGAGCCGCGCGGCTCGTTAACACCTAACATTGTGAAGAAATTGAAAGCAAAAAATGTTTACGTGCAAGTCTTCGACCCTTTTTTTTCCTTTGAAGAATTGGAAGAACTGGGTTATCCTCCTGCGAGAACGTTGATAAAAGCTATGGAAGGCGCAGACTGCCTACTTATAGTGGTAGGACACAACAGCTTCAAGCGCATAAGCCTCAGAAGATTCAAATTCTTAGCCCGAAAACCTGCCGCCATAATAGATATGGGACACGTTATCAACCCAGCGAAAGCAGAGAAAGAGGGTATAATATACCGCGGTTTTGGAAGAGGAGTTTGGACAAAATGAAAAAACGCGGCGTCGCGGTGATAGGAATAGGGTTCTGGGGAAGAAATCATGTGCGAATTTTTAGTGAACTGCCAGAAACCGAACTAAAAGCGGTCTGCGACATAAATGAAGAACGCGCCGCAACAATAGCGAAACAATACGAAATAGACGCGTACACGGACAGTAAAAAGCTCCTAAAACGGGAGGACATTCAAGCCGTTAGCATCTGCACATGGACAACTACTCACGCAACAGAAGCGGTAAACGCGATTAAAGCAGGAAAAGACGCTTTAGTAGAGAAACCAATCGCAAGCACGGTTCAGGAAGCCAAAAAAATCGTCAAACTCGCAGAGAAAAAGAATACAGTCCTCATGGTAGGATTCATTGAAAGATTCAACAAAGGGGTTCAAGCTGCAAAAACGATGGTGGACAAAGACGAAATAGGCACTTTGGTTTCTGCGACTTCTAAGAGGGTTTCCGAATGGCCGGAGAGAATCGGCGATGTTGGAGTGGTTAAAGACACGGCAATCCACGACATCGATGTCATGCGGTATATCTTCGAAGAAGAACCCACCGCTGTTTTCGCGAAAATTGGTAACCTAAGACACTCAAAATACGAGGACTATGCACAAATCATGTTAACTTTTGAGGGAGGAAAAACTGCTTTTGTAGAGGCAAACTGGCTTACGCCTTACAAAACTAGAACCTTGCTGGTTACAGGAAGCCGAGCCATCTTAAATCTCAACTATCTGACACAAGAAATTACCATTGAAACGGCGGGACAAAGCACAACTCCGAGACACGTGTGGCAAGAACCGCTAAAACTGGAACTTCAACACTTTGCAGATTGCGTCTTGAATTACAAAACACCCACAGTCTCAGGCACAGATGGTTTGAAGGCGCTCCAAATCGCAGAAGCAGCATTTAAATCTTCAACACAAAACAGAGCAATAAAACTTAAACTCTAAAATCGTTAAGCTTTTGTCTTTTTCGCTTTAGTTTTAAGATTGAACGGCTTGCCTTCTTCTAATATCTTTTTGGGAATTTTGTTTTTCCATTTTTTCAAGAAAGGCATCTCGTCCGTTTTTTCGCGAAGTTCGTCTGGAAGCATTTCTGGGATTTCCTCGCGGATGGGATACCAGCGTAAGCACTTTGGGCAGATAATTAAGCCTTCCACGATTTCGTCTTTTTCTTCGAAAACATGCAACTCAAGCGGATAATACTTGTCTATTGGACAGGCAAGTATGTCCATCAAACTTTTCTTAATTTTCGGTTCCTCCTTGTGTGATGTTTAATAAAATTTAAGCATAAAAGATTTGCCAAAGGCGGTCTTATTTTTTTATTTGTATGTCGAGGACAACCTGATACCATCTGGGACCAGTGTCACGCACCACACGACTAAAAGGTATAGCGAAATCTAGACCAATTTCAGATAGTTTCTCAGCCACTTTTTCCTTCACTTTCTCAATTGGACGTTCGCCTTTTTTTGCGTGTTCAAAATCATAATAATGAACCCACCCGCTCTTCGGCTTCAACGCTGCAACAGCAAAATCAATGTATTCAAAGGCTTTTTCAGGCAACGGCATCAACACCCTATCCGCAATTTTCCGCAAACTTTCTGCAATAATAGTTTTCGCGTCGCCTTTCAACGGGATAACCTGCTCTAAAACTTTGTTAAGCAAAACATTCTCCCACATAAACTGAAAGGCTACAGGGTTCACGTCTATTGAGTAAATCTTCTCGACCTTAGAATACTTAGCAATGATTATGGAGTAACAGCCAACACCAGCAAACATGTTAACAACAATCTCACGTGGCTTAACAGACCGCGCAATACGCATTCTTTCATACGAAAGCCTAGGAGAAAAGTAACATTTCGCCAAATCAACCTTAAAAACACACCCATACTCCTTATGCGTAGTTAATGTCCTTTTTTCACCACAAACATGTTCGAGTTTTCGTAAACGAAACTCGCCACGCACAGCACTTGATTGACGCCAAACCGATTTTACATGCTTATGCAGTTGCATTATTGCTTCAGCGATGGTGATGTTTTGGTGTTTTAGTTTGTCTGGGATACGGATTATTGCAATATCGCCGATAATGTCATAAGATTTGTAGATTTGTTCAATCTCTCTCGATTCCAGTTTATCTTTAAGCAGCATACGAAGGTCACGTTTTTTCAAGGAGCCTTCCCTTCTAACTTGTCTTTTTGTTTCGGACAAAGCGTTCAAGCAAAGTTGCAGCCCACGTCAGTTTATAAGGAAGGTATTCACGGAAAAGTTCAACATCTTCTTTCTTAATTGCACCTAAAGCAATTATAGCGAGAAAATATGCAACTGTTCCGATAAGAACATAAATAGGAAGCAGATGAAGGCGAAAAACAAGAAATTGATAGGGCGAACCGCTTGACAGTTGCCTTATGACATCAAATCCCAAAAGTGCCAACATCATGATAAAACATGCGAACAAAACCTTCCATAACATTTCAACATCAAATTTGACTTTGATAAAATTTTTTAGAATGACTATGCCTAAAAGGAATCCGCAAAAGGCTGCAATGACTTTTGCGATAGCCGCACCAATTATGCCCATGTCAAGGGAGACAATGAAGACAAAAGAAAAAATTGCATCTGCTAAGATTGAGACAAATATAACTACTGACGCAATTCCAGTCCGTTCCATGGTGAAAAAGGTTGGATTAATCGCTACACCTAATGTCACAAAAAGCGAGGCAACACAAAGTATGGTCAACGGTAGTGCAGCAGCCGCATATTGAACGCCGGCGAATAGAATTATTATTGGATAAGCCAAAATAGCTACTCCTGTTATCATGGGAAAACCGACAAGAACAACATAACGTGTTGTCACAGTGAAAGCATTTTCCAAACTATCCTTCCCTATTTCAGTGTATAGCTGAGCAAGCTTAGGGAATAAAGCGGCAAGCAAGGCACTTGAAATCAACCCAGGCACCACTGCTGCCCGATTTGCGATGTTATACGCTCCAAAAGTTTCAAGTCCCTTGTAGGGAAGCACAAAAAGCTGGTCAACCCAAAGAATGACGAAGCCCAGAACGCTTGAAATGTAAAGAGGAAATGAGAAGCTGAGCAAGGGTCTTAGCCCATAAGGCGTTCCTATAATTCCCAAATTTTTGGCAGTCAGAATCAAAGCAAGCGAAAATGCGATGACCAGTGCAATTAGCCAGCTAATTGTAATGCCCAGAAGGCCAAGACCTGAATAGACAAGAAGAAGCGCCAAACCGTATTGAACAAACGAATAAATCAGATTAACCGCCGCTACTTTACCCATCATTTGAAGCCCTTGTAGAAAACCAAGAGCTTGAAAATATAGTACGACAAAGACCGAGGCAAAAGCTAATGTTTGAATAACAAAGGGAGAACAGGAAAGAAGTGAAGAAATCCAGTTGGATAAAGCGAAAACTAACGCAAAGGCAGCAATCGCAATAACTATTGAAATCTGCATAACTCGAGTAACAACAGCTTTCGCTTTCTTAAAATTGCCCTTTGCGATAAATTGAGCAATATACTTGATTGATGCTGATGGAAGCGCCAACAATCCTAGAATCTGAACAAGTCCCAGTATAAAGGTGAGAACGCCAAACATTCCTATTTCTTCTTGCGAAATTAAACGCGTAAGAAAAACTATGTAGACTACACCCATTGCTGCAGAAATAAAGCCTTGTATGAAAATGTAGGTTGCCCCTCTTGCAACTTTCGCACCATGCCGCAAATCTTCCTTGCCAGACAAAAGATTTCCTCATAGATTCGTATTAACTTTGAATTAGTAATAGTGAAGACTTTAAAAACATGCTGTTGATTCGGATTTTTGGAAATGTTTAAATTTGTATTGCGTATGGTTAACTCAATAAGGGAGCGAACATGGCTCAGGAAGAAAATGTTAAACTTGTGTACGAATGCATAAGATGCGGCGCCAAAGTGTTTACAGAAGAACTTGAACATCGAGGCGGAGGAATAAAATGCACGGTTTGTGGTTTTCGCGTCCTTAAAAAGATTAGACCTCCAGTGGTTAAAAGAGTAAAGGCAGTTTGAACCAATTTTTCCTTACAAGCAAGACAATGCAACTTTAGCCAAGCTAATCTTGTCTTCAATAGTTTTCATCAATGTATCCGCCACAACCGCGCGAATGCCTAATGTCTCAATTTGTTCTTTTTGTTCCTTGTCCAGAGTGTCGAGGATGAAAACATCAAGAAAATCTTTGTAAAGATTCGCAACAGAAAACGCGGAGACCTCTATACCCAAACCTCGCATCAACTTCTCAGCAGGACCCTTTACAACTGTGCCGGCGATTATGGGGCTTATGGCAACGATTTTCGCTTCTGTTTTTCTCAAGGCTTCTCTAATTCCTTTAACTGAAAGAATTGTGCCGATGCTTACAATGGGATTGCTTGGACAGATGATTATCCTAGAAGTATCATGTATGGCAGCTAAAACTTCTTGGCATGGCTTCGCTTGTTCAGCACCCTCAAACCTGACACCGACAACACGGTCTTGCATGCCACGTTTTACCATATATTCTTGAAAATGCATCTCACCTTTATTGGTTAAAATTCGCGTTTCAAACTTGTCATTTGTCATCGGCAATAGCGTTTCCTGAAAGCCGAGTAGTTGACAAAGTTTAGTCGTGACTTCCGAAAGAGTCAAGCCTTTTCTAAGAAGGCTGGTACGGTACAAATGCGTAGCCAAGTCATTGTCGCCAATATTAAACCAAGTCTCGCAACCATAACGCTTCAGCATACTGAGGCAATGAAAAGTATCATCCTTTATCCCCCAACCTTTCTCTTCGTCCACAATGCCCGCTAAAGTGTACATGACAATATCGAGGTCTGGAGAGATGTGCAGTCCATGAAGTTCGATGTCGTCGCCTGTGTTGATTACAACTGTGACGTCTTTTTTTGGAATGACCCTTACAAGTCCTTGCAAAAATTTCGCTGCACCAACTCCTCCAGCTAAGCACGTTATTTTCCTTTCTACCAATCGTATTCGCCTCGAAAGGCGATACAACGAAGTACCTATTTATCTTTTTTACAGCATTTTTCGTAAAGTGAGAAAGGGTTTTTGGTTAGTAGAGTTCCTTTTCACCTATTCTTCTGAAGGCTTTTCCTTTTAGTCTGACAGCAGGTTTTATTGCGTCTTCTGGTTCGCTTTCAACGGTTCGTCTTTTCACCGTTTCTCCGCAAATGCCTCTAGGAAGCAATCTTCTCTTTATACAAGTTGCGTACTGACAATTTGAAACTTCACAGTTGTCCTCGGTCCATCTGCACCAAACCGCATTGCCACGATAGACAGCAGAGCCTTTTCCACACTTAAACAATTCACATGTTGGAGAACACTTTTTTTCTGGCATTTATGCACAACCTATTCATTGTTTACTTCAAAACTTTTCACGCATATTGCATAAACATTATATGGCTATCTTTGAAGAGGTTATAAAGTTTTTTGGATTTCAAGTCTCTTACTTGTGGTTTACGATTATTTCTCAGTTGAGGTTTTTTGTCTCCTTCTTCTGTATAATAGAAAGAATGTGAAGAGAACGATGAGAACTATTAAGGTGATAAACACGCCGAACTGAGTGGTTTCAGTGACGATTCCGAAAATAACCATGTATTTTTCCAGAGTAATGGTTGCTACTGTGCTTTTTTCCACGTACACCTTAACAGTTTCTGTTGGCGTTTCGCCACTAATGCAGATGGAAACAAGGCAATCGCCGCCGATTATGCTTTCGAAAAATGCTACTCCATTTCCATCAGTAGTTAGCTCCCTTTGTCCAACATTTTCACGTTCAAGTTTCACTTTTACATTAGGCATTGGTCGTCCAAGGTAATCCAGAACTTTCACAGAAAGATTTGCATTGTAAATACTGCTGCGCAGAATGAAAAACGCATTTGCGTCTATGAGGCTGTAGTAGGTTTCGTTTAGAATAATTGTTCCTTCGATGTTGTAGAGTCGAATCTTATATAGCCCAAACGTGCTGTCAAATGTGGCGTTTCCAGAGTTCAAATCTGTTGTTGTCTTATTGTATAGACCACCAGCAAATTCGTAAATTTCAATCGGGTAACCTCCCAAAGATGCTTGCGTTGCATCTTCAACATGCACCGTCAAGCTATAGACGGGGCAGACTATGCTAATGTTGAACCATTTTTCGCCTTGTGGAATAGTAAAGGTTGTGTTGTGAAACAGGAGTTCTATGCGGTAGGCGCGTATAGTGTAGTTTGCCTTAACAAGTTGGTTGCGAAGTATCCATTTTCCTGTGTTGTTTGTTAGGTATATTTCTGTTTCCGTTTGCGATACGTTTGTGACTGTACGGTAGTTAATGTTGAGGTTTAGGTATATGAACGGCATTGGCAAGTCGGTTTTCCCATCTTTGACTGTGAATTCCATGTGGACGATTTGGCAGGTTATGGTCCAAGAGGAGTCGCTTTGAATGAGAACTGGAGTTGTTTCGTTAACTTGCACATTCTTCCAAAACGCCTTGAACGAGTAATTTCCACCACGGTCAAGTGTATTTACTGTCCATCCACTTGAGTTTGTAAAGCTACTGGCAATTTTTGTTTCTTGACTTTGAAAAATTCTATAAATTGTTGCATTTACACCGCCAAGTGGTTCACTGTTAAGGTTTGTTGTCAAAAGTTTCACAGAAATACCAGGCACAGTAAAGTTTTGCACATCAAGAACAGGTTTTATTGTGCCGTCTTGGATTGCGGTTGCGACAGTTATTTTGTAGGAGCCCATCGAGGCGTTGATTGGAATCTGCCAGTTGTAAATTATTGCGCCATTTTCGGCCGAAACCTTTTGGGAAAGCAAAGTCTTGTTGCCAAATTGTATAGTTACTGTTGCATTTTCGTTTGTTTTCGTGTAATTCATGGCTTTTATGTCTACCCAGTCGAGTCTCTGATATGTTGTTGCGTTTGTTAGTCCAATGAAAAATGATGATTCTGCTCCAATTGTTGTTGTGTTTTTATAAAGGCGGATTTGGTACGTGCCAGTATAGTTTGTGTGGGCGCCGGCTGGTAGAAAATCTGTTGGATAGATTAGAGTGTTTGAAGCGGTTCCATTTTCGTTTGTTAAAAGCGGAAGTGTAGCATTGTAATACGTGGAGCTCGCTGGGGTGGGGAGTGTTACGGTTATGTTGTGTTGGTAAAGTTTCGATGTGCCTCCGCCTGTTATGTTGGCTCGAATCTCTACTTGTACGCCTTCTTGCAGTTGGCTTGGTTCATCTGGTACATTCACAGCCTTAACGTAATATGCAGTTTTTACAACAAAGCTTGCCTCATCAGTTGTGGCAGACGTTATGTCTTGCAACTGAATTGTGTGTGTTCCGTTTATAGAGTGAGGAATCGTGAAAGAATCTGTAAACTTTCCTTCATTGTCGGCGGTTCCATTGGCTACTTCGATAGAATCAAAAAGTATACTGTAATTTCCACTTAATGTTTCAATAGTGCCATTGACGTTTATAAGGTCGCCTACGAAGCCCTCATTCGGTGAGACTGTTAAAGCTGTTTCAGCCGCAAAAGTGGTGGGCAAAAAAGGAGAAATATATAATGTTAGAAATAAAACAATTAGAAAGGCTGCGATTTTTCTCGTTTTGATTGAGGTACGCAAACTTATTCCCTCTTCATTATTATGGAATGGTTTGAACACTTCTTAGTAAAGCTACATTTTAAGCTTTTAGCCTTTCCAACACGGAAAAACGTAACTGTCAAGTATCTCCTTGCTTTATTAAACATCTAACGAGAGCGGATAAATTTGATTAACGAAATTCTGAGCCTAGTTAAAAAACATGAAGGTTGGCGCGGAAACGAATGTGTTAATCTTATTCCCTCAGAGAACGTGATGAGCCCCCAAGCCCGTGCGCTTCTGTCTTCTGACCTTACACATCGCTATACTTCCAGCTACAAGTTTTACATGGGTACACGGTTTATTGACGAGATAGAGGAGCATGGAGAAAAACTTGCAAAAGAAGTTTTCAATGCAGAAACCGCAGATTTACGTCCTCTTTCTGGCCATGTAGCGGATCTTGTCTTCTTCGCCAACTTTACCAAACCAAAAGATATCGTAATGTGTGTTTCAGAGGCGGACGGTGGCTATCCAGGCATGTGGAAAAAAGCACTGCCAAAATTTTTGAAATACAAGGTTATCGCTTTTCCGTTTTCGAAGGAAAAGATGAACGTAAAAATCGAAGAGGCTACAGCATTAATCCAACGCGTTAAGCCTAAAGCGGTCGTTTTTGGTGCAAGTTTATTCCTATTTCCTCAGCCGGTACGAGAAGTTGTGAAGGTTGCACGTAAAGTCAACGCGTACGTCGGTTACGACGGTTCACATGTTATGGGCTTGATTGCAGGAAAAACATTTCAAGACCCACTAAGAGAAGGCGCAAATGCTCTTTTCGGCTCCACGCACAAGAGTCTTTTCGGACCTCAAGGCGGCATATTCCTTGCAGACAAAGAACATGGAGAAAAAGTGAAGAAAAACATGTTTCCTGGGTATGTGGATAACGCGCATTGGAATCGTATTGCGGCTTTGACGGTAGCCTTGGCAGAAATGAAAGAGTTCGGGAAACAGTACGCGGCGCAGGTGGTTAAAAATGCGCAGGCGTTGGCGAAAGCGTTGGGCGATTACGGGTTTCCGGTGGTTTGCCGCAGTCTTGGTTATACTGAGTCGCATCAGATGTTTCTGGATTATGGTGGATACAAGAAGGGTAGAGTTGTCGCTGAGAGATTGGAAAAGGCGAATATTATTGCAGATTGCGGAGTTCGTCTAGGCACATGCGAAATAACGCGAAGAGGGATGAAAGAAGAAGAAATGGAAGAGATAGCCGTGCTTATGAAACGTGTGATTATGGATAAAGAAGAGCCCTCAAAAGTAAAGGAAGAGGCGATTAAACTAGTAAGTGAGTTTCAAAAAGTCGAGTATTGCTTTAAGTAGGTAATTCTATTCAATTATGGTGCCAATCTTCTTTCTTTGTACTGCGAGCAAAACGTTTTTTGGCTTAAATCCATTAACGACGATGGTTTTTGTTCGGCTTTTACGAAGGATTTTGACTGCTTCGGGGTCGATGATTTGATGTATGCCTGCCTTGTGCTTGTTCTGTTCAAAAAGTCGCGTTAAATCGTCGAAACTTAGACGGTCCAGTTTTTTGGCATCTTTATGTTTTCGTGGGTCACGGGTGTAGATGCCTTCTTGGTCTGTGGCTTTTACCAATAAATCGGCTTTAATCTTTTCCGCAACTAAAGCCGCAACCGCGTCCGTCGTCATTCCAGGTTTTAACCCACCCATCACCACCATTTTGCCTATCTCCAATTCCTTTGCCATATCTTCTAGTGATGTTGGGACGGTTTTGGTTCCGATTTTGTCTAACTTCAAGGCAAATAGCTGTGCGATTAAACGTGAAACAGAAATTGCAGTTACGTCTTGTTCAGGTTCGTTTAAGTCTAAACTCTTGGCGTATTGGATAAAGTCTCTTGCTAAAGCGCCACCGCCAACGACGAGAACCACTTTGTGCTTTAGCCTTTCCAACTTTCTTAGCACTTCAACATATTTCCCGATTAATTCTGTGTTTATCGGAGACGCCACGACCGAACCGCCAACACGGATGACCACACGCAACTCTTTAGCCTCTTCCACCTGCACAGTTATGGCTTTCATAAAGATAAAACTAACCAGACAAAGAACAAGATAAGCAAGAAATTCTATGGTGTGCACACACAGCAGCAGACTAGACCTTTCTAATAGGCTCCAAATAGAAGGGGGCTTAGAAGAGACACACACGCCCTCCCTAGTCTAGGTATATTTTCTGCATAGCACAATGACATGCTGCAAATTGAGGTCTCAAGTAGAACGAGGAGATTCAGGAACTTAAAGCTAGATTTTGAACGTCAACCTGACTGGGGTACAATGGTAGCTCGGGATACGTGACTTATCGCGTTTTTTTCTCAAATTTGGATTTTAGGTCTGCTGGAGAAAAATATCGATTTAACCTATCGGGGTTCAAATCTCATCCCGCGCCAATTCTAAATTTTATATACAGACTCCAGCTTCTGTTACATCAGGGGTCATAACAGAAATGAAGTTCATTTACAGGGGTATCCAAGAATTTGATGGAGGTAAGATGGTTCATAATGGAGGTTTAGACACTGACAGAAACTCCCAACTCGTTTGAAGTCGTTTCTTTGGACCACATGGACGGCTTTGAATTTCAACGCTTCGTGGCGCATCTCTTCGAAAAGCTTGGCTATGGAAAAACAGAGGAGATCTTAACGACAGGAGATGCTGGACGTGACGTAACAATCCGTTCTCCTGACGGAAGTCTAGTAATCATTGAATGTAAACACCATCCCACAGGCACTTTAGGACGACCAATAGTACAGAAACTCCACTCAGCAGTAATCACAGCCCGAGCAAAGAAGGGGTTCGTTGTTACAACAGGACGCTTCTCTAATGCTGCACTTGAATATGCGAGAAGTCTTGGATCTCTTATCGAACTTGTAGATTCTAGGGTTTTGTACGATATGGCTAATAGAGTTCATATTAGAGTGATAAGAAAAGGTGAAAAGACAGACGTTTATCAAGTGATACCTCCATCTGCAAATTTTGTTAGTCAAAACGTAGTTGAGAATCTTATAGGAAAAGCATTGAGTCACCCTAAAACCCCTGAACAATTGGCAGAGAACAGGATAATAAAAATTCACTTCACTCCAGTCTACAACATTCAATACAGTTTAAATGAAGATTTCTCAACGACTATTGGAGTTATACATTCAATTCGCATCCACAAAGACTATGTGTTGCTAAATGGGGAGAACGGCCAATTATTACAATCCCAACTCGGCAGAATATTTAAACCCAATTTAATGGTCGAGTACTGGAACCCATCAATCTCGGAGGCATCGTTCTCGTCAGGCAAATTCACATTGGGTTATTCCTCCATAAAAAGTATGGCCCTTAAGCAAATACAGCAAAAATACACAAAGACAGTAGGATATTACGGTGCAAACAATGTGCATTATACCAAGAAATGTGTACCGCATATATCCAAGATACTCATACAAAGCATTGCTCAAGTCTACATTCCAATTATCACAACAAAATGCAGCATTCTGTCGAGGCAGCATCAAACGATACTCTGCGGTAATCAAAAGGAAGTTGTCATACTGCAAAGCGACGCAGGGAAATGTGAGATTTGCGGAAAAGAACTCGAGAATGAACGACTACTCTGCAACTCATGTGGCAAGATTGTATGCGCACCGAGCTTTATGAGTCATAGTTATGCTTGTGAGGTGTGTAGCAAGACAATATGCAAGGAATGCGCCTATTGGACCAGAAAGTATCTAGTGTTCAAAAAGAAAATGTGTAGGGAGTGCTCCGAAGAAGCTAAGAAAAAAGGTAAAAAGGTTAAGAAATTTGAAATATCATAAATTAAGATCCTGTGAGCCGAAATTAAACGAGCGGAAATTAATGATTCCTTGTATATGCAAAATTGGGGGTTTTTAATAGAAGCCCTGAGATTCAAACTCTCGTCAAACTTAATCGGGGCATTTTGCTAAGTTGAACCCGTGCTTCTCTGTTCATATTTGGTTCATATTTGGAGCCTAGTAGTATCATATAGTGAAGAGGGTCTAGAAGCGCGCAGAGCAGTGCCACAGCCCTAAACAGAAAACCAAAAACACCACCAAACACCAATAGTTTATCCATGTCAAACCCAATCACGTTAACATTCCTCGGAACAGGCGGAGGAAGATTCGCCACAATCACCCAAAAACGCCGAACCGCAGGAATCCGCATAATCAACAACGAAACAAACATCCATCTTGACCCCGGCCCAGGCGCACTCATCTACTCCATAAACGCAGGCTTAGACCCACAAAAAATCAACGCCATCCTCATCTCCCATTCACACCCAGACCATTACACAGACGCAGAAGTACTCATAGAAGCAATGACACGAGGCACCACACAAAAAAGAGGCATCCTCGCAGCAGCAAACAGCGTCCTAAACGGCAACCAAACATGCGAAACCTCAATC
>Ga0209635_10000621_pt1 | contig 24857 bp, 24 predicted proteins | sample DeeMarSWOR230_32_FD_187463 | JGI IMG/M metagenome (GOLD analysis project Ga0209635, IMG submission 187463) | Marine sediment microbial communities from White Oak River estuary, North Carolina - WOR-2-30_32 (SPAdes) (version 2) | ecosystem: Environmental > Aquatic > Marine > Intertidal zone >...
AGCGTTGAGGAATTAAGTAAAAAGCTAGACTTGATAATAAAACGCTTAGACACTCTGGAAAGCTTGATTCTTGAAAAGCCTGAGTATGAGGGATTAGTGGCCTCACTTCGGCTCACAAAAGTAGGTTTAGGCTTGTATGAGGAGCCTTTGAAAGTTGCAGCAAGGCTAAAAACAGCAGAGCACATCATCAGAAAGCCTGAAGTTGCAAGAGACGAGATAAGCCGATGTATAATACAAGCCCTCGCCGTAAAAGGCCCTTTAAATATTTCAGCCGTAACGCGACAAGTACAAGCCATGCGAGGTACTGCCTCGAGACGTATAATCAGACAGCGTCTAAGACAGCTGGAAGGGGAAGGCGTAGTTCGCCAAATAGAAGGCTTTGGAAGCAAGTATGAACTGGTTGAACAGTGACCACACGGTTGACCACTTTTTTCCACGATATTAAACTACAGTGCCCATACTTTAGTATAATAAAGTGAGTAAACATGAAAGCGAGTATAGATGTAAACGAATTATCGGAAAAGCAGAACCTGTTTGGAATAAAGAAAACAACCTCACAAAAGGTTAAGTCAACCATAAGCATCGATGTCACATCTGCATATCAGAACAATCCGAGAACATGGAGAGCTAGGCTGGAAGCAGAACGCAAAAAAGCTAAAACTATAACAATATTAAGGCAGCACGCCTTATTTCGATAACAAGGAGGAAAATCATATGCTAGAAAAGAAAGAGAAAGACCGAGAAAAGAGCCCTAAGGAGGAAGCAGAAGAGATTAAAGAACTCTTAAGTGTCGTCTCCACCGAGATCCCAGCACTCATCAAAAACATAATGGCAAGCGTTTTCAGCGAAGACGCAGGACGTAACATGGGAAAGGCTGCAGCAGCCTTTTACAAGGAACTGAAAGATAGCGGAATACCCAACGATCTAGCTTTAAAAATGACGGAGGATTACATGAAAACCTTTTCAGGTTTTGGCGATCTTTTTAAGAAAATTGGCAAAACAGGTTCCTTCTCTCCAGAGATGGAAAAAGAGCTTCAGAAGAAAATTGAGGAAAAAATCACTAAGAAAATGAAAGAGAAAGGCTGGACCGAGTCGGAAGATGATTAGGCGTTTCTTCTGTTAAGCGGGGTTTCTGGCTTGCGGATAAGGACAGCTTTCAGCATTTTTCCACGAGTCTCTTGGCTATTTGTTCACCTGTTTTGGCTGTGGATAACTTTAGATTGGAAAGTGAGAAAGACAAGAAAAGCCTTTGAGAAAGAACTAATCCGCCAAGGAATCTCCAAAGAGGACGCCAAACGGCTCAGTAAGCAAATCAAAATTGCCAAAGACCGATTAATGAATTTCCTTTGGCGGTTCACATCTAGATAAAACTGCTCATTTTGATATTGTGCATCAAGTTTTCCAGTTTTTCAAATCGACATATATCTGTGAACAGCACAGAGAAGAAAACGAGACATTATATCCTAGAGACTCTGCATGTTTTATGGCTTCTTCTGCTGGGAAGGCTATAGCATTCACACCAGCTTCAACAGCTGAAACATCAGTCTGCCTCCTGTGCGTTCCCTTTGGTCTCATGCAACCTAGCACTAAGGGTGCAAACGGCATCATAAGTTTGGCAGCTGCAATCACTTTGCCTATGGTAAAAGGAGTAGGAGGTGCAATCTTTTCCATGGGAGTACCATGTATTGGCATGAAGGCAATTACAATTACAGCTGAAGGCCTATATTTGGAAATCATCTCTAATGCCCGGAGTTCGCCTTTCAACTCGCCATAGTGCAGCCCCACAAGCACATGAGGTACTGTTGGAATATTAGTCTCATATAAGGCTCGCAACGACCTTTCGTAATCCCCTACGCTAACGTTTAGGTTATAAATCTCTTTTATTGTTTCATCTGAGCCAATTATATCGATCAAAACAGCATCTATTCCCGCTTTCTTCAACTTCCCCGCTACATGTTTGCTAATAACGCCTGTGTGGACAACCAAAGTTAATCCTAATTCTCGTTTGACTTCAGCAAATGCGTCTGCAAATTTTTCAACAGGCACTGAGCCATCTGGCCTGCACCCTCCACTGATTAAACATCCTATTGCTCCTTTGCTCTTTAGATTTCTACAGAGACCCATAAGTTTCTCAGGTGAGCGAGCAGGGTACATAGTGTTAAGAACAATGCCGCCACAGTGTTTGCATTTTAAAGAACACGAGGAGCCTGTTATAGAGATTGAGGGGAAAGCAGTTGGAGAAGAGCAATAATAATTAGTTTTGTAATAGATAAAGCTAGGAGCATAAAAGCGGATGTTTTTGCCAAAGTGTTTCTGACTTGTCATCCGTGCTTTTTTGGCAACCTCTTGAAACGTTTTCCTATCTGCCGTCAACAATTCTTTATAGTTCACAAGTATCAAATCCCAAAGCAGTAACTAAACTTCGTATTCTCTAATTTATAGAATTCGTACCTTAACCATACATCAGCTATCTTGCTCACACCCGCAAAATTCATTCGTCAAGCTAAGTTTTGCCAAGTTTTTTAAATGGGCTTCTACGAATAGTATTTTCATGATACAGCAAAAGCTTTACAGGCTTCTAAAAGAAATGTTGAGAAATTCTAAGAGAAGCGATAGGGAAATTGCTAGAAACTTACATGTTTCGCAACCGACAATCACTAGAACAAGAGCGCGTCTGGAAAAAGAATATATAAAAACTTACACTGTTATTCCAGACTTTGCAAAACTTGGCTATCAAATTTTAGCTTTCACCTTCATCAAAATAAAGACTTATCCATCCACTGAAGAAGCAGAAAAAATAGTTCAACGAGCAACTGAATGGACCAACAGGCATCCAAACGTCATTTTCGCCGCCGATGGTGAAGGATTTGGCAAGGACCTCATCATGATGTCATTTCACAAAAACTATTCACTCTACAGCGACTTCATGCGAACATTCGCCTTTAATTGGGGAGAGATTTTGGGTGAACTCGGTTCTTTCCTTGTGAGCATTGGATCAGGATTCAAGATAAAACCTTTTGACCTTAAATATCTGGCAGACGACTTATAGGAAGCACTTAAGAAATAACTGACGGTTAATTCGATGCAAAGAGTTGTCTGTTAAGATGCTTCTGCCAATCAGGTTCTTTTCTCCTGTAGCTTTTTCTCCTTCAGCTGTTTCAGTATAGGAAGCATAGGTTTCCCTTTTTCCCAGAGTTCTTCGAAATGTTCCCCTAGGACTTTTGCCAAGGGAGGAATCCTAAGCCACAAGGCTTCGATAGCCTGGGGCGCCGCTGTTGACTTAAGTCCTGAAGGAAGAACAAGAATAATATCTCTGTCGTCAAAGACCATATACCTAATGGGAATTTCTTTCCGTTTTATGTGCGGCAATCTTCGCAGAGAAATTCTCCTTCCGCTTCCTTTAGCCGACTTGACCATTGTCCGCAGCGATCGCAGTAGCCCGCCATGGGAGATCCTTCCGTTATTTCTTCCATGTTTTCGCTTTCAATGCGGGTTTTTTCTTGTATGGTTTCAATTAGCTCGGGTGTGACGGCTAAAACATCTTTGCTTGAGATGATGCCTACTATGTCACCTTTGTAAACTACGCCAAGTCTTCTCACATCGAGTCTACTCATCTGCCTTGCTGCGTTGGTGAGAGTTTCATCAGGGCGTATGGTAATTAGAGGGGCTGTCATGACCTCTTTTGCTTTTAGTTTGCTGGGTAATTTGTTTTTGGCCAGAACTCGGGTTACAAGGTCTCTTTCGGTTATTATTCCTAAAGGTCTGCCATCTTTGTCTGTTACAATTATGCAGCCTAGTTTTTGCATTTCCATAAACCGAGCCACTTTATCCACTGCTTCCTCCTCGCCAACTGTGATGACAGGACTAGACATAACGTCTTTGACTAGCATTCGGGTTCTTAAACCAATTTCAGACACAGCTACTCCCACGCATACGTGAATAAATGGAAGCTTTATTAAAATGTTGTTAAACTTTCCCCTTTTGTCAGCTCAAGAGTGCTACATAAGAGAGTGTTAAAACCATCTTTTTTACTTGCTTGCAAGGTTTTATAATTCGCTAAATCTTCTTTTGACATTTTCAAGAGAGCATCCTAACACTTCTATCTTTTCAATGTCGCCTTCACCTAAACCCCGATTCACCGCCTCTTGAATCACCTGCATTTTCTCAGGCTTCAAACCCACTAGAGTAGCTCCAACTGCTTCTACGGCAACCGCGTCTCTACCAACCACAAGAACATTCGTGTTTAATGCTTTGATTGCAGCTGGACCGGAGAATGCGCGAGTGGCGTCTATGACAGAGAGGTCTATACCTCCAACTGCCTCATAAACGTCTAGGAGAACCCTCACCAGTTTCTTATGAAACCTTGCTTTCTTTCTCTCCGGAACCAAGCCAAAAAGATTCTTCAAGATTGTTCCTTTATCGTACCTGCGTAACGCATGAGTGCTTACTAAGACGTTGGGTTTGAAGAGTATATGGGAAAGCCCCATCTTCTCTCCAGCAATGTCAACCTCTTTAGTGTCTGTATCATCGGAGAGATTAAAAGGAACCACTCGTTCATTAAAAAGCTCCTTCCAAACTTGCAGTCTTTCTGAACCTGTTCCCTTATAGTTGTCTGACTCGGCCAGATAGATTTGTGGAGCTTTAGTGAAGCTATTAACAATCGCGCCAACCACGCTCACTGTAGGATAATTTACTCGAGGTCCTTTATGATTGAAAACTCCCACCTTAACAACGACAGGTTTTTTCGCAGTGTTCAAGTCGTTCATTTCTCCAATGAGTGTGAGTGCTTTGTTTAAAGCCGTTTGAGTGTCTCCATTTACCTCAACTAAGGCAACTTTTGATGCCAACTTTTGCCACCTGTTAGCTAAAGCGAGGGTAGACGCCCTATTTTAGGACTTCGCCAACACAATACATATATCGCTCTCTCATTAAAGCACTCGAAAGTGCAAAAAGATGACTAAAGACTCGCCGAGTGAGGAAAATTATCGTTTGGAAGGAATTGCCTTCGGTCTTGCTGATGGGCTAATTATGTGCTTAGGCCTGATAATAGGAGTTGCCGAAGCTACTTCTCAAACACACTTGGTGATAATCACGGGAATAATTGGAGGTTTTGCTAATGCTTTTGGAAATTCCATTGGATTCTTTATGTCCCAATCGGCGGAAAGAGCGCTGCAGATTCACGAAGCCAAGGAGCACGGTGCGACAATAAGAATTCATTCTAAGAAAGAGGTGTTGACAAACAGCCTTTTCGCATTTACCTCCACAATAACTGCCACGCTTGTTCTATTATCGCCATTTACATGTCTTTCTATGGACTACGCGGTAATCTCCACCTTCATAATCGGCACTGCCATGGCATTTATTTTGGGAAGCTACATTGGTAAAACAAGCCACGAAAATCCCTATAAAGCAGGGGCGAAGTATGCTCTTCTTGCAGTCCTAGGAGCCATAATCTCGCATTATATAGCAGATATTGTTCAACTAATATAGTGGAAAGGTAGAGTGAATACAATTGTTAGTTCGGGTTTTCAGTGGTTAATTATTCGCCCTTTTCCAAAGGGTATGAAAGTTTGCATTTCTTGAATGGGGATCTTAGACACTGCTTCTTGCAGGCTTTTAGAAACTTTCTGTGCTAACATTTGTCTTATTTTATTTGCCAGCTTACTGCTTGAAAGGTCGCCTGGAACGATTTCTACAAAAGTGTCGGTTTTGCTTTTCACTGCGCTTGTTGGTCCCCCTACTGTTGTAGGAGGTGTTGTTTTGAAGTCTATGCCTATGGCGAGGCGTAGCGGTGTTCTTCTGACGTAGTTCTTCTTGCCACGGATCATGAAAGCTCCTTTTTTTAGATATTCGCCAGATGGAGGACTCTTGCTCACTTGTTCGGGGTTAACCCAGTAAACATCGATGGCGCTGAATTTGGCTTTCCATGCCCTTGAATGGGATGCTGCAAGTTGAGCTGCTTCGTATATTGATTGTTGAGAAAGCGTTTTCTTTCTTATTTTTAGTAGCACGAAAGGGGCGCCGGCGATGTCAGCGTGAAAAACCAAGTCGTTTGGTTCCATGTATTTTTTAATTAGAATTTCGTTTGTGACGGCGTCCTTTCCTCCAATCACTAGGAAGTCTTCCGATGTGTGGAACCACCAGAATTTTTCAAACCATGCCTTCTTAATTTTCTTTTTAATCGGTTTGGAGGCCTCCTCGGCTGTGGCCTCTTTTTTCTGCTTCAACTCCTCAATACGACCGAGGGTATCCTCTATCGCCTTTTCGGCACCCTTCACTTTCCTCTCTGCCTTTTTAGCTTGTTCGTAATAAGTTGCTGCATTTTTTTGAACAGAATTTCTAAGTTTGAGCGAGACGGGCAAGCTTTCAATGGAAAGGTTGAGAATTAGTTTATTTGTGTCTAAAGATTCAAAATAGACGGAGGGTACTTTTCCGCTTTTTTTCTCCTCCTTTATTTGAGAGACAATTTTTTGCCATAGCACTCCACTCTTTTTTTCGTTTACGATTCTATAGAGAAGCGTTTGCAGTTGGTTAAAGTGAGTGTAAATTGTGTCTCCAACTTTTCTCATTCGTTCAGCTTGTTGTTTTGCCTCCGCTAATGACTTTTGCTGTTCATCAAGTATTCTTTGCTGCCTCTCTATCTTCTGCTGAACCTCCTCTGTTGCTTTTTCAACCTGTCGTTCAACAACGGTTTCTGCGCAATACTCGTCTAAGGCTTCGTTGAAACTTTCAAACCACTTGCACTTGTTGCGTTCATATTTTCTCAAAGGGAAAGGAACTAAGTCAACCCATCCTTCCTTTTCGTCCATTATTAAGCAAGGTTCAAGCTTTCCAGTTTCAAGATGAGCGAGAACATCATTAAGAGCCCTGAATATTCTTTCAAAGTCGCTGTTTTCCAGCGACTCGCAACGCTTGGTCTTATCTATTTGAGCACAGAGAAGAACTTCTTCGGCATACATACCGCTGATGCTTAAATATTTTGTAAGTGCTCTGACTATTTCTAAATCTTTAAACTGTTTTAGTTCAAGCAAATCCGAAGGTCTGAGCTTTTGGGGGTTTTTTCCACTTGAAGGCGCTTGCTTAAAAGGCTCTCCTCGCAAAATATTTCGATCACGCATCCTCTTGAAAAACAGAGCTTGTTCGATTATACCTTGGAAATCAACAAGTATTATGTTACCATCTCCAAACAATTCCAGAATCAGCTTGAATTCTCCTTCTTTCGTTCTTATTTTGACAGTTACGATGCGTTCGAACTCCTGCTGACTAATTTCGGTAATAGTTCCATTTCTAAGATGTTTGCGAAGAGCCATACAGAAGGCAGGTGGTCTTTGCGGCTTTTTCAGAAGATAAGAGGTTAAATGTAAGCGTCTGCCTGGCTCGATTAAGAGGTTTAAAGCTGGCTGATTGGGTTGATGAAGTTTCATAATGACGATTTTTCCCTTAACTTGGTAAATGTTCTGAATGCGAGCCCCTGTAAGCCGTTCTTTAAGCTCAAAGATAATAGCGGCTATGTCGAAGCTTGTCAGCGTTTTTTGCACGATTCTTCCCATTTGAACAAAATACTGCTGGAGCGTTTTAAGGATTTACAAGTATATAGAGGGACTGGCAACTGAGATCAAGAAGCTAGATGGTTATAAGGTGCGCTTCAAGAGTTGCATGTTAAAACCTTAAATGAGAAGCCACTGAATGTATAAGAAAAGCAGATTCATCTGAGCTGAAGTTTATGAAGCCACTGAGCATCATCTATTGGATTCGCGCTAGCTTGGGACTATTTATTGGAACTTTATGCGCGCTTTACGTGTATTCCACGGTTTCTACTGAGGTGACAAACATTTACACGTTGTTAACAGGCGTATCATTTGCATTGCTTTTCTACATAGCCACCTATTATCTCATCAAAGGCAAATACTTTGGAAGGGTGGAGAAACAGTCGAAGCTGGTTACGCAGGGAATTGGAATTTACTTTTTTGCGTGGATTGTTTCTTGGAGTTTGGTTGTTACTCTGTTTATGCCTTCTGTGACAGTAAACATAAACAATGTTGATGGAGGTCCGGTTGAAGGGTTAGAGTTGTGGGTGGTTGCAGAGAATGGTGCGGGTCAGGTGATTCGGAACATGACTACTGTAACGGGGACTCTTAGGATGGCTTTGTTGCCACCTGGAACTTATGTTTTTAGGTTAGGGGATAGTAGTGGATATGTGGTGGATCAGAATGAAACGTTATCATTAGGTTGGTTGCAGTCTGAGAGTGTAACTTTTAGTCTTCCGTGGGCTGGGGGGTAGGGGTTTCGGCGTAATGGGTGATACTGGTTTGTCCTTTAGAGTCTGTGTTTGGTTTTGGGTTTTGTTCTTTTAGGGTTTTTATGAGTAGTCGGGTGTAGTCGTGCCAAGCTGAGAAGTATCCTCGGTCAAAGTCTTCGTTGAAGCGGTTTTGGACATGGGCAAGGAATTCTTTTTTGTGTTGTTGTAGGGCGATTTTGTCTTTAAGATTAAGGTTTTGGAGGAAGGCGTATTGGTTGTCATTGCGTTTCTGGGCTAGGAGCATGCCTTGGAGGGCTTTGTAGTAGCCGTGGTTCCATTCTGTTTTTGGAGTTTTTTGTTTTATACGTTGGAGTTGGCGGTGGGCTTCGGTGAATTGGCGGTTGTTAATGAGCTGGAGGTAGCGTGTGACTTGGGTTTGGGGTATGGTCATCTAGCGGCTCCTTTTACTCTCGTTTTCTTCAGTTTCCTCTATGCCGTTGGTGGTGATTTTAAAGATGCCTTCGCCGTCGGGGAGGTAAGGGCTAGAAACGAGGCGGGCGATACGGATGGGTCCGCGGCTGGCTTTGCGGAGGTATATGCGAGTGTGGCTTGTGTGGGCTACTATGTGGCCGCCTATGGGGTGGACGGCGTCACCGAAGAAGACATCGGGTTTTGCCATGACTTGGTTAGTGACGACTGCGGCGGCGTTGAAGGCACGAGCAAGGCGAATAAGTTTGTGCATGTGTTTGTTGAGCTTTTGTTGGCGAAGGGCGAGGGTTTCTCTGCCTACGTATTCGCTTCGGAAGTGAGAGGTGAGGCTGTCGATGATGATGAGGCGGATGTTGTTTTCTTTTATGATTTTGTCGGCGTTTTCTAGAAGGAAAATTTGGTGATCGCTGGTGTAGGCATCAGCTACTATTACGTTTTTGGCTGCCTCGGTGGGTTCTAAGCCTAGATGTTGTGCCATTTGGACGAGGCGCTCAGTACGGAAGGTGTTTTCGGTATCGATGTAAAGGGCCGCGGCGTTTAAGCCTCCTTGTTCTTGAGGGAGTTGAACATTGATGCAGAGTTGATGGCAGATTTGGCTTTTGCCGCTGCCATATTCGCCATAGAATTCGGTGATAGTTTGGGTTTCTAAGCCTCCGCCGAGGAGGTTGTCGAGGACTTGGCTGCCTGTTGTGAGGCGATGGACTGTTTGGCGTTGTTTGAGAAGTTCGTCGGCTCGGATAAAAGCGAGGTCAAGGCTACCACGAGCGAGGCGGATGACGTCTAGGGCTTTTTTTTCGCTGATGCCTGCTGGTTCGAGTTCACGGGCGGTGGCGGTGGCGAGGGATTCGATAGTGTGGAAACCCATTTCCTGGAGTTTTTTGCTAGTGGCAGGACCAACACCAGGCAAATCTTCCAAATATTCATATTTCGGTTTAGTGGAGGTTGTTGATTCAGTAAGTGGTTCGTCTTCTTGTTCTGCAACTGTCATTTTAAGAGACTATCCTAAACGAGTGTGCACACACGGGACAAGCAGACAATTTGAATGTTGACATATTTAAGTTACACGAAGAAAATTGGTAGCCTTTCTAGGAGACCCAACCGAAACTGTTCACGATAAACCTTTTCAGCAATGTCGTCAAAGGATAATTTCTTTAGAGGATTTCCATCTTCGGTTAGATGTCGCGATTATGGATTCTTGGATGTCTTCAATTATTCTGTTGTCAAAAACTGCACGCTATTTCATTCTTAAACAGCTTTAACCATCCAAGATCAAAAATACATTTAGCTAAAAACTTGGCCTTAATTCTCATTACTATTTACTTTTTGGAATTTTGCTTTTGGTGCTCCGCATATTGGGCAGTTTTCTGGCACTTTTCCATCTGCCACATACCCACATACTCGGCACACGTAATATTCTGTCCTTCTCTGTGCTATCAAATGGTCTAAGGCTTTCTTGTACAATTTGGCGTGTCCTTCTTCTACGTCTCTTGCCTGCGAAAACACCAAAGCAGCATCTGCCTCCCCATCCTCCTCCGCCTCCCGCAACATCCTCACATACTCCACTCCCGCCACACAAGTCTCCCTCTGGAACGCCAATTCCAAATTACTCTGTGTATCCTTAACGCTCCCTTCTAACTGCTTGAAATGGCGATGTGCATGAACCTTCTCTGCTGCTGCCATAGCTCTGAAAAGATGAGCAATCTGTGGCAAACCCTCCTCTTCAGCCTTCTCAGCAAACAATCCCAACCTAACAACAGCTTTCGCCTCCCCCACAAAAGCCAAATGCACATTATCGGCAGTCCTATCTTTCAAAACCAAACACACCTTCTCCCCTAACCACTTAACAAAGAACCAATAAAACCCTTCCCGACAAACCAAAACCCATAAATCACGAAAACCAATCTTCATAGCCATAACCATCGGGCGGTAGCTCAGCTTGGTAGAGCTTCCGGCTGTAGACGCCCACAACAACCGTGGACAGTCACCCAGCCCACCAAGCACACAGCCAAAATAGGCAGAAACCGGAGCGTCGCAGGTTCAAATCCCGCCCGCCCGACCAAAGCCTCTTTCACCAAAATAGGGCAAAATTGGGTTTATTTTTGACAAATAACTATACTATCGTCTTTTTCAATTCCAGAAATTTTGCTGAGGAGATCAGGTTTCGCTTTAAGGTTTAAGACTTTCATGAATACTCTGACAACCTGTGCTTACGGAGGTAGCTTCAAACTCTCGCTTCAGCATGTCCATGAAGATGCGAAGAATTTAAACGAATGTGTAAAGCTGGCTCGCCCGACCATGCGCCAACCCTATTAGCACCAGATAGAAAAGGTCTCGCTTCTCCGCCGAGAACACGATCAAACCACTATACTAACCTGCACTCCCAAAACCCCAAAGGCCAACCTCGCCAACTCCTTCTTCCGCTCCTTAACCACCTCCAACAACTGTTCCCGTTCCTCCACCAACCTCTCCAATCTAACCTCAACCGCTCTCCTCCGTTTACGCAACTCCCCAAGCCTCTCCACGAATCCCCTAATCTTTCTCTGAGCCACCTGTATCTCCTCAGAAGATCCCAACTGCCTACTCAGAGAAAAAGCTCGCGTACAATTCAAATGCAACTCATCCAACACGTTCCCGTTCAAAATCGCATCAATCATCTCCCGAGCCTTCCTCAAACGACTGCTCTTCAACCTAAGCTGCCCTGCATCCAACGCCCGCTTCATCTTCCTCAGCAAACCCCTAAACACAGGATAACCATCTCCCTCAGTAGCAAGACCCAAAAAAGGATCTTTTAAATATTCACCAAGCTTCGCAGCCTCCTCAGCACTAAGAGCAAGATCAGAACTCCCCTTAAAATTCGCAAACTTCAAGAAAGGCTTCTCAAGGTGCCTCAAATCATACTTGACACGCTTTCTCAACTGCTGAATTCTCTGTTTAACCTCAGAGAGATTGCCAAACTCTGTATCACTCTTAACAGATTCCATCCTTCTTTCCCCCTCCTCGATCTTCTTCTGAAGCAACTCCATTTTTTCCTCAAGTACAACCTCCCTCCTTTCAAACCTACCTAACTCATCTAACAGTCTCAATAATTCATCAGTTTCCAAAAACAACTTTTCTACTGCTCTCGCTTTCGAATAATCACCTGACAAAAAACCACCCAGTTCTGAAATGGAACCCGCCAACCTACTAAACGCAAAATCAACCCTTTTTCTTGTAATAATGAAGAGAGGCGAAATCCGAGAAAACCAGACATTTCTTTCTCGCGCAATCAAAGAAAACATTTTCTTTACATCTTCGTGCAGCCTCTCTAATTCACTGAAAGACATTTTGTCTGGAAAGTCAATCTTATCGATTTGCCTTAGGAAGTATTTTGAAAGCTTTTCTGTTGCCTTCGCCTTACGAACAGCCTTTCCTTTTTCGATTTCTTTAATTCCTTCTTCAGCTAGCTTCTCACAAGTCTCACGGGCATCGCTTAGCCTTTCTTTCACTTTGTCAACTAGTTCTTTTCCTTGCTTGTTAAGCGGCTCCAGTAGGTCAGCTGTTTCTTTACTAAGCCACGGCTTAAAATCTTTAATTTGCACACTAGTTGTGGAAATTCTTTCCACTTCCATACCTATGACTATTTTTAACTATTAAAGAACTAGACAAAGCAACTATTTAGAATATTGCTATCAAAATGCGCCGTAATTCTTTATTCCCTTTTTGTTAATGCACGGGAATTTTTCGTAACGTTAAAAAGCTAAATATGTCTCTGAACATCATGCCAAGTTAACTGGAGACTTTGACTATGGGAAATGTTTCGCAAATCATTACTAACGTCCGCAAAGAAAACAGGAAAAATCTTTTGGAGCCTGAAGCCAAGGAAATATGCAAAGAATATAGCATTCCAGTAACCAAGTTTAAGGTAGCTGAAGAAGAAGATGAGGCTGTTAAAGTTGCCGAAGAAATCGGTTATCCCATCGTTCTTAAGATTGTTTCACCGGATATTATTCATAAATCAGATGTAGGAGCAGTCATGCTAAACTTGAAAACCGCCCATGAAGTCGAGAAGGCTTATAGAGAGATTATTTCAAATGTGAAAAATAACCTGCCAAATGCGAGAATATCAGGCTTTATTGTGCAAGAGATGGCCCCAGCTTCAACAGAAGTAATTGTGGGTGCAATCAAAGACCATCAGTTTGGCCCATCAGTAATGTTTGGACTAGGAGGGATTTTTGTTGAAGTTTTAAAAGATGTGGCTTTTCGCATAGCTCCTGTAACGATTAAAGAAGCTGAGTTAATGATCACTGAAATAAAGGCTTATCCGGTCTTGAAAGGATATCGGAATCAGCCTTCTCTAGACACAAGTGCTATAGCAGAGGCTATAGTTAATACTTCAAAACTTGTAACTGACTATCAAGAAATAAAAGAATTAGATTTGAATCCTGTGATGGTTTACGAAGACGGGGTAAAGACTGTAGATGCAAGAATTGTCCTTGATTGATACGGAATGAAAGCGTAAAACGATAGGCTTAAAAATGATGGCTCTTGCGAGGAGAAAAAATCGGGAGATATCTGCTTTTTGGATTAAAATACCTTAGCCGCCACTTTTCGTATGATTTTCTGTGCTTCTTAACGTGGTTGTGCTGATTTACGTTTTTAGTGCATGCAGACGGTTGAAACTACGTGAAAAAACCGAGGGGGGGAGGGGGTAGGTGTGCAAATAAATGCCAGTTTTTCAGAGATTTGTTCGTGAGAGGAGTTTTCAGACGGTGGTTTCTTTGAGAAAATCCGTAGGTGGGAAATGCATTGGATAAAAAGAGGAGTTGTTTTTGAGTTTCGGTATTGTGTTTCAGCAAAAAGAAAAAAATCTGGTTATGTTTCTTAGTCCTTAAATCGCAAGAAAGATTTACCTAGATTATGGAAATATTAGAATTATTGAGATTAAGAAGGAGCGAAAAGCTTGTCTGGTGAAATTTCAGAGGAAATGGAGAAACTAAGTCAAGAACTGAAATCTCTTAGGCAGCAATTGAACTCTCTTAATGCAACGGCAAGGCAGTGGGCAGAAAAAAGAGATGTGGTTCACAACCAAATTAAAGACTTACGCTTGGAAGTCGCAAGCTTGAGAGAACGAAGGGATGCAATAAACAGAAAGGTAAAGACATTGAAGATGCAAAGAAATCAAGCGAGAGCAGTGACTCAGGAGAATATCGAAAGAATCAAGCGACTAAGGGAAAGTTTACGGCGTTTGCACGCAAAAAAGCCAAAGAAATCTCTTAGCACTTTAAGAAAAGAAAAAGAGGAAATCGAATGGACGATTCAAACAACATCTTTAACGCTTCAAGAAGAAAAGCCACTTGTGGAAAAGGCAAATCAGCTTAAAATCCAGCTAGACATCCATCAACAAATAAACAATGCAAAAGTGCAGATCGCGGAATTTCAGAACAAAATGGCTTCAATGAATGAAAAGGCAGAGTATTTCCATGCACAGCTTTCTGAACTAGCACAGCAAAGTCAAGAACTTCATAGAAAAATGGTAGAGACTAATGGCAAGGCAAAAGCGTTACAGATTCAAGCAGACAATTATCATGAGAAATTTATTAAAAATAAGGAAAAATCCAAGAAAATACGTGAAAAAATTATTGTAATTAAAAAGAGAAGCGAGAATATACAGAAAAAGTTGGCAGAAATAGAGGAGAAAGAAAAGCTTTCGCAACAAGAAAAAACGCGAAAGAAATTAAAAGCAGAAGCCTTAGAAAAGCTGAAGAAAGGCAAGAGATTGGCGCTCGAAGAATTTAAGCTTCTGGCAGAAGAAGAGAATTGATTTTTAAGTTAAACACTTATACTGCACTGATTTTTCTTACTAATAGAACATAAAGTTAAAGTTGTAACAAAACCCACAAATAAAGTGGAAGCTTTCGATGGCTCCAAAAGAGAAAGAAGAAAAATTGCTGATTCTCTGTGTTGACAGAGATGGTGATATCAGTGTTAAAACTGAAATTGTAACTCCGATTTTTGGCAGACAGAAAAACCTTGATGCAGCAGTTTCCTTAGCCTTGAAGGACCCTGAAGAACCAGATGCAAACGCTATGTTTGAAGCGGTGCGCGTCTATGACCAACTTAAGAAACAAGGGCAACCAGATGAGATCTTCGAAATTGCCACAATCTCTGGTTCACAACTGCTTGGTGTAGAAGCCGACAGAAAGTTGGTCAGAGAATTAAACGAAGTTCTAGAAGCTTTTCCAGCTAACAATGTTATTCTAGTGACAGACGGCTACTCTGACGAAGCAGTGTTGCCCCTAGTTGAGTCAAGGGTGCCTGTCACATCCGTTCGGAGAATAATTGTTAAGCACAGCGAATCCATCGAAGAAACCGCAGCACTTTTTGGGAAATATCTTAGAATGCTTGCCGATAATCCTCGCTATTCGAGAGTTGCCCTCGGAGTCCCTGGACTCTTATTGATAATATTAGCAATTATGTATCTTGGAGGTTGGCTCTACTACACATGGGTGTTTTTCCTAATAATATTAGGAGTCATCCTTCTAGTCAGGGGTTTTGGAATCGACAAAGCAACATTGCGCTTTCTTCTATGGATTAGAGAATACGAACCTCCTCCCCTTCCTGTTCAAATTGCGGGATTTGCTTTTATTGCAGGAGCTATAGCTGCTGGTGTTGGAATATTTTTAGGGATAAACGGTGCAGCAGCTTTGTTTGGCACACCCCCAGCAAATCTTGAAGGATGGCTTAGTCTGCTACCAAGCCTCATAGGCGCCTTCATTGAGAAAGGCATACATCTAATAGTAATTGGCGTCTGTGTTACACTATCAGGAAGAGCAATCTACTGGTATTTCAAGCGAGACATTCGACTTCTCCGAACATTAGTTATCACTGTTGTCGTTGCTTGGTCTTCACAAATTCTTCTCCAAGTTTCAAGCATCTTGCAGAAACCTGAAATAGGAGAAACCGAACTCGCCTTCGCAATAATAATTGGCGTATTATTGGCGATAGCTACATCGCTGATTGCCCTTGTAATTAATCTGAAATATGGCAGTTTTTTCAAGAGGAAAAAGAAAATTGAGGAATTTGAGCAAAGTTAGCATGGCAATTATTGGTGGTAGTGGTTTAGGAAGCCTGCTGAAAGAAGTTAAGAATATTCGAGTTGGAACACCCTACGGACTACCCTCGCCAATCTCTATGGGAACGATTGGGGAAAAAATAGTGGCTTTTCTCCCACGTCACGGCTCAAGCCACAAAACCCCACCCCACCGTGTAAACTATCGTGCTAACATTTTTGCCTTACATTTGCTTGGAGTGAAACAAGTTCTAGCAACTAACGCCGTTGGCTGTATGAACAAACGCTTAAAGCCTGGAGACTTGGTGGTTCCTCACGACTTCGTGGATTTTACCAAGCACAGAAAAGGGACTTTCTATGACGGCTACCCTGTGATACATGTAGATATGTCTCAACCCTATTGCCCTGAGGTTCGCAGCGTTTTGATAAAGGCAGCAAAGAATATTGGAGAAAATGTTTGGGATGAAGCGGTATTGGCTTGTACTGAAGGCCCGCGTTATGAGACCCCAGCAGAAGTCAAGATGCTTCAAAGTCTCGGATGCGATATAGTAGGGATGACTGGTTTACCTGAAGCTGTTCTCGCTAGAGAGCTCGAGATGTGTTACGCTTCACTTTGTTATGTTTCCAACATTGCTGTGGGGCTGCAAGAACGTCAAACGGTCAATGAACTAACTGAAATTGCAGAAAAGAAAAAACCTATTATTGAGCAAGTTTTAAAAGAGTCGATTGATTCTTTACCGAAGACGCGTAATTGTATCTGTGCACATGCTTTAAAGGACGCGCAACTTTGAGGTTTCGAACATCATGTTAAAAGGCATGCTTTCGGCGATTGGTATCTACAAAATTTATGAACGGTGGCTGTGGCATCAAGTCAAAAGTGGCACTATGCCCAAGCACATTGCTATTATTTTGGATGGTAACAGACGTTGGGCTTCTGAGAGATTGCTTGAAACATGGATTGGTCATCTACATGGAGCTGAACGGGTAAGTCAGTTGCTTGATTGGTGTCTGGATATGGGTGTACAATGCGTGACTCTGTATTCCTTTTCTACAGAGAATTTTGCACGACCGCCACAAGAAGTTGAGGAAATTTTCCATATCGCTGAGGAAAAGTTGCACGAGATCCTAAATGATGAGCGCATTCACAAAAATAGGATAAGAGTGAAGGTTATAGGACAAATCGGGCTTTTGCCGAAGAAATTGCAGGAGTTAATTCGAGAAGTGGAAGTAGCTACAAAAACCTACGACAACCAGTTTTTGACTGTAGCTCTAGCCTATGGAGGGCGCGCCGAAATAGTGGATGCCACTAAGAAAATAGCCGAGAGTGTAAAAAAAGGAGAATTACCTATAGAGAAGATAAATGAAGATGTGTTTGAGAAGTTTTTATACACATCTCATATGCCGAACCCTGATCCTGATCTGATCATTCGGACGAGTGGAGAGGAACGTTTAAGTGGGTTTTTGTTGTGGCAAAGTGCTTATAGCGAGTTATGTTTTCTAGACTTGTTTTGGCCAGACTTTCGACGAATTGATCTGTTGCGAGCAGTTAGAACTTATCAGCGGCGTAAGCGTAGGTTTGGAAAGTAGACTAGATCAAAACTCTTGTTTTCCTTTCTTGTTGTGTTTTTTCTATCATCAGCTTTACTTGTTCAATTGCTGTACCTAGGTATTTTAGGGGATCGAGAGCGTCATCAATCTCCTTTCCGGTTAAGAATTTTCGTATTTTCTTGCTTTTTACTAAAACGTCTTTGAAATGACAATTTTCAAGTTCACTTTCACTGGTTAGCTTTCTGAGAAGTTCATGTGCTTCTTGCCGATTCATTCCCTTTCTTACAAGCGCGGTCATAACAGCCTCAGACATCGTCCGTCCCTGTGTAATGTTCAGGTTCTGTTGCATTTTTTCTTCATCAACACGCAAGTTTGTTAAGACATTTATCATTCGAACTAACATGTAATCAACTAAGATGCAAGACTCAGGAATCAGGAAGCGTTCAGCAGAAGATTGAGTCATATCTCTCTCATGCCATGTTTTTACGTTCTCAAGCGAAGGCAATACCAAACTTCTCATAATTTTTGCCAATCCACAGACTGTTTCACAAGTCTCTGGGTCACGCTTTTGCGGCATGGTAGAGCTCCCCACTCTTTTTTCCCGGTCAAAAGCTTCAAACATTTCTGCGATTTCTGGGCGCTGCAGTTGTCTAATTTCTGTTGCAATGTTATCTAATGAAGAAGCAATTATAGCGAGGATACAGATGAATTCAGCATGTCGATCACGCTGAACAATCTGCGTGGAGATATCAGCGTGCTTTATGCCTAATCTTTCCATCACAAGTTCTTGAATTTTCATGGCGTGACGCCCTAAACCTGCTTGAGTTCCTACTGCGCCAGCCATTTTCCCAACAAGTAAGCGCTCACTGCACTGTTTCAAGCGTAGAATGTTTCTGGCGTTCTGGCGCATCCAAACTGCCAATTTAAATCCTAACGTTATTGGTAATGCGTGCTGACCATGTGTTCTACCTATCATAATTGTTTTGTTATATTTGCTAGCTTTTTTCATCAAAATTTGTTCTAAAGCATTCGATTTTTGTTCAATAAGCTTCACAGCATCTTTCAGCATAAGCGCGTTTGCAGTGTCAACTATGTCATAACTAGTTGCACCTAGATGAACATAAGCACCGCTTGAACCGCTTTGCTCAGCTAAAGCTCTAACAATTGAAGCTACATCATGCACAATTTCTCGTTCAATAGTTTTAACCCGTTTAATCTTAACAAATTGAGTTGAAGCTTTTTTCATTATTGTTTCTGCGTCTTTTTGAGGGATGTTTCCGACTTGTGCGTGTGCCCATGCAAGTGCTGCTTCAACATCTAACATTCTCTGTAATTTGCTTTCCTCTTCGAAAATTTTTTTCATTTCTTCAGTTCCATAACGGCTTGTGTCTATAGGAAGAATCGGCATTCGTCCACCTCTACAAATGCTAATATAGTAATGCTTAAGGGATTAGGCTTTTTACCGTTTTCCTAATACTTCTGGATGGAGAAGGAGTTAAATGGGTGCTTTAATTGCTGCCGTGAATAAAAAGGATGCGAATGTTTCCAATCCGATTCTTACGATGCTTGAGACATTAAGTCATCGAGGTTCTGACTCTTTTGGAATTGCTTCAGCTTATGAAACTACAATAGCGAAAACTGTAGAGAAATTACGAAAAGAATTCATAGATTCTAACGCTTTAATAGGGCATAACTTTGTCAAAATTCTATCTAGAGACACTTCTCAACCTATCCAAAAAGGAGATTTTAGCCTCGTTTTTGAGGGACGCTTGTTTCCGCCTCCTTCGAAAAATGAGGGAAAACTGGTAGCTGAAATGCTAATGAGCCTCGAAAACAGAGAAGAATATCTTATTCGACGACTCAACGGTGATTACATTTTTGCCGTAGCAAAAAGCGATAAAATAATAGTGGGGCGAGACCCAGTTGGAGTCTGTCCACTTTACTTCGGTGAAAACGAAGATGTTTGTGCCGTAGCTTCAGAACGCAAAGCCCTATGGAAAATAGGCATAAAAAAGGTTGATTTTTTTCTGCCCGGGAGGCTAGCAGTTGTCAACAAGAACGGTTTCCATTTTGAAAGCATTAGAGTTCTAGTTCAACCACACTACCAAAAATTGGGTATGGAAGATGCGGCTCAACGGCTTACAGACAAGCTACTTCAATCGACTAAAGAACGAGTTTCAGATATGAAAGAGGTTGCAATAGCCTTTTCCGGAGGTATTGACAGTAGTATAATTGCCTTCTTGAGTAAGCTATGTGATGTTAATGCCCATTTGATTTGTGTGACATTAGAAGATCAAGATGAAACTGCCTTTGTTGAACAGGCTGCGAGGGCTTTAAACCTACCTCTCCACGTTGTGACGTACTCGATAGACGAAGTAGAAGAAACTCTGCCAAAAGTTCTATGGTTAATTGAAGAACCGAATCCCCAAAATGCCAGCATTGGAATACCAATGTTTTGGGTTGCTGAACAATCTGCTAAACTTGGCCTTCATGTTTTAATGGCTGGTCAAGGGGGAGATGAGCTTTTTGGGGGATATTATCGTTATCTTGAAGATTATTCAAGACATGGTTTAGCTGGTGTGCAGAGAAGACTTTATCGAGATGTGATTTCGTCGTGTGAATCAAATTTTCAGAGAGATAACAAAGTGTGTGCCTTCCATAAGGTAGAGTTAAGGATGCCCTTCATTGACTGGGAAGTGATTCAACTGGCTTTAAGTGTCCCCGCTGAGCTAAAAATTGCTTCGGCAAAAGACACTTTACGGAAAAGGGTTCTAAGATATGCAGCAAAAAAACTTGGAATCCCAGAACTCATTACCCGAAAACCAAAAAAAGCCATCCAATACACCACTGGCGTAAACCGAGCCATTAAAAAGCTTGCAAAAAAGGAAGGCCTAACTCTACGGAGATATGTGGAAAAAACTTTCGAGAAAGCATACAAAAAGCTGGATTGATGAATGGCAAGAACGGCTATTATCTTTACCCCTAAATACTATGAGCACAGCACTGGTCAAGATCATCCTGAATCTTCGAAAAGGCTTAAAGCAGTAATGAGAGAACTGAAGAAACTAAACCTGTTCTCGGCTACGAGCAGATGTAATTTAGTTGAACCCAAATTGGCACGTATAAAGGATTTGGAACTTGTACATGATCCAGAGCATATTAAACTCGTGAAACGTATTTGCAATTCTGGTGGGGGATTACTTGACCTCGGTGATACTGTAGTATCTTCAAAGAGCTTTGAGGTAGCACGGTATGCTGTTGGAGGAGCACTAAAGGCTGTAGACTTGGTTTTTAATAAGAAATTCCAAAATGCCTTTGCTTTGGTTCGTCCACCTGGGCATCATGCAGGACCATATTATGCTGCGGGTTTTTGTGTGTTCAACAACATCGCTATTGCAGCAGCTCATCTGATTAGAAGGTGCAATTTTGAAAGAGTTTTGATTCTAGACATAGATGCGCATCATGGAAATGGGACACAGGAAATCTTTTACAATACGAAGAAGGTTCTTTACATAAGTTTGCATGAAGACCCTCGGGAATTTCCTGGAACTGGTTTTGTGGATGAAATCGGAGAGGATGAAGGATTAGGGTATAACGTTAATGTCCCCTTTCCCTTCAGAGTTGGTGATATAGAGTATTTGAAAGCATTTGACGAGATTGTAGTTCCTATTACACGTCAGTATGCACCCCAGTTTGTTCTGGCTTCTGTCGGTTATGACGGCTATTATAGCGATCCTGTTGCGAAACTAAATCTTTCAGCCACTACATATACTTCTATCTTTGGAAAAATCATAGACTTGGCGTCAACACTTTGTGAGGGTAGATTCGCTTCTGTATTGGAGGGTGGTTATAATCTTAGACAATTGGGAAAACTTGTGGCTCTGACTATTTCAAAGATGGCTGGGTTCTCATATTCAATAGAAGACAAAAATCGACCAGTAAGCTCACAAGTTGTGAGACGAGCAGAAAAAGTCATAGAAGAAGTGAAGAAAGTACATTCGGCTTTTTGGAGTTTAAAGGCTTAAGTCTTCTTTTATTCTATTACTTCTATTGCACCATTTGGACATTGCACTTCACAAGCTCTACAAACTAGGCATTCTTCTTGCTTGACAGGCATGGATTTGTCGTCTTTCATTTCGAATACTTCTACAGGGCAAGTATCAACGCATGTACCGCATCCGTCACATTTCCCTAAATCTACTTTGACTTCGACCATAGTTGTCTACCTCTAATAGAAATCGAATGAGAAGCATTTAATGAATAAAAGTGTTTTGGATTGTGTTCAACACTACTATTCTCTTAGTCTCAAAAGAAGGCCATCTATTGTTGTTGTTGCCTTTTCCCTTCTGCGATAATCTTCTTCAAGAAGCCGCCGATAGGTTTGAGCAGAGATTTCCCCTCGTTTGAACCTAACTTCAATTCGCCTAATATCAGCCTCGATGTTATCAAGCTCTGTTTCTGCGACTTCAAGCTGTCTCATAATGTCTGCATATTTTGCTCCACCACTCATAATCTTCTGTTGCAACTCAGCTAGCCTTTTAGAGAGAGCAGAAATTCGATTTTCCAAAGTAGTTTTTCTTACCTTATATCGTCGCCTTGAAATCTTTCCTTTCCGAGCTTTCCGTTTCATCTGTTCAAGTTCAGAATAGACTTTTTTTCTTTCTTCATAGGTTTCAACAAAGTCGCTCAATGTCTTGCGAGGAACCAAAACCACCGAAACAAGTACAGGCGCTTTAGGTCTTTGCCAAGCGAAAGCTACAATGGAGCCAACTATAACAAGCGTAATAACCCAAAGTGTTGGTCGGAAGGATGCCCAAAACGCCATGTAGCTATACGTGAAGCTCCACTGTTCATCTTGTAACCACGTGAGGTTAAAAAGGGATAAAGAAAGTGTATCTTGAAAAACGTCTCTTTGAATACTGAATTTTTGCTCTGGAAAGGATTGAACTACCCCTCCTTCAGGAAAAATGATCCTTACAGTTAAGATGTGTGGCATTAGTTGCGAGTTTTCAGAAAGGCCAAGCGTTAAAACATAGTTTTGTGCGTCTTGCTGAACAAGATGATTTTCTCTATCGAGCTTGTAGACAAGCTCGATACTCTTTGACTGATTCGCCACCAAACTGAGAGGTACTTCAGGCATATTGGAGGCGTTGGATATCAATTCCTTTCCTTGCCCATCGAAAGCATAAACATTTCTAGCGTCGTTGAAAAGTTGCAGTTTGATCTTATCGACTGTGAAAGCAGTTTTGCTTTCTAATACAAATAACTCAGACAGAGAAATTTGTCCATCCTCGTCTATCGTGATTTCTCGGTTTTGTTCTCTTACCGACAAGCAAACGAAATCATTCTTATCTCCTAGACCGAAACTGACTTTTGTGGACATTCGTGTGAATTTTGGAAGGTTATCTTTTGTATAATTTAAATGGTAACTTTCTGTCTCTTGGGTAGCGTTAAAAGGAAAATCACTATCAGTGTAATTTGTATTTTCAGGCAGAATAACAGCAACGTTACATATAGAAACCTCGTGAGCAAGGCTTGGGTATACGGGAAAGTCAAGTGTGAATATTTGGTTTTTTACAGATTGAATAAGGTCTGAAAAGACGAATAACACGGTGAAAGTATAAGATTGCCCATTATAAAGTAGGTCGCGTACCTCAGTAGGAAAGATTACAGTTGTACCATAATAGCCTGATACATTTAGGCCTTTATCTAAATCTACAACTAACTGTTCATCAGAGTTCTCCGTGTCAAATGCCATAGAATAACGTAAATTTGCTTTATATTTTCGTGGAAATCCTATTGAAAAGCTCTCTATTGTAGCATTTTCGGTTGTTGCCGATACTTCCACGGTGTCGTTAATGAGGACTAGCCCACCATAAACTGGTTTTACTATGTGATCTATTTTGTCGACTTGGATTTGCGGAGGTGAAGCAGCATATGTACTATGTGGAACAAGTGAAAGAACTGAGGCGACCGAAAAGATTAATATCAACAGGGGTAATGTTGCCTTTTTCAATTTGTATGCCTCTGAATCAGTCTCCCGTAAGTATTGTGGATTATCCTTATTTACTTTCCTTTTAGTAAGGGAAATCTCAAGTAAAAAAGGGTGTCATTTCCGCTTTCTGAAAAGCTTTCCTTCATGCATGCATACATATAGAGAGAATTGCTCAAACATCTATGGTAATCTGCATGATAGGCGAAAGAACGGCCGAACGTGAGGCTGTCATATGGGAGTCGAGTTGAGAAAAAGTGGGGTTCGCGGGAGATATCTCCACCTTGGACAAAACTACCTCACCTCGACCATTTCTCGCCATATTCTGAGCAAAAAAAGAGGTGTTTGTGGGGGAAAAACGATCCATAGGAATTGCGCGTACGGTTGTTTCCAGTAAGCTTCTAGTAACACAGACGCAGAAAGACATAACTTGAGATCTTGGATAATTGTCTCTGGCGATTTGAAATGAGTGAGAAACATGAGGTCAAGAAAGCCCTATTGGATAAAGCCACCGCTTCCAAAATATTAAGAGTTGTTCCTCGTCATGAAGGGTTCCATTTCTACAAGGGACCAGGCGATGACACGGGAAAAGTGGCGGTAAGCCTCGTCGATTTTGCCGACAAAATTCGCTCAGTGGATATTCGCTCCATTAACTTTCATTTCACGCGGCAAGACTTTGAAAAATGGATGAGAAATGTTCTAGGAGATGTTGAGCTCTCCAGAAGGATAAGCAAAATCAAAAGGGATTCTCACGGAGAGAAACTGCGCAGCGAAATCATACAGACCGTAAAGAGGCGCATAGAGGAGCTGAGGAGCACATAGACATTTATCAATCTATAGGAATGCAGGAGTACACGCGAAGGCTTAGTATTAGGCTCACTGTCTAAAGAAATAGATTAAGCAGCCAACTAAGCCCCAGACTACTCCGAACAACAGTGACCTAACGTCGAAGAATAGTAGTAAGATGATGGACGTGGCGATGCCGATGATTGGAGTTAGCTGGTAGAGCGGAGTCTTGAAGGGACGACCCATATGGGGCTTGTCGTGTCTAAGCTTGATGAGTGCTAGGTTCACCAAGGAGAAGCCTATCAGGAATCCGAAGCTTATCGAGTACACCACGAATTCGAGGTTGTCCACTATTGAGAAGAATATTATGAAGACCGAGCCGAGGACGAGTGCTAGATATGGAGTTTTGTAATTGTCGTGAACCCTTCTCAGGCATGTTGGGAAGTGTCCGTTCTGTCCCATAGCACAGGCTGCTCTTGAAGAAGCGATGATTGCAGAGTTGAGCGAGGTTAGCGCGGCAATCAGTCCTGCCACGGTGAGCAGTATAATGCCTATGCTGCCCATGGTGGTTTCGGCTACCAGATTTAGCGGGGTCAAGGATTTGCTTAGTATCTGGAGAGACTATGCCTATGGTGACGTATGCCACGAGGCAGTATATGATGATTAGCGTTATTGAGCTGAGAATCATGGCTCTTGGAATGGTCTTTTCAGGTTTCTTGATTTCGGCTTGAGTGGCTGCTATGGCTTCGACTCCC
>Ga0209635_10000622_pt1 | contig 24848 bp, 20 predicted proteins | sample DeeMarSWOR230_32_FD_187463 | JGI IMG/M metagenome (GOLD analysis project Ga0209635, IMG submission 187463) | Marine sediment microbial communities from White Oak River estuary, North Carolina - WOR-2-30_32 (SPAdes) (version 2) | ecosystem: Environmental > Aquatic > Marine > Intertidal zone >...
ACCAGCATCAGCAGAAGCAGTTAAAGTGACAACCGTACCGTAACTGTAAGTCCCCTGATCAGGACTCTTAGAAACAGAACCACCACCAACAACCGTAACCGACAAAGTATAGTTGGCGCTAACCGTTATGTTCTTTGATTCTGTGTCCCAGAGTCCTTCGCTATCCGTGACGTTCAAAGTTACTGTGTAGTTTCCATAGTTGTCGTAGTGATGGGTTACGATTTCGCCGGTGCCAGTTGTGTTGTCGCCGAAGTCCCAATCCCAACTAATGATAGTCCCGCCGTTTGGTGTTGAACATGAAGCGTTAAAGGTAACTGTTTCACAGACCTGTGGGTTCTCCGGAGTCCAAGTAAAGCAGGCGTAGGGTGCATGGATTACTATTCTAAACTTTTCACCTACCGCAACAGCGAACTCCTCGAAGTCTGCACAATATTTCACCCAACCCGCAGTGTATGGCGGTGCAATAGTACCTGGCTGAGGATACACAAGGTAGTCTCGCATCCAATTGATGTTACTGGTGGTAGTATCTATTCCTTCTGCATCCAGCTCATCTAACCCCTCGCTGACCGCCCCATTACGAACCCACGTAGCGTCGCCATCGCCGTCACCCGGCGGAGGACCTAGGAGAGTTACCCAAGAGGGAGGAGGGGTTGCTTTGAGTGCGATGTTAGGCTCTCCGTTAGTAGCCACGTTAATTATCTGTTTAGTGGCAATTGGGAAGTTTGACGAGCCGCTAATTTGGGACCAACACAGGAGAAGACCGTCAGCCAGAGGGGTATAGCCGCCCATCTGGTTAATATTCTCGATGATGTTCGCTACGCTCTCGTAATTGGCCGTAGTAATCACAGTGGGGTAGACCTCAACGCGCGCGCGCACCGACGCGGACCACCAACCACCAAACTGAACCACAGTTAACTCTACCGTTCCGTCATGGGACATTTGAGAGGCGTTCCGGACAGCTGCTGCTATTCCTTCCCTAATAATGGCGAATTCTGAAGAGCTGATACTGCTAGACCCGTCAACGACGAGTCCTAACTGCGTAGTTACTGTTTCTGACGCTTGCGCCGAAAATACGAGCAAAGGAGAAATAACTAGTAAAACTACTATCAAAACTAACAAGAAACGTCTGGCTAGACGTAATAGTTTCAGAATCGCTTCCCCTTTCTCCTTTCAGCACTAATAAGCTATGCCTATATTAATTATAAGTCTTGCGGAAGTATCTTCTATATACATCATGCAGACTCTACATCATGAAGACTCGTTTGAAAACTCCCAAGCGTATAAGAAGATTTAACCAGCCACTTTTTTCAGCTGACTCCGATACATTTCAACAACTTCCTTCACAGTTGTCGCATCTTCAGCAGATTTGTCCAGCCGGTAGTTGCCTGTAAAACGTGGAAACCGTATGGCCAACCCGCTTCCCTTTCTGATGACATCCATGGCACATGTATGAATAGGACTAAGCGTCATCTCGGCGCCTATAGTCTCCACGACAACAGCTGGCTCAAACCAAATGTCTGCATCGATGGTTGAAATGACCCTAGAGTGTCGATGCGATATTAGATATTTCTCCATCATTTTAGGAAGTTTCTTAAGATCCTCGTCGGTGAACCCAGTTCCACATTTGGTTACTGTTTTAAACACGTCTTCGTCAGAATCGTAGGCGGCGAGAAGTAGTGCTCCGTAAGTTCCAGCCCGTTTCCCTCTTCCATGAAACGCTCCCACCACAACCAAGTCAACGGTGTCGGTCATTTCGCTTCTATAATCACGCTTATATTTTATCCAAAGCCAACCCCTCGCCCCTGCCTGATAAACCGAGTCTTCATTCACGGATTTGCAGACCAGTCCTTCGCAACCGTTCTCTACCGCTTTTTCAAAGAATTTCTCCAGTTCCTCTGGGTCATCTGTGATAATGTACTCCGCCACCTTGACGTGATCGGCTTTTTCGATAATCTTCTCAAGATGTTGACGTCTAACAGGATATGGTTCTAGAGTTAGGTCCTTTCCATCAACATAAAGAACGTCAAACATGAAAAGGGAGATAGGATATTCTTCCATGGCCTTTCTAATGCCGTATTTACGCCTTCGATGCATTAGCTCTTGGAAAGGTTTCATTTCGCCTGTGTCAGGGTCCACTGCAACGCATTCCGCCTCAATGATGGCTTTTTTCGCCTTAACATGTTCTCTGACCAATTCGTTGCCGTCGGGATACTGGTCGGTGATATCTTCTAGTCGGCGGGAAAAGAGGATAATTTGGTCTTCTTTTTTGTGGGCTTGTATCCTCTCTCCATCATACTTATATTCAACTATGCATTTGCCTCCAAGCTTTTCAAGGATTTCAGTAGGCATGCTTAGCCGTTCAGCCAACATTGGTCGAATAGGTTCTCCGAGCGAAACCTTAAACTTTTTAATACTTTCGATTCCTTTCTCTGCAACAGTTTTTGCCACTCTGCCTAAATCAGACGAAATATTATATGCGCGTTCTAAGTATTCGCGAGTTTCTTTTCCGCCGCCAAAAGCTATAGCCAAAGCGTCGAGGACCGTCATGTCCGCGATTCCTAATCTCAAACTGCCCGTGACGGTTCGAACTATATATTTTGCTTCTTTGGGAGAAGCATCGGATAGGAGTCCAGCTAAGAAACTTATCTTAAGGTCTATGGATCCGGGGCCTGTTGATTTTGCCATTTTGTCTAAAGTTTCGTAAACTCTTTCAACGGTTAACGGTTTTTGAAAGAAGGACACTTGCGTCTTCTTTACTAGGAACTTCTGGGCTGTTTCACCTAGGTCTCCAGTTTTTCTCAAGTCGTCTTCGATTTCTTTTTCGCCGTAGCCCGTTGCCCTAGCAACTGCCCGTATGGCTAGCTTTTCGGCAATTCCTATCTCGATTCCAACGAAGTCTGGATATAATTTTCCTTGTGTTAGGTAGACAACCTTGTTAATCACGTCTTTGGGAGTGTCTTTAAGAAGTTTGACTAGATGGTCGGTCATTTCAAGCCTTTTTGTTGTGGCTTCTATTTTTTCATAGGCATCTGCGATAAGCGAGTATTTCAAAGAAGGTTTCCTCATATTAATGGAGGCTTGCGGTGATATTAAAGTTAAATGTTGAAGTGCCTTTCAGGTGAAGAGTAGACTTATTTTTTCGCTAAAAGAATAAATCCGCAAAAGATGTTTATCGCTCCTAAAGAACCTATGACGCCGACGAAAAGAGGGTTAGAAAACATAGATTCTACGGAGAGTAGGATGCTGACCACGGAAAATATGGAAAACAAGGCGCCAACAACGATCATCAAGCCAGACAAACGTCTACCTATTTTCCCACACAACTTAAAAACATCGAACGCCTCAACTCCAGTGGTGTCTTTTAGAAGCGTGTCTTTTTTGGATTTAAAATGGGGGGCGGTAACCACAATCTCCTTTCGTTTACTCTTTTTTTTCGGCATTTCACCCACAACCAGATGTTGAAACGAAATAGATTAAAAAATCTTGCGTGCGCGTACGGTAATATTTAAGGCGCCTGCTAGGATGGAAACTGCGCTAACGAAAACTAGGATGTAAAGGGGAAAACGAGACATTAACAATGGTGACAGCAACGCCAACAACGCACCCATACCCAAACTTATTCCTCCCAAAGCAACTCGCAAACGATCAAAATCGACCTCGCGACCAACCATCCTAACATAATAGGCCATAAAAGCTAGAACAAGCAAAGATACGCTTAACGTAAACGCACTTACAGCACTTTCCTCACCAAGAACTATCGGAAACGCTAGAAGCAAAGGCGCTACTGCGATTCCGGCTACGGGAATAAGTGGATACAAAGGAGTCCTGAACGGTCTTTCTAAATGAGGACTCTTTTCTCTGAGTTTCATGAGAGAAAAGTTGACAAAAGTAAACACCAAGATGGATGCGAAGCTCGCGGCATAACCTAGAAAAACGATGATTCCAGTGGCAGCAAACAACACAGTAAATAATGAATTAAAAATGATCACTAGGAAAGGAGTTTTGAAACGTTTGTGAAAAGACAACAAAGCCTTTGGAAAGTATCCGTCCCTGCTCAGTCCTATAGCGATACTCGACTGAACCATCATTGCAGTGGTCAGGGAGACCACAGCAGCAAATATTCCAACAATGTTGACCAATGCCTCCCATATTCCTATAGGAAGAGGGGGAAACTTAATTGTTCTTGCCGCGAGGGTTAGAAGGGGTGTGGGTGATCCTGCAAGACCCGCTAAAGTTTCAGGTGGAACAACTCCAACAGCTACATATGTGACGCTGCAGTTAATCAGCATCATTATTAAAGCTGAGAGAATCAAGGCTCTAGGAATATTTTTACTAGGGTTCTTTATTCGAGCCCCGCTTGCCACGATAGCCCTGACCCCTAAGAACATCGGAACAGTATAGATTGTCGCCAAAAAAACACCTGATAGATTTTGCGAGGTTGCTGGAATAAGCGGCTTTGGTGTGAGCCCGTGCAGCAATCCGCCTGCTATGAATACGGTGAAAGTTACTATGAGAGAAACGGGTATGATTGTTCCCATTTCCTTCAAGCCTAGAATTTCAAGCACTGTTAAAACGATAACTATGAGCGCAGCAGTTAAAGGAACATTCAATGAAAGCGGTGAAATTAAAGCATCTAGGTATATTGCGAAGCCTATTGCAGCCAATGCTGCACCTAACAAGCTGCTGAGCCATCTTAGCCAACCAGCTAAGAAAGCATTTACTCCTCCAAAAGCCACTTTTGTATAGGTATATTCGCCACCCACCTCCGGAATCGCTGAACCAAGTTCGCAGTAACTAAGCATGTATAACAAAGTTGTTAGACCACTCAAGAAAAGGGATAAGACCACAGCGGACCCAGCGACCTGAATATCAGCGGCGTAGTTCAACAAAACGAAAATTTCGATTCCCATACCGCCGCCTAAACCCACCATAATGGCGTCGAAAAGTCCGAGTTCTCTGCCAATCTTTAGCTTACTCACAGAATTTCCCTCGTTTTATGCGTCTAAAGGTGAGGTAACCATTCGTCGTCTTCTTTGACATTTAGCACCACCCTATGATTTGGCAGTGATGTTAAGAATCCCTGCAAGAACGTGTACTACACTGATTAAAATTAGAATATAAGTTGTTATCTCTGTTAAATTAGGGCTCAGCGACATGAAGCCCGATCTAATTAGATAAGCCAAAAGTGCTACAAATCCTCCTATGCCTAAGCTTAATCCTCCAAATGCGATGCGAAGGCGAATGTATCCTACCATTCTGATATAATATGCTAACAAAGCTATAATGCTTAATTCCAATCCTAAGAACAGCACTGCAGGTTCAATGAACAGCAGAAGAAAAAGTGATGCAACAATTCCAGCTATTGGAAGGACAGGGTAGGCTGGAGCTTTAAAAGGTCTTTTCAGGTGAGGCTTTATCTTTCTCAGCCTTATCAGGGAGAGATTAACTATGGAAAAACCTATGATAAATCCAAGGTTCACAGCGTAAACAATGAAGTTTACGAAGCCGGTGGCAGCTAGAGCTATTGTGAAAACTGAACTGACAACAACAGCCACGTGAGGAGTGCCGAAACGTCTATGGATTCTTGATAAGGTCTTAGGGAAGTATCCGTCCCTGCTCAATGCGAACAGAGTTCTTGATTGTGCCATAATCGCCTCGTTGATAGCGGCTAAACCAGCGATTGCCACACCGATTGTTACTAGTACTGCTCCGAGTTTGCCCATGATCTGCTCCGCTACATATGCCAGTGGTGATGCTTGACCGCTGATTATGTCTGGTGGGGCCGCTCTCACAGTCACATATACTATGGTGGTGTAGATAACAATCAAGGCCATCGACGACAATATCATAGCTCTGGGAATTGTTTTTTCTGGATTCTTGATTTCAGCTTGCGCCACGGCTATGGCTTCGGCTCCTAGATATAATTCAAAAAGATAGGCGGTTGCTAGAAACGTTCCCACTAGACCTTTTGGTGCAGAGAGTTCAAATGGACCCATCCCTTGGCTGTGTAACCATCCACTGAAAATGTATATTGCCAATATTGCCAGCACGGCTATTGTCAAGAGGCTTTCAATGGTTCCTACTTCTTTTACGCCTCTAATATTAACCACTGTGAAAACAATGACCATGAGAACCGCAGTTAGAGGTATGTTAATTGGGATAAAGTATGAGAGTACGTAAGCGAAGCCTACGGAGGACAACGCGGCGTAAAACATGTTACTGAGCCATTCAAACCATCCAGTGAGGAATGCAACAAAACCTCCATACGCTACTTTAGCAAATGTATATTCGCTGCCAGCCATAGGAATGATAGTCCCTAATTCACAGTAGCTAAGCATTGTAATTAGGCTTATTAGTCCACATGAAACAACCACTACAACAATTGCGGAACCAGCTAAGCCTGTGGCGTGGCCTAATATGACAAAGTTGCCTGCGCTTAGGGTGCCACCTATGCCTAACAGAGTTGCGCGTAGAAGACCCAATTCTCTTCTCAAATCTTCCTTGCCCATTTTAGATTTTCCTTCGGTTGCTGCATATTCGGAATTCTACGTGTCTTTTAATCTCATCAGCACTACCTTGAAAAACCCAAGTCTTTCTTTTTTTAATCGTGTTCACCTCTTTCAACGCGACTTGAGTCCTTCATGAAGGAGGAAAAGTCCACTTATGACTGAGAAAAAACCGAAAACTGTCAGAGCAAACACGTAGAACGGCAAAAGTTCCACAGGCGTGTTTAGCATGGTTTGAACATCAAAAAAATCGAAATAAAGGAAGTAGGCGAAGATGACAGCTAAAACGCCTATCGCACTCTGCACCGTGCCAACGATTGTTGCAAGTATTCTTCTAGGCTGCATCAAAGGTCACCTTCGTCTAAGTATAATCCCAGACACCAAATCAACTAAACCAATTGTCAGCAACGCCCATAGGGATAGCATTTGAAACTTCTCACTTTCAAGTATGTTGACGTCCACAAAGTCGAAAAAGACCAATACAAATACGCCTATCAATATAATTCCCACAAATATGAGAAAACCGCCCAAGGCGACGGCAAATCTACTCAGCCAAGGTGTGCTCCACATCAGCGTTTTGTCAACCATCATGCTTCTCCTCTTAAAATGTCTCGTGGTGAACAATTTCTCTCAGCGACCTCTTTGGTCGAACTCTTGTTGTCTCAGCTGGATGACCGACAGGAATGATAGCCACGGGTCTCACGTTCATCGGCGTGTTAATTACCTTTGCAACTTCATCCTCATGAAATGCGCCCACCCAGCAGGTTGCGAGTTCCAAAGCTTGAGCAGCCAAAAGCATGTTTTCTGTGGCGGCTGCCGTGTCCTGTAGGCAGTAGAGATTCGCGCCTCGGTTGCCGTAGCCCCAGCTTGATCGCGCTACATCGGCGCAAACGACAATGACGACTGGGGCTTTTTCGATGAAGGTTTGGTGCAGCGCAGCGTCTGATAGTCTCTGCTTTGTTTCTGCGTTTTTTACGATGACAAATTCCCAAGGTTGGACGTTTCCGGCTGATGGTGCTAACCTAGCAGCCTCTATCAGCATCTCAACTTTATCATCTGAAACTTCTTCGCTCGTATAAGCTCTGACGCTTCTTCTTTTCTTAATCGCCTCAAAGACATCCAACCCTTATCACCGTCCTCCTCAAGCTATTCGAACTGCTGTCTCAATAACTATTCCTCGTTCGGTTATACGGAATGGAATCAGCCTAGGAGTGTAAACAGTTTTCCTCATTTTCTTCATCCGCATACGTCTGTCGATTCCACCGGCAATCTCCTGCGCAGTGAATTCAATCACCCCGTCAACTAGGTGTTGTAGGGTAACTTCTGTTTGAGGGTTTTGCATGCCTTGCACAAGGAGTAAAAAGTGGATTCCTCCACGCTTTCGTGCGGTTTCTAACAGTAACTCGACTGTTTTGAGGATTGAATCAACTTTTTGGGTTTGAAGGAGATAGGACAGTGAGTCAATTAGTGTCCAGCATCCCTTTTCGATTTTTGAAGGTATTTCTTCACGAAGAATTTGAAGAGCACTTGGGGTATGAATGTCGACAAAGACCCATTGATCGGTTTTTTCTAAGGACGGGACATCCCAACTAAGGTTTTCAAAATCTTCCTTCAGGGCGTCAGATGACCTAAATGCTGTGAAGTAGACAACCTTATCATTTTTGAGGGCGTGCTGATAAAGGATTTGTTGGGCGAGAATATCGTACCCGGAACCCGGTTCTCCTGTCATTAAGATAACGCTTTTGTCTGGGAGACCTCCCCCAAGTACTTCATCGAGTCCTTCTATCCAAGTCTTAACAAGCTTCATGTATTTCCCGGCTAACATCTGATATGGACTATTTCGCAATATATGATATCCTTTTCTGAAAACATATAATTTTAGTGTGTACTCTACTTCGGAGACCAACTTAGAATAGGTGTAAAGAGTTTGACGCAAGGGTTCTGAAGACGATTCTATAGACCTATTTCTGAGGAGATCTTTTCCAATCCATCCAAAGCAATTTCAAAGAATTTCTTTCGAGGGATTCCAATTTCCTCACAAAAGAGGATTCTTTCTCTATCAACTCCTCTTGCAAAGTCCTTAGCCTTAAACTTCTTCGTAACCGTCTTGACCGTCACATCTGCTATTTTCTTCGAGGGCATAACTAAAGCGCAAGCAACAAGAAGACCAGAGATAGCATCACAAGCAATTAGAGCCTTTTCCATTCTAGTTTCTGGTTTAACCTGGGTGTATTGAAAGTTGTGGGCTTTTATTGCTCTAATAACCTCTTCAGGAAGAACAAAATTCTTTAAAATTTCTTCAGCTAAAATAGCATGCTTCTCTGGTGAACCTTCCGTTTTTCCATAGTCAATGTCATGAAGTAATCCAGTTAATCCCCAGAAATGTTCATCTTCTCCAAAATATTTTGCCAGTCTCTTCATGATAGCTTCTACAGCGAGCATGTGATAAACAAAGTTTCTCTTAGGGACATTCTTCTTGACCAGGTTGAGAGCTTCTTCTCTCGTTAACATAACATCACCTAAACTCTAAAGTAAGAATTAAAATGGATTATTTAATATTGGGTATCGAGTAGAGAGAATGGGGATGCCTACAGGAATTACAATAACTGTAAAACTTGGAAGACAAAGAACTTACGGAATTTTGGAAGAAACATGATAGGGTAGCACCAATGAAGCACATTATGAAGCACATTATATAGAAAGTTCGAGTGTTTCCTAGTTTTCGGCAAAAGAGTCTTAAGCTAGAGTTTAGTCAATTCGGTTTGGATGATGAACGCGAGTCAGCAGAGCTTTAGAGCAGTGATAGCAACTCGACGGGCGAACTGACAACCTTTCACATTTATACGTCTATTTTAACCGAAACTCTTAATAATAATGACACTTAAATGTTAAAATGTTCGGAGGAAAAAACTATGCCATGCACTGTTGTTATTTGTGGCTTTTTTGGAGACACCGGCAAAGGCAAGGTCAACTCATATTTATCACTGAAAGACAAGATTGCGGTGGCTGCAAGAGCAGGCGTAGGTCCTAATGCAGGTCACACCGTGGTCTACGAAGGCAAAGAGTATAAGATGCGGATGCTACCGAGCACCTTTGTCTACAATAAATGCCGCCTTTTGATAGGACCAGGTGTTCTAATCAACCCAGAAATTCTACTTCAAGAGATACAATTAACCAAATCTGAAAAAAGGGTCGGCGTTGACCCTCAATGTGCAATTATTGAAGCCAAACACATTGAAGCCGATAGGGCGGGGCATCTCGCCGAAAAAATAAAAACAACAGGTTCAGGTACCGGACCATGCAACGCTGAAAGAGCGTTGCGAAGGGTCAAGCTCGCGCGCGATATGCCTGAGCTTGAGAAATTTTTGACAGATGTTCCTCTCGAGTTAAATGCAGCGATTAGTGATGGAAAGAACGTCTTGATCGCAGGAACCCAAGGAACATATCTTTCCCTTTATCATGGAACCTATCCTTACTGCACCTCCAAGGACGTGACAGCCTCAGCTGCGTGCTCAGACGTTGGGGTTGGACCCACAAAAGTTAGTGATGTAATCGTTGTATTCAAAGCGTACACAACCAGAGTTGGTGCAGGTCCGTTACCAAACGAATTGTCGTTGGAGGAGGCTGATAAGAGGGGTTGGGTTGAAATTGCCACCGTAACTGGAAGGAGAAGAAGGGCAGCTCCCTTTAATTATGAGTTGGCAAGGAGGGCGATCATGTTAAACGGAGCTACACAAGCTGCCTTAACGAAGGTCGATGTCGTGTTCCCAGAGTGCAAGGGAGTCAAGTCTTACGAGGAGCTCTCGAAAAAAGCAAAGGAGTTCATCAGGAATGTCGAGAAGGAAATCAAACTGCCAGTGGCATTAATCGGAACAGGACCAGGCGCTTTGGAAATCGTGGATAGGAGAAACGAGTTTAGAAGGGTTTAAGCCAGAAAAGATTTTGCGTGTCCTCACTTATAGGTGGACCAAGAGGGAAAGAGAGTTAAAGAGTACGCTTCTAGCCTTCAAAAAAATTTCAACCGAATAGAAAACCTCAGAGCCTTGAGACTCTGATAAGACCTAGAAGGGTGATCTGACACCTTGACAATTTTGACATTGCGGTAACGAAAAAATTTAAGAACAAAAACGAGTGACGTTGAAGGGACTGTGGGATAAGCAATGTCGTGTACGATACTTTGCGGCGGTTTCTGGGGTGACGAGGGAAAAGGGAAAATGGTCTCGTACCTTAGTTCTACTGACAAACCAGACGCCGCCGCTAGAGCCGGAGTTGGACCAAACGCGGAGCATGGCTTCACGTTTAAAGGGGAAAGACATGACCTAAGACAAATCACATGCGCATTTGTATGTGAAACCGCGAAACTATTCATCGGAGCGGGAGTACTGGTCAACCCTGAAATGTTCCTCAAAGAAGTTGAAAAGACAAAAACGCGAGGCAGAATTTGGATTGACAGACAATGTGGCATAATCGAAGATAGGCACATAAAAGCTGAACATTCATCTAAGTATTTTACCAGCAAGTTGAAGACCATGGGGATGGGTTGCGGACCAGCTAATGCGGACAGAGCAAATAGAATTCTCAAGATTGCAGAGGAAATCGACGAACTCAAGCCATTCTTAACAAACGTCTCAGATGAATTAAACGACATCTTGGACAGAGGCGAAAACGTCCTGATTGAAGGATCACAGGGCTACGGTCTATCACTGTTTCACGGCACATACCCCTATGTAACATCGAAGGACACGACAGCCAGCGCCCTTGCCGCCGACGTGGGAATAGGCCCGTTGAAAGTAAATGAAATCATTGTTGCCTTCAAATCCTACGTAACAAGAGCCAGTCCAGGACCATTAGCAGGTGAATACTCCTCTGAAGAGATTAAAAAATTTGGCTTAGTAGAAACTGAGACAGCCATCGTTTACGAAAAACAAAACGGAATAAGGAGGGTTGGGCGCTTCGACTTTGAAACAGCAAAAAAAACTCTAAGGGCGAACAGCGCAACTCAAATCGCCTTAACATGCATAGATAAACTTTACCCAGAATGCCGTGGCGTTAAAAGTTATGAAAAGTTGAGTCCCCAAGCCAAAGATTTCATCTCGAATATTGAAACAAAGCTTAAGGTTCCAGTTACATTGATCTCAACAGGACCAGCAACTAGTGAAGTCATAGACTTGAGAGAGAATAAGCTCTGAGCCATTAGCCATAATAAACAGAAAAAAGTTTAAGTCAATTCAATGAGGTTAAACTGAACATGTCAACTATTGTGATTAAAATTTCTGAGCTTCGCGGTAAAGATGAAGAAAACGTGAAAGATTTGGCGGAGTTTCTGGAAGGCAAAGTAGATGCAAAAGTAGAAGTCACAAGCGATGAGATTGCTTTAGATTTTGAAGAAGGAAAGAAAGCTCCTTCAAGATCACATTTACGAGTGCTTCTTCGAAAGTTTCTGCACAAATTAGAGTTAAAGGAAGATTTTCGTGTAATCTCTGGCAAAGAAAACGTTTTCATAATAAAGGAAAGAAAAGAATAGCGTTGCTTTACATGTATTTTGAATATTGATTTTCTTTTCATAACACTTATCAAAAATCTTAGTCAATATACCATTTCAACAAACTTACGGTAGGGTTTGTTGGAGAATACGAGTATTGCGGCGAAAGACTGAACTGCCTAACGGTTGCACCGACTGTAAGCAGGCTGTTTGTTCATCTAAAGTCTATTGCTACCGACTGAAAGAATATGTAGATGACATTGTGTACTGCCCTTACTTCGAGCCAAAGCCGTTAGTGGCAACAACACAAATCCAATAGGCTAGGAAGAAACCTTTTCTCCTTTTCTTTGTTTCTTTTCAAAGAAATCGTGAACCTTCAAAAGTTGACCTCGGGCCATCCATGTTTTCTTGTGGGCTTCATGAAGCTTCTCTGCCTCAAAATTGTCTTTTGCTTCTTTAAGTAGGTCTTGTGCAAAAATTAGCAAGGGTTCGATTTCAAGTTGTTTCGAACGTGGGTCAAGTTTCCATGAGGAGCTTTCGGTTTCATCTTGATGTATGAGAGAGAAAAGGAAAAGGGCGTATTCTAGGTCGGATGCTGCTCGCCAATTAAGCTGCATGACTTTCGTTTCGTCTTTTTTCGCAATGGCATCCATGGAGTTTTCTAGATGTGCTATAGCGGATGTGATGGCTTTGAAGATGTTTTCTTGTTTCATTTTTTGTCCCAGATATGGCAAAGGGGCTACAATGTTCTACGGCAGAAATTGTATCAAAGCCCAGTCTTTTAAATTCTTCTTCTGTGGGAAGCGGTTCATCGAGGAAGCAACAAATTTTGATGGTGCTGAAATTTAAGCGAAAATTGTAATTAGTCTATAGAAGGCTTGTTGGAGAATTGTCTTTACGCTGAAAGGATTTTGAAGAGTCCAGTAGCGCACGTTTTTTCCTATCAAACTAAAGATAGTAAAGCATAGCTAGTCTTCATGACTAGCCAAATGCTCTCTCGAAAGTTTTAAGTGGAATGTGCTTCAAGCTTCTAGTTTAAAGGCGGGAAAACCCGTGGAAAACAAAACTTTGGGCATCCTTATCTTCGCGATAAGCATACTTGCCATGGTTGGATATTTTTGTTGGCTTTTCCTAGCACCAGAAGACTTGGTTATCTTAGGAAAACCACTCAGTGAATGGGCGTTAATTGTTCCAGTTGTAATCATCGTTTACGCTTTTCTTTTCATTGTAGCGTGGATCGGCTGGGCTATGGCTTCTACACCGCCTCCATTACCACTCACCAAGAAAACTTCGGATGAGGAAGAAGAAGCAAGAGAAGAAGAGTAAGCTATTTTTCTATGAACACTTTGCTCGCGCCAGCTTCTTTCTCCACGCGTATAACATGTTCCGCCTTTTCTGCAAACGCTTCACTGTGGGTCACGGCGATTATTTGTTCGATGGCTTTCAAGCGGGAAATGGCTTCTGCCAACCTATCAACAGAGCCGTCTTCCCTTCCTAAACTCTCAGTTGGTTCATCCAAGAGAAGCATGTAAAGCCCATGTCCAGTTCTTGACTGCATAATTAACTGACCTAGACCTATGCGGTAGGCGAAGGCGAGGAGCGTCCGCTCTCCACCGGAAAGGTTTGAAACTTCCCGTTCGTAGCGCTCTTCACTACTGACAAGGGGAGTGTAGGTGTCGTCGATTTTAACAATTAATGTTGGTCCAGCGTCTCCAACGAGGCTATCTATCTGGTGCTGGACAGTTCTTTGAAGGTATGTGACAAACTCGCTTCTCAGTTTGGGTTGAATACTTCTGTATGCGACCCGTATACTGTAAATGACCTCAAGAAGTTTTTCAATTTTTTCTATTCTTTCGATTTTCTGTTGAGCATTGTCTAACCGTTCTTTTAGGTCATCCATTCTTAATCCGATGTCATCTTTTCTCCTTTTCATAGTCTCTAATTCATGTTTGGTGTCGGAGTATTTCTCGAAAGCAGTATCACGAAGATTTCGAGCAGATTCAAGTTCGGTGACATCAAATTTAGATATTTCCTTACGAGTAGCGGTTAGCTGGCTTCGTAACTTTTTTTCCCGTTTCTCCGCATTTTCAAAGTCTGCTGAAAACGTTTCCAGAAATTGGTGCTCTTCGCGGATTCGTCTTGATATTTCTTCAATTCGTGGAATAAGAAGTTGCAAATCGGAAATAACAAGGTTGACAGTCCTTTGTAGGCTTTCAAGTTCGTCGAAGTTCTTTTGGAGTTCTGACAGCTTTTTTCCACTTTCAGCGTTTTCTTCTTGAAGACGTCCAATGAGGTTCTTTTTGTAGTCTCCGGTGAGGTTTTGAAGACATAGGGGACACTTGTTTTCGGTTGTTAATCTTGAAATGCGGTTTTGGGAAGTTTCTATTTCATTTTTTGTGGTTTCTTGTTCGCCTACTATGCTTCTCATTTGATCTTCAACTGTGGAAAGGTATCTTCTCATTTCTTCGATTTCTTGATAGGGGGGCAATCCTGCTTCTTGGAGTTTATTTCGGTTGGACTTTTCTTGTGTTTCCATCGTTTTCAAGTGCTCTTCCAAGTCATGAATAAGGCTTTTCTTCGTTTCAATTTCGGCAACCAGTCTAGCGGATGTATCTTCGATGTTGGCAATGTTTGTCTGCAGTTGAATTTCCATTCCTCTCAGTTCTTCTGTCTTTTTTCGCAGTTCTTCGAGACTCTCAAGGCGGGACGTTGCTTCTTTGAGGGCAGATTCTGCTTGGGCGAGTTTTTTATTAAAGTCTTGGAGTTGATTTTCGACGGATGAAAATTCTTCGACTGTCTTGTTGTATTCAACTTGAAGTTTTTCCACTCCGACTACGTCTGGGTCCTCTTTATAGACGTCTTTTTTAACTTCGTATTCTTTCTCAAACATTCGCAAACTGTTCCAGGCAATTTCGTAGTCGGAAAGTCCGAACAGTTGGTCCAGTTTTGTCTGGCGCTGTCTTGGGGTTACGTCTAACAGTTCTTTAAGATGCTCTTGTCGCACCCAAACGACTTCTCGGAAGATGTCCTTGTCGAGGCCTGTTAGAACCTTCAGTTGCTCGGCGACTGCTTCGTTTTTTGCGCTTGCAATTAACTTGTCTTTTTCATAAAATTTGAGCTGGTCCATGTCTTGGCTGATGCCTTTTCCGTGTCTTCTTAGAGCTCTATGAAGAGTGTAGTTTTTCCCGCCGTGAACAAAAATTGCGGTTATTTTCCCTGCATCCGCTCCTTCTCTGAGGAGATATTCATAACTTCTGCCTAAGGGATCTCCGAATAGAACAAAATCTATGGCGTAGAGAACACTTGACTTTCCGCGTCCCACGCCGCCGACTAGGCAGTTGAATCCTCTCACGAAGGGAACAGTTGTTTGGGAGTGGGATCGAATGTTTTCTAATTTTAAAGATTTAACCCTCACTTAAACTCCTCCAACACTTCCTTCACTTTCGTTTCTTGTTTTTCCACTAACGGACTAAGGAGGTTCACGGCGAGGCGAGCTATTTTTTCTGCTTCTTCTCTGACGTAGCGTTCAGAGAAGATTTCGAAAAAGTATTCGAAGGCTTTTGTTTGGAGGTCTTTTAGTCCGCCCTCGAATATGGAGCGGATTACTTCTTCAGGAACTTCGGTTTCTCTTATTCGAAGAATTGGGTGAACAAGGAGCGCCTTTTCAGCAGCTCTTCTTATTTTGGCTAGGTCAATCTCTCCGCGTCCAGCTTCAGCGGGTAAAACGCCACGTATTATGGGAACGACAACAACTCCAGTTTCATCCGCTTCTTTCACGGCTTGCACCACTGCCTCAGTTATTTTGGTGGGAGTCAAACCAGTGTAGTCACGGTTCAAAAGTATGAAACGACGCGGAGTTTCAAGCTTTATGCGATTAAGTTTTGGAACTCCTTTTTCATTGACTTCAACGTGGTAGAAGCCTTTTCCGGTTTCGGCGTCTTCATAGCTTACGGTTTCAGTACAGCCACTATAGACGAGAAGACCCTTTTTGAAGGAAAAATTATATGGTGTGTGAATGTGTCCGCCAGCGTAATAGTTGAAGTTGTCAGGAAGAAGTTCGGGTCGTGCTTCTGCTTCCATTTGAGGAGGTTTAAGGCTTGGGATATCTAGAGCCATGTGAAAAACAAAGATGTTAAAAAGGGAAGAATCTGGCGTGGGTTTGTTTTTCTCTAGAAAAGCTGGCAGCTCTTCATCAGTTTTTCTGCGGGTTCGAAAGTTGGGAATGCCGTAGACATAGCAGCTTTCGTTTTTCCAAGAAGCACCTTCATGACGAGGCAGATAATGGATCAAGCCGGTGCTATCCAGCGGATTAAGAATGGTGCCAGTTACAACGTTGGGGGCAGAGTCGTGGGAACCATCTACTGCTAGGACTGGTATTCCAGCGTCTCTCAGCCGCCTAAAATGAGTTATAGCTGCCTCCAGGGTGGTGTTTGAGGGGCGAGCGTGTTCAAAGATGTCTCCTGCCAGAATCATGAAGTCAGGCTTTAACTTGATGGTTTTGTCCACTAGTTCTCGAAACGCTGTGTTGAAGTCTTCGCGGCGTACATCCAAGTTATACTGAGCATAGCCTAGATGCAGATCAGCCGCGTGAACAAAACTGAAGGGTTTCATTAACGTTTTTTTCCTCCGCTCACCACTCGCCAACTCTTCAAATCTTAGTAGACGCAGTTGCTTTTAAAATTAAAATGACAAATTTTATATGCGGTCCGATGGATAACTATTGTTTCTAGAAATGCGACCGATTTCAGAAGACGATATGAACGCTATGCAATGATTGAAATGGTAATAAAAAATTAGCATTACCATTGAGTAGTGAGGGTCTTTTCAGTTGCATTGAATATAGACTGTAGATGATTTTAGAAGTTTCGAGGTCTTTTGTGGTCCTAGTGTTTTTACAAGACCTCGAATTTGGGGTATAGCCCGAAACGGGAACGGGCACGACAGCCCTTTTATTTTGGTCCCATAGAATTCAAAGAACCTAAGATTCTAGACTGGATAAGAAAACACAGAAGTTTTGCAAGTCACAACTGGCTTGAAGGCAAAATTAGATATGAAAAATGGCTCGAAGGCAAACAGTCTAATCATTTCTATCTTTTGGTGCACGAACGTGACGGTATAAAACCGATTCGGGTTATTATCAAATTTCTCCACTACCCGAACAGTCATGTTTATGTTTACCATGCACATGTTTTATGAAATACTGAGCTTTAAGCACAGTTAAAGCCTTCTCAATCAGTTTCATTCAACTCTCTATGTTTTTCTCATTCTTTCATAACTAGAACTTATATAGTCAAACATCGAAAGAACTAGTTGGAACATTAGAAGGTGAAACAACATGTCGGTAGTGATTAAAGTTTTTGCGAGTGTTCCACCAGCGATAATGATGGTTCTTGGTTTCTTACTTATCATTACGGGTTCAAGCACCGATAATGCACAGTTAACAAACTTCGGCGTGTGGTTTGTGGTTGGTGGTATCTTCCTACAAGTTTTGTGGATTATCATCATGAAAGGTGGAAGACGATTCTAAAGGTGCCTAGGTGGATTGGTTGGAACTAGACCTTCCTCTCTTAACGTTAATTGTTGCAACAATAGGTGCAATTGCTTCTATTATACTCACCATTATTGAGTTCTATGCTCGTATCTATAACCCAAGTAAGAAACAGAGTAAACAGAAGGAAAAGAAATCAATAAAATCGCTGAAAACGGAATATGAAAGATGTGCATGGGCTATCAGTAACAATCTCGACAAGTATGTAAAGATGAATGCGATGACCGAATTTGAAGCAAGTTTTCAAGGCTCATGGGTTAAGGGAGATGCGAAAATCTCTGAAGAACTGAAAAGCCAAGTTCAGAAATACAATGAAAAACTCAAAGAATACAACATGTTCCGTAAATTCTCTGAACCTCTTATCATGGGCATTATCGAAAAAGAAGTTAGAAAGATATTTCTCAAGACTCGTAAAAAATCCGATGCAGTCGAAGCAATGCTGTGTTCCGATTTTCTTATGGCAAGATACTTCAATGGAGAAAAGGTGACTACTACTTGGTTTAGGGAAGAACACCCTAGAGCGCTTAACAATATAACTAAAGAAATTGATGAATCTGAAAGAGACGACATTGACCTTTTTTTCAATCACGTAAACGATGAGCTTCAGAAAAATGAAGTTTTGGTGCGGTTTAGGAAAGAGAAAAAGGAACTAATTGAACTTGGGCAAGCCATTTTGAAAGATTTAGAAGAAGGAAAAGACCTTCAGAAAAAACTTGAAGAGTATAAGGATATAGAGGAAGAAATACCAGAAATGGCGCACAATCCTTACTCCTAGCAATTATTGTGAATAACTCCCCTACCCTCTGAAACAATTCTTCTGGGATTATGCTCTGAAAATTCTCAATGATTGTGGATTCCAGAGCCAAAAAGTTTCTATTTTCTGATTTATCTCTTATGTAATATGGTTGAGCATGCGAGAGAGAGTTCTTAGAATCTAATCCATTCATAAAACCCTCATTTGACCACTCACACGCTTAACAGATTTCTAATTTTGCTTCGGTTACCTACAGATATAAGGCAAGCTAATTGTCTAACAAAAAATTTTTCTTTTGGCAGACAAAACACTACTGTCTTTCAGAGGTCTGTATGTACCGCAAGTGCGCAGAGAATGTTGAAAACTATGTTAAAAAAATATAGGGGGTCTCTATCTACAGAGGGAAAGTTTCGGTAATTCGGTCCCGAACCATGTTGACCCTATATATAGCCCCCTCCCCTACCCCTAGACTACACACACTACATAATGACACCCAAAAGACTACAGTCCTTCTGAATGTACCGCAAAAGGCACCGAACCATGTTGAGAGTATTTAAAGAAAAAACTAGGGGGTCTAACTACACAGAGCATCTCATGAAAAATGGAAAAAATGAGGGTTAAGCCAACAGAGTTCCGCTGTTGACGCTGAATGTCATCGTTCTTGGTTCAGTTCGTTTGACGCGGGAAAGAACGTTTTTAACTCTCTTACGGAACACTATCAAAGTGATCACCACAGCCACAGCAGCGCCGATTAGCATTATGAACATCCATTGCACGACAGCAGGCTCGCTCGGAGGAGCCATCATACCCTTGAACGCAAAGAACACCAACTCAGGGTCGTTGTAGACCGCGTATCCATCCCATCTTTTGAATCCAACAGATAGGAAATACATCATGGCTGATATTTCAAAGCCCGTTGAAGACTTTCCTGCTTCAGATTGAAAACTAGCTTCAAAGGAACCTATGGGCGTAGTTTTGCTGGTTACGTTTAAAGTTCGTATGGTATCGTTGACACCCACTGGTTTGCGCCAGTCATAGGTGCTTCCCAGCCTCACACTGGCAAAGCTTGCATTAGCCAATCTCGCTGCTACGTCAAACGTTGAAGATTCCGTAACATTGTTGTTGTCCAAACGTTGACCCTGATCATCCATGACATCCCAAGCCATACCGGTAAAGGCGGTAACGTAGTAGTTGATGGCTAGGCTTCGATTGAGGAGCACATCATTACCCGTCAGGTAGACGCTCACATTGTTTACTTCTTGTTTTCTGCCATCAATCACTTGGGGTTCCATCTCCCAGTTTCCTATGTGCTGGTCAATCTTCATGGATGCCTCGTTATTCATTTCAGAGCCTTCGGTGGCGTTGGCGCTGAAGTGAATCGCAAAGGCCATTTCATCAACCATCGTCCTCGTAGGTTTATTCATGAAATTGGGCTCTTCAAAGTCCGCGCCGTAAACCATACCGTCCCACCATCCCCACATAGACCTCTCTTCTTTATATGGAAAGAGCGTTCCAGTCACGTTTTCGTAGGCAACTCCGAAAGTGACGGTCTCGTCCAGAGGAACAATCATTTCTCCTGTAGCATTCATGTTTCCGAACGCTTCGCCTGGCGATACGAATCCAATGGCGCTTACGTTTTCTGGCACAAAGTAGTGTGTTTGTTCGGTGCCATTATTTAGGGATAGACCCGCAAACTCGTAGCGTAGCCCGATACCAGCAGTTCTAGTACCATTTTCGTCAGACCAAGCGGTTACGTAGTCTTGTTGAGTGCCAAACCACAGCCAATCCCATTCATGCTTGTTGTCCTCGATCCAGTCCCATCCTTCCTTCTCAGCCCTAGCGAGCAGGTCAGCCCATGTGTCGTTTCTAGCCATATGAGCAATGTCCCAGTAGCCGGGGTTAGGCAGCCCAGTTTCGCTATCTACCAAAGTAGCGTTAATCTGCTGCATTGTCGCAGAGCTTACAACGCTCATGTTGGACGCATGATACCAGGTGTATGTTTCGTTCCACATGAAGGACCATTCTGTGTGAACCTTCCCCATCCAAGCACCTATATGAATTTCGTCGTCGATCATTGAAGCATTGGGGTCCCAAACTATTTCCACAAACATTCGGTCTTCTGTTCTGTTCCACAGGTCGGATCCCGTGTGGAGTCGTCTCACGAAGTATTGGTCGTCGGTGGTGGTCAAATCTCCGTCTAGGTCAACGGCACCTGTTTCGGGAACTGTACTGAAGGCGCGCATTCCCCACATTCCATGTTCCGGAGTTCCAACAACTAGGTCCCAGATTGATCGTACACTGATCACTGGCATATTGGTGAGCATCCAACGGTAGCTTTCGCCCCATGTGGTGTGTTTCTTGTAGATATTCATCTCTTCTAACTGAATCTCTGTAGGTTGTTCGTCAATTGGAACTTCATAGTAGGGCTTCCAACAGTGTTGTTCTTCCACTTCAAGGGTTGTTCCATTGCTTAATGTGATAGTTTCGATGCGTCTCCAACGGAGACCGGATTTCCAGTAGGAGTTCTCAAGCAAGGCTATTGTGTAAGTTTTTCCGTCTAGGGTCACATCGATTGTTGAAGGATATCTGTATGTTTGCCATTCGATTGTGTTTTCACCGTCCCATCGTCCCATAACTGGGCTGGGATCAAGCACGAAATATTCTTGCCCGTTGATTGTGACGTTGTATCTCGGATAGGCATCTTCTAGTTCAAATCCATCTCTGAACACATCTCTTCGAATGCTTTCAGGCAAGCTCCACCAATCATTTACTGCTGCCATATCTAGACGAGCCAAATCGGTGGCGTTTATAAGATAATATCCTTGTATGTCGTGGAGCACTGCATCGGAAGTGGCGTTCATCCAAAGCCAAGTTGTTTGGGTAGTATTTATAGTTGGCACTATATAGTCGGTGGGCGTTAGGATTCGATAGGGATCACTGTCGAAGGGGTCAGCGATGTTGTAGACAGCGCCCGAATCTGTCACATTGTAGTAGGTCAGCACCTGTCTAAAGAAGTAGGTTTTATTGTCCAACTCAGTAATGTAGCAATGGATATCTTCAAGCCAATGTATGACTAGGTAACTGCCATTAGTCATTATCAAATACTGATCAGGCATTCCTCCCTGAGGCCACTCAGTTGTAACGTCAATTTTAATGGTGTCATTCAAATAGATGCAATATCCACCCTCAACAACTTTTGCGGTTTTATTTCCAGATATAGGGTCATCATTGTAAACCCACTGTAGAAGTTCGCCCATCCCTGGGTCTCCCCAACGGTCACCCATCCAGCCGAAACCAAATTCACTATAGATGCGGGTTCCGTTAAGCATCGTAAAGTAATTTACCCATTTGGTTTGGTTCCATGGAGCCTCCATACCTGGTATGAAAGCGCCGTAAGGCGACCATTCTCCATCAAACCACGTGTAGTCATGGCGAGTGCCTGGACCCCAATAGGTGCCAAAGACCTTGAAGGTTGCATTAACCGGAACTTCTGAGCCGTCTTCGTAGAATACGCCGGTGTGTGCTGGATCTTCTGGTAGGGCGGGAATAGTTATGTTATAGATGTGGATGGTGTCGAAAACTTTCTGCGTCTGCCAACTGTAGGGAATTAACCTTGTGTAGTTTGTTCCGGGCACGGGAACATGGAGTTCTTCGATCCAGCTGGCAGGGTTTTTGTCCCAGTCGAAGTAGATTCTTGTGCCGTTCAGCGCCGTGATGTAAGTTTTGGATATGATTTCACCTGTTTCAGGGATTTCCACCATTTCCCATTGGTCCCAAGGATCCATCGTGTAGTAGGTTTCGCCGCCGATCACAACTTTCCAAATGATGAGATACACTCCCGAGGTGACAGCATATCGTGTTCCGTTAGGAAGCACAAGGTAGAGAGTTGCATTTTCACGGTCGTAACCCCAGCGGTTGTGTTCATTCCACATTTGCGATTGAGGTTCGTATCCGGTTGTGGTCATTATTGACGAACCCACAGGTGTGAACTGTCCTGATCTTTCTGAAAAAGTGCCGAGGCGTAGAATCCATCCGCCTTGTTCTATGTTCCAATATTCCTTTCCATTGATTTCAGCATAGAAGTATCCAAAATCATTCATTGGTCCAGTAACCGAAACGGGTTCCCCGTCAACTAGTATGTAGTAGTCTTTTTCGTTTTCGCTTAGTTGCAGTTTATACTTTGTGCCGTTTATTGTCATCGACTTGAAAGACTGCAGTCTACCACCTTCTGATTCCATACGTTCTAGGTCCCACCAAGACATCGCCATAGCGCCTGGATAAGGCAACTCGTGTTTTATTCCTCCCTCGACGCCTAAGGTGGTGTAGTAAAAGTTGTGCACATAGTCTCTTTTGATCCTCAGAGTCTGGTTTTGATATGTACCGCTATAATATTCGTTGGGCCAATCGATTAGGTAGTTCAAACCGTTTATGGTTACTATTCTTTCCTCGTCTGGAACAGACCATGGGTCGCTGTGAGTAATAATGGTGCCATTTTGCATTACAAGGTAGTATCCAGTGCCGTCTGGAAGCGGTTGCCACCATGAACCATAATCTCGAAGCAAGACTAATGTGGTCTGGTTTAGGGTGACTCCTTGCCCGAGGCGGTTTACCAGCAAAGCAGCTCGGTTTTCGCTATATACTGGATTAGATAAGTCATAGCGGTATGTTGTGTAATTGTATACTTGAATTTCAAATCCGTCATTTTTGTAGATGCGGCTGCCGTCAAGAAGTTCATAATAGTATGGCACGACATTTCGTTGAAGAATTTCGTCCCAATATTCACGTGGCCAATCTTCCCTTGCATGATCCATAAACGTGCTGAAAACTGTTCCATTGGACACGGGCACGGTACCTGTGTCAGTGATTCTATAAGCGTCGGTGGTGTTCAATGTGAGAGTGCGGATTATGGCTTGATAGGCTTCCCTCACATAGACTTTTGTTCCATTCATCAATTCGTAGTATCTTGGTTGAGTTCCGAGGTTAGGATCGTATTGATCCCAGAAAATGTATTCTGTAACGTCTTCCCCCCTTCCCCAGTCGTAATAGGTTCTCCCGTTTATGAGCAAGTCCTCACCACCTATGGTGATATATGGAGTTTCTTTCAGCGTGTATTTCTCACCATAATACATGGTGTAAAGAGGGTTTGAAGGTCGGGTCACATACCAAGGTTGGCCTCCAGTTGTGGTACCATTTACGTAATAAATTGACTCAGAGAGCCATTCTAGAACTGTGTGTTCGCCCCAGCCCTCGCTCCAGTCCCTGCCGAACGTCATGTTTTTGAAGCACATTTCCCACCAGTAGTTTTTATTGGGTGCATTTTCCATGAACGAGACGTTTAGATGCACAGTTACGATGCCTTCTATCAAGGATATTTTGGCAGAGTTGAGAACGGCGTAGCTTGAGGGCATCTTGAAAGCTGGGTCATCGTCTGGAATCCATTGTTCCTCTCGGTTGATCCACGCGTTCTGAGAGTCAGGATTTAGAGCATACTCTGTTTGGTTTAAACTCAAATATTCCCAATGCCAGTTTGTTACTGTTGTTTCATTCCACATAAGACGAGGACTTTCTACCCATTCCCACTTGCCTGTAGTAACATTGTATTCCTGATGCCAATCCGTTACGTTTACGAGTTCCCATCCCCTGTGGGGACCATAAACGTAAACATTCTTTCCAGTCCGATTATACGTAGTTGATATCAACTTGCCGGTTGTGAAGTCCTTCACCAACCGAATTTCGACGTCGGACCAATAGTTTTCATATTCTGACACCCATTCACCTGAACCAGTCCGGAAAACCGCTCCAACGCCATCAATATCGTTGTATTTTACACCTACTCCCTGTAGCTTGCTTTGAATTGTGAAGAAGTCGCCTGGATCGGTTTGGAACATCCAACCCTTCACTTCACGGCCGTTTTTGTCGATTATTGTAGTGATAGCCACTAATGTATCAACAGCAATTTGGTAGTCGCTTGGAGAGATTATTTCCCAATCAGGCCATATGCGTTCGTATCTGTCAGCATATGCGCAATAAACGATTGGTTCATTTATATAATATTCATCCCTGGCGAAATAGGTCGTGTTTGAGAAAGAACCAACGAATTCAATTACGTATTTGTCAGGTGCAATTTGTTCCCATGTGCAAGCACCCAAGGACAGACTATAGAAACGCGTGGTTGGGTCAGAAGTATTAAGAGGACTCAAAAACAGTTGCTCACAATCCCTGTGAAGATTAGGATCGTAGGACCAATAGGAATATCCCTGCATAACACTGAAACTATGGTCGGAATGGTCATAGATTAGGTACATTCTTTCTTGAACCCACTCCGTTACATTTTCATACACTTCTCCCTTTTCGGGGTCCCAATATTGCCGAGTTACGTTAATCTCATGGCCATGTTCAACGTGTGTCCAACGTTCTTCGAGGTGTGTTCCGTATACTTGCTTGATTCGAGTTACTGGTACTGTACTGTTCCAATAGTAAGTGCCTGAAGTTTTATTGTACATCCACCCGCCGTATTCAGTTACTGTCTGGTCGTACCACCCAGTCACGTTCACGTAA
>Ga0209635_10000624_pt1 | contig 24824 bp, 24 predicted proteins | sample DeeMarSWOR230_32_FD_187463 | JGI IMG/M metagenome (GOLD analysis project Ga0209635, IMG submission 187463) | Marine sediment microbial communities from White Oak River estuary, North Carolina - WOR-2-30_32 (SPAdes) (version 2) | ecosystem: Environmental > Aquatic > Marine > Intertidal zone >...
CAAATATAACGAGTTAATGCCGCGGGTAGCAATCGAAAACCTAAAACTCATCGAAATTGACGATTTAATCAACTTGATAGGCAAAGACTTGGAAGCCATCCGATGTGCTTTGGCAGACTCGCCCTACTCAAAACAAATTTCAGCAGTATCACTAGACACCCTTAATTACAGTTTCCTTGAAGCCGCTTTACTGCAGAATTTTGCGGAAACTATCCAAAAACTCGTTAAATCTTCTTCAGGAAACATCAAAAAGCTATTATTGGCTTTCTCAAAAAAGCTTGAAATATCAAACGTAAAGATGATGCTTAGAGCTTCCAAAGCCCAAATTGATGTTGACGAGGCAATGAAGAACATCGTTCCAGTGGGTACTTTGGATGTGAATAGGTGCCGAGCGATTTTGGAAGCAGCTAAAAGCGTTGAGGATGTAATTGCTGCTCTACCTGACTTTGAATACGGCAAAATTCTTAAGCACGCAGTAGAAGAACACGGAGACACTGAAGATTTGACGCTGTTGGAAGTCGCTTTGGATAAGGCTGTTTATCGAGAAATTTTAGAGACAGCTAAGAAGCTAACAGGTGTGGACCAAAAAATTGCGCAAGAGGTAATAGGCATCGAATTAGACGCGGTCAATGTTAAGATCATTCTAAAAGGTAAAGAATTGGCGGTTAGTCCAGAAATCATTAAGGATTATTTGATGCCCACCGCTTTTTTCAATCAAGAGATATTAGAAGAGGCAATTGAAGCAGCCGACGTTAAGTCTACGAGAGAACGCCTATCGAAGATTGTTGAATTTGCTCATCCAGTTTACAAAAATATTTTCACTCAAATACTAAAGGAAAGTAATGCCCCGCTGTCGCGGGTGGAGGCAATTCTTGATAAAGCCCCGCTTGAAATGAGCCTATCTGCGCTGAAGGAGCACAGCCGCTACTACCATCTAGGGTTCATCTTGGCGTTTCTTAACTTGAAATGGGCAGAGGTGAAAAACCTGCGCTGCATTGTTAAAGGGTCGGAGAGAAAAAGCCCGCCTAGCCAAGTGCGAAAACTTTTGACGATTCCAGATGAATGGCAAACATCACAATTGAGTTGCAATCCTTCTTAAGGGTTAGGTTGCTATTGGTTTTAGACGTTAAGCATGAAGGCTATAAGCAGACCGTAAATTGCCAAGGCTTCGGACAACACCAGTCCTAAGATGTTGACTGTGTAGCTTTCAGGTTTCTCCACTGTTGCGGTCATCAACGCAGGACCACAATAGGAAATCCCTACGCTTGCGGTGGCTGCGGTGCCGCCCATGGTTATGCCTGCAAGCACCGCTCTAAGCCCAGCCTCTTCTGTAGTAATTGCAGGCAGTCTTGATATTATCATAAAAGCAATGAGCAGACCGTAGATGGCTAATGCTTCTCCCAATATGATGGCTATTAACAATTTGCTGCCTAATTCAGGTTTTTCAGAGGTTACTGAAGCTAATGCCGGTGCACAACTTAATATTGCGTAGCTTGCACCTATGGCTGAGGCTATGATGGATACTGCTGCGCCGATTGAAGCCATCACGGTAGGGTCCATGAATAACTTAATTCGCAAAACTTTTATTTAACTTTAAGGGGTTTGTAGGGAATTCCTTTTCCACTATAAAATTCTGGAAGCAATTCTACCCAATGAAGCCTAAGGCAGTGCACAAATATTACCAGCCCCTCAATGCTTAATGCTAATATGCTTCCCACCAGTATTATCGGGATGCTTTGCAGCGGAAAAACTCCATTTTCAACTCCAGCGATTATGAGAAACATGTAATTTAATGCGGTATGGGTTAGAAATAACGCGGCAAGCCGGCTAAATGATATTGTGTGATCTAATGACTCTATTAGAACTTCTATGCTAAAATCGATTCCTTCCATTATACTTCCAGACGTTGCGGTAACTATGCAAATGAGCACAACTGGACTTACTATCAGTCCCAGAAACATGAGGGTGCCCTCAGCGAACCATCGTGTAATATTAGAGATGCCGCCCCAATAAACCCACATGAAAAATCCGCCTAACAGAAGCCACATCCAACAGCTCGATATAAAACCGCGCTTAAGGCGGTGTTTTTTTATGTTATTGACCACTCTCAAAACCAAACCTAAACTTAAAATTATAACACCGATGAAAATGGCGAACCTTAACATATTAAGAGGTTCATGCATCGGGTCAAAACCGCCGATTTGGAAAGGCCCGATTGTAGTTAACATTATTGGATGAAGAACACCTGAAGGACCGAAGAACTCGCCGAAAAGAAATCCGAAACAAATAGCGGAGATACCGCAGAGAACAAACAGTCCACCAGCGAACAGAAAATACCGCATTATGTCGCCTACTTTGTTGATGTCAACTTTTCCTCTAAAATAGAGCATTATTAGACCAAATATTAAGAGAATAGCGCCTTGTCCGACATCGGCGAACATTATGCCAAAAAGGAACGGGAAAGTTATAGCCATGATGTAAACGGGGTTAACTTCTTCAGGGCGAGGATATCCCAGGGAAAACGTTAGCTTTTCAAATGCCTCTAAAAAGCGAGGAACCGGTTTAATTATGGTGGGCACTGTGTCCTCAGGTTTTGGAGGTTTTTTCTCAATTATACATTTTCCTTTGGTTATCTTTTTTATTCCCTCAGTGACTTTTATAAGGCAATGTTGTGGCACCCACGCTTCTAAGTAAACTGTTGTGGCACAACGTCCCATGTTATTCTCGACTTTGATAACTTCCTCTAATTCTTCGGCAATAGCTCGTAGCGACAAAAGATCAGAACGAATGGCTTTGACTTCTGGTTTGGCTTTAGCAGACTGCCTAACTAGCTCCGCAAGGCTTCTTAATTCCAATGTTTGCTTTGTAAGGTCAGCTTTTATCTCTGGAATTTGTTCCATTATTTTGGTAATATTGGTTTTTATAGTCGCTAATTGGTTAATGTGAGAATTTCTTTTCTCGTTTATCGTTTTGGAACTTTCATCAATTTCTAAAAGCGTTCGTTCAACGAACTCTAAAATTTTCTCGTCTGGTGGAAAGGGCACTTTTCCAATAGGGACCTCTGTTATTTTCACCTTTAGACTTTTACTTAAGCGCGCAATTTCTGAAAGTATAAATGAACAGCGAGTAGAGACCTCAACTATTTCCTTGAAACGTCTTTCGATATCGGATAGTTTTTGCTCAGCTTTTAGAAGTATTTCTCCTGCCGATTCTTCAGGCAAAGATGCATTTTCGGCGAGTAGTCTTTCGGGATGTATTTTCCAAGCATCTAACATCTGATCGATTTTTCGAATAATGTTTGAAGATGAAATAAGAGTTTCAATAAGAGGTTTGGAACGACTCTCGATTTCGGATAGTTTTTGTTCCCCCTCGGTTAGTATTTCTTCTATTGTTTTCTTAGGTGGAAGTGGCTCTCTATCGGTTAGCTCTTCCGGTTTTAGCTCTAATCCTTCAAGTACGCGATCCACTCTTGTGATAATATTTGAAGGTCGATTAACAACTTCACAGGGAACCTCATATTGCTCTAAAAGACCTTCAAATAACTCCAATTCGTCATGCACATCTATACAATGGGCAACGCCCATATTACCTAAGAACAATAAGACTGAATCAATGTCCTTTTTAAGGAATATGACCACAAGTTTCCACAGTTCTTGCGAGACTATACACCTTCGAAGACCGCTATGGCATTATATTAACTACATTAACACTTTTTAAATTTTGGTTAATCAAGAAAAAAACATTCAGGAGCATAAACTTAAAGTACAAATTGGTGGCAACCTCGATGACAAAACTCTTTAGTTAAATCCCCCAATTTATTACACTCAAATTGGTGTCAGTCTTGATTGAGGCCTTTAAAGCGATAAAGGAAAAACATCTGGAAGCCAAAAGAATAGTTGAGGAGGCTACCGCTCAGGCTGAAAAGCTTAAGAACGAAGCCGAACAAAAAGCGTTAAGCGTATATGAAGAAGCGTATAAGACGACTCTAAGCCGAGCTGAACAAAAAGCTCTGGATCTAAAAAGAAAAGCAGTAAAAGACGCTGAACATGAACTCAAAAAATTCCTTTCTAATGCAGAAGATCAAGCGAAAGGAATCGAAGCAAAAGCAAGGAAGAATTATAAAAAAGCGGTAGATTCTGTTCTAAATATAATTCTACGATGAGAGATGAATAATGGAGTCGACGCGGGTAATAACTGAAATGATTTTGGAGGAAGCAAAGAAAACAGCTGAGCATATCATCCAAGAGGCTCAAAAATCAGCGGAAGAGAAACTGGAAAAACAGAGACAACTAGGCGTTCAAAAAGCGAATGAATTAGCTCAAGTGCTCTTAAAAAAAGCAGAAAGTGAAGCAGAGCTTGATAAGCTAAACAGCATGGCAAACGGCAAGATTGAAGCAAACTGGGTTATCCTGTCAAAAAAAGAAACTTGGATTGACAATGTCCTAAATGAAGCGAAAAACGAGCTCAAGATTCTGACACAATCAAAGAAATATCTTCCAATCCTTGAGAAGCTAATCACAGAAGCAGGCATTATTTTAGGCGGCAAGGAATTAGAAGTTTCAATGAATAAGCAAGATTCAACTTTACCGGTAAAACTTGACAATATAGCCAAAGAAATCAGCGAAAAAACAGGGTTTAAGACTAAACTGAGGCTATCTAAAGAAAAACTTAAAGTGATAGGCGGCGCTATAGTCAGAACAGCTAATGGCAAAGTTATTATGGATAACACTTTTGATGATATACTTGTGCGACGAGAGAAAGATTTGCGGTTTGAAATAGCAAAGATTCTGTTTAAATAGCGCTCCAATTATTTTCTGATTTTTAAAATGGTTATATGCACATGCTCCGCTTGAATGGCAAAAGCCCTCAACGCTTGCATACAGATCCAGTTTATCGCTGAAAGAGAAAGTTTTATTTGATAAATTGAAGTTGTTGTGTAGCTGCTTGAATAAGGTCGAAGACCGCTTGCGGGTAAACGCCTAGAATGATTATTGCAGCGACAAAAATGAAGATGGGGATGAGCAGTTTTTTAGGTTCTCTAATTTTTGTTTCATCTTTTGGCTTTCTTGAGTACATATAACTTATTAATCTCATCAAGTAGGCGGTTTGGAGAACACTAGTTAAAACGCCTATAACTGCCAACCAACCCATGTTAGCTTGTATAGCGGCTGTGAAAACTAGGAATTTCGCGGTAAATCCTCCCAAAGGAGGAACGCCGGCAAAAGAAAGCGCGGCGAGTACTAGAGCCAAACTCACAAACGGCATCTTTCTGCCTAGCCCAGAAAAATCTTCCAGCGTTTTGAATCCATAGTGGTTAATTATGCCTATTGCCATGAAAGAAAGCGCTGTTGTAATTCCACCTATCAAAAAGAAATACAGGTTTCCCATAAGTCCCAGCGAAGTTAAGCTGGTTATGCCCACGAGATTGTAGCCTACATCTGCTACGCATATGTTCGCGATTAAACGCTTTACATTGTCCTGAATTAACGCAAACAAGTTGCCTACAATCATAGTCAAAGCTGCCATGACAGCCAGCATAAATGTCCAATTCAGCACACCGGGCGGCGTCAGGATGAATATGAGTACTCGTATTAGAACATAGTAACTCCCTTGGTCAATTAATGCGGAAAGAAAGGCTGCCGAAGAAGCAGGAGCAGCAGTATAAGCGTCCGGTAGCCAGAAGTGAAATGGCACGATAGCAGACTCTATTGCGTAGCCAGCGGCTATGAATATGAACGCGAGTAAAAGCAAGCGTTTGTCGCTTAAAGCCATTAAAGTATCCCTGACAGCCCAGAAGTTTAAAGAGCCTGTCAACCCGTGGACTATCGAAAGCCCAAAGACAATAAAAGCTGAAGCAATAATTATCATAACCAAATACTTCAGCGTGGAATTCAAAGCCACTGGAGTCTTCCTGTAAATCATCAGGAAAGCAGAGCCAGCTGCCGCAGCCTCCCAAAATATGAAAAGCGTCAGGAGGTCACCTGAAAACACGGTGCCCATGACGGCTGCAGTAAGCATCAGCATTATGGCGAAGTATCTTTCAGAGGGTCTCTCCTTTGAACCCAAGTAGAAAATGCTGTAGAACGCGACAACCGCGCTGACCGAAATGAACATTATTGCCATGTAAATCGAAATCGAATCTATCATAAAAGCGCTAGAATATGTAGCCGCCGGCGTGTCTGTTAACGTAATGTTGAGAAACGGTTGCGGTGATGGCAAACTATAATATTTTGCTGTTAAATTAGCTACAGCAGCGCCTGAGACGATGAAAACTGTTGAGAACCAAGCCAGAGTCAAAGCGGTTTTGTGTTGGCTTCTGCGGATGACCCTGAAAACTGGAATAGTTAAGAATGCAAAGGTAACCAAACTGATTATCGGTAAAGCAATATCCCATATCTCAACCATACGCAAGCCATGCCTCAAATGAACTGTACCGTGTTAATCAAGTGTACAAAGAACGTGGGCCAAATGCCTAGCACTATCACGAGAACCGCCAAGATAGCCATCGCCGCTTTCATGTAGTTGGGGGCATCCACAATCTTCTTTTCGTCTTCGCTTTTTGCTTGCCCTAGAAAAACATGAGACAGATACCTTAGTGAATAAGCAAGCGAGATGACGGTGGCCACAAGCATCAGGGCTGTTGGCAGAAGAAAGAAGCCGTCAGTGTTAATCACTTCGAACGCACCCACAAATATTAGGAACTCGCTGATGAAGCACGCAAATGGAGGCGTCCCTGCTATGCTCAACGCGGCTGTGGTTGAGGCGACGGCTGTGAAGGGCATCTTTCCGGCGAGCCCGCCCATTTCGCGGATGTCTCTGACTTCAGTCTGGTGCATGATAGCCCCTGCTGAAAGGAAGAAAAGGCCTTTGCTTACTGCGTGGTTTACGAGGTGAAGCACCGTTCCTGTTATTGCCGCTGTAATGGTCACTGTTCCAACTATGGCTGAGGAAGGAAAGAGTGAGAGCCCGAACATGACGTAGCCCATGTGGGCAATGCTGGAATACGCGATTATCCGTTTTATGTCGGTTTCAACCAGAGCTATGAGCGAGCCGAAAAAGGCTGAAATTACGCCGAAAACAGTCAAACCGTGCAGGAAATCACTTCCAAACGTGGTTCCCATAACTGCTGGAAAAACGGTTCCCAACGACAAACGCAGAATAGCGTAAGCGCCGGCGCTGATTATGACCCCGCTTAAAAGTGCTGACATTGGTGACGGGGCTTCGGAGTGAGCGTCAGGTAACCACATGTGAACTGGAACCACAGCCATTTTAACAGCGAAACCTGCCGTTAGGGAAAGCAGTATCCACCGCACGAGGTCTGGGCTAACCGTCATTAGCGCAGCTTGTGCTTGGAACATGTCTGTGGCTCCTGTGACCATGTAAATGGCGCCTATGCCCAAAAGCACGAAAACTGCGCCTGCATGTGTAAATATGAAGAATTTGAAGGCTGCTCGAAACGGTTCTCTATATCCCCAGCCGCCAATAATGAAGTATGCTGGAACGAGCATTAGTTCCCAACAGAAGTAGAAGAGGAGGAGGTTCGACGTTATGAAGACGCCTACAAGACCTAAAGAAAGCAGGTTCAAAAGAGAGTAATAAACCGCCAGGTTCTTCTTTCCTTTCATGTAATTTATTGAGAAGAGTGCGGCTACTATTATGAGAACCGTGGTGATGATTGCTAGGGACACGCTTATGCCGTCCACAAAGAGCGTGAATTCCGCTTCTAATATTGGAATCCAATAGTAAGCTTCTACATACTCGTGGTTTGGGCTGTCGAGAACTGTAGGAACAGTTGTGAAAAGCAGCACCATGTTAGCGAGCGCTATTAAAGCGACTAGAATAGCTGCTGCTCGTGGAGATTTCTTTCCAGTCAGGTAGACGAACGGAATGCCCAAGGCAGGCAGAAGAAAAACTAACAAGAGAGAATATGGCATGTTCTATATCCCCACCGTGAGTATTATCAGTATCAAAATTAAAATGAATCCAACTAATGCAGCCGCTATGTAATGCTGCAGAGAGGACGAAGGTACCTTCTTCATGTGTGATGCGCCTCGCATTGTTCGATGTGCTATTATGCTTAACAGGTTATCCGCTAAAACGTCAAAATACTTCTGAACAGCGCTAGCCATTTTGACAATTGATCTAGCTATGGCTTGAGGTAGACGCTCAGAGAAAGTGGTTTCAAAGTTTCTGATACGATTCGCCAAGTTTAAGACCCCCTTGGTGGCTATGACTTGAGGTACACGCCCAGAGAAATCTGTTTCAAAATTTCGGACGTGATTCGCCACGTTCAATATCCCTTGTGCGGGTTTCACTACCCTATCCATTACGGTTTCGTTTGCACGGCGAACTCCATTTGAGAAAGTTGTTACTCCTCTGCCTGTAATCCTCTCGTAAATATCATCGAAGAAATAACCGTGCTTCAAGACGGTTGTTAAAGGATTCGAACTGCTCCTGATTTTCATCATAATTTTAGAGTGTTTGTAGTAAGTTAGATATATAATTAAGCCAGCTGGAATCAGAATGGCGAAGAAAATCGGAGTTTCCAAGCTTAGAAAAGCGCCCACTAGACTCATCTCAGTCTCAACATGCATAAAGCTGCTAAGCCAAGGTCCAACAAACCCCCATACAACACATAAAACAGCCAGTATTGCAGCGGGATACAGCAGTATCTTTGGCGCTTCGTGAGGGTGAAGCTTCTCCAAATGTTCTGACTCCTTGCCCATAAAAGTGAGTGTGAGAAATCGAAGACTGTAAGCGAAAGTGAGGGCAGTTGTGGCGTAAATTAAGATCACTTGCCAGAGGTTTCCGGTTTCCGTCAGGCTTGTGATTACTAAGCCTTTGCTGAAGAAGGCGGCAAAAGGAGGCAAACCGCTGGTAGTTAAAATCATTATTAAGCTTAACCCAAAAGTGATTGGCATGGCTTTTTTCAAGCCGCCCATCAACCTCATGTCTCGAGTTCCAAGCGCGTGGATAATGCCGCCTGCCAAGAGGAAGCCCAGTCCTTCGAAGAAAGCGTGGCTCATCATGTGGAACAAGCTGGCAAACCAGCCTAAGGAAGCCGCTGCTGCTGCGGTGACTGTGCCCAGTGCCGCCATCATGAAGCCTAATTGGCTAATTGTCGAGTAGGCCAGCACCCCTTTGATGTCAGGAGTATATAATGCCAATGTTGCTCCAACGAAAGCGGTTAAAACGCCAACCCACGCCACGGAGGGCAACCACATAGGAAGGGAGAAGGCCAATGGGCCTAAAATCAGGATTAACCTTGCAATCAGATAGATTCCCGCCTTAACCATGGTTGCGGCGTGTAAGAGGGCGCTGACGGAAGTGGGGGCTTCCATGGCGCTGTATAACCATGTGTGCAGGGGAAGCTGAGCGGACTTGGCAATAGCGCCGCCCAGTGCTAGAAAAGCTATTGCAGTTAGCGCGGGAATGGGTATTGTTCCTATGTTGGCAATGGCGTACCTGAAGGAAAACGAACCTAAACTTGCATAAAGGATTCCAATGGCGCCTAGGAGACTTATGTCGCCTATGCGGGTCATCAGGAAAACTTTGGCGCCTGCGCGAACGGATTCAGGGCGCTTATACCAGAATGAGATTAGTGAGTACGAGCAGAGGCCTACCATCTCCCAGAAGATGAACATTTGAAGGAAATTGTCCGATATGACGAGCCCAATCATTGAGCCTATAAAGAGTAGGAAGAAAAAGTAGTACCGCGTCAGTCCTTCTTCCCCTTTCATGTAGCCTATAGAGTATATTGATATTATCAAACCGAAGAAGGCAACTAGAACTGTGAACAAGACGCTAAGTGGATCGATGAAGACACCAGCGGTTATGCCTGAAGACGGAATCCATGCTGTGGATGAACCTAAAGGGCCTTCAGAAGCAAAGTAGACTTCAGGCACAAGTGAAAGGGCCAATATGGTTGTAACCAAGCTAATTACGACAACAAAATACTCGCGCGCTTTAGAGCTTAAACGCGCAATTGGCAGAACAAACATGCTGGAAACAAGTGGAAGTATCCAAACGAGCCATGATGAAACATCGGACAACACTACGCTTCAGCCTCTTTTTTTTCTTGCTCTATTTTCATTATCTCGCCTATGTCGCTTGTTCCATACTTCTTGCAGGCGATTACCAATAATGCCAAGATTACACCGCTGACGACGGTGTCGGTTGAGAACGCCAAAATTAGGAACGCCTGTCCTAAATCTTTGCCGAGAGAAGATGCAAGCATTACAAAATTCAGCGTTGCTCCCATTGTAATCAATTCAACCGAAATAAACACTTTCAATAAGTGACGCTTGGTCAGTAAGCCATAAATGCCGATAGCAAGCATCGTTAGTGATAAAATGACGAAGTCCATCATTTTTCACCTTTCTTCTTTTCATACAAGATTATGGCTGTTCCTAAAGCCACAGTCATTATAACTAAGCCTTGCAGGACAACGTCTACAGCTCTTAAGTTCCACAGTGCTTCTCCGAACTCGATGTCAAACCCAATGGTGGCTGGACTTGAAAGCGAGAGGAAGATTGCAGGAAAAGACAAAAGCGCACCCACTGTGGCGACCATTAACGATCTCCCAAGCGAAGTTTTCTTGTCGGGCTTTTCACTCAGCATTTCTCCAGACAAAAAGAGAATAGCTAAAGTTCCAACACCCACCGCAAATTGAAAAATGGCAACAAAAATGGCGTCGCTAAGCACATACAAGAACGACGTAAAGAAGAATGCAGCCGCTAAAGCGGAAACGGAGTAAATAGCCTCGTCGAGAAATATTGCAAGGCAAACTGAAATTATCAATCCCGCTGAGAGTATTTCGAGGATCATTATTGGGTGTCGCTCCTTTTTTGGGCACTTGCTTGGGGTGTTAGGACCAAGTCAGATTTATTAGTTGAGGCTAGTTCAAAAAGCATTGAACTCGTTATCGCATTTCTAGGGCAGCTTTCAGCGCACTGGTAGCAAAAAATGCATAGATCAAGGTGGAAAAGGGGTCTACGTTTCTCGTCGACATCAACCATCTCAATGGCTTTCGCAGGGCAATCCTTGGAGCATAACCCGCAGCCAACACAGAGATTGATGTCGAATACCTGTTTACCTCGAAAGTCCTCTGGAACTGAGGCTTTTACAGATGGATATTTGCTGGTAGCGGGTTTAGTGAAGATTTGCGAAAGCACTTCTTTTATCATAGGCGACAAAGCTTTCTTACCCAAGTTTTACACCGCCAAAGGATAAATCCATGTAGCCAAAGCTACTGTCAGAATGAGTGACAGTAAGGAAAGTGGAAGTAGTATTTTCCAGTTAGCTGTCAACACTTGGTCGATGCGCAGTCTCGCGAACAAGCACGTCAAATATTCTGAAATCACTATGACTGCCAGTAGTTTGAGCACGAACCAAAGACTGTACCAGAACGCTGGTAATCCGAAAAACACGGGTCCGTAGGGTCCGCCCAGGAACAACTCAACTACAAGTGCCGCTCCAAAAACTATCTGCACATCTCTGGTAAGGTGCAAAAATGCTAGTTTTCCACCGCAATACTCAGTTTCCAGTCCACCGACCAATTCGGTTTCCGCGAGTGGGACGTCAAACGGGTCTTTTTCTAATTCGGCTTGCAGAGTTATTACAAACAGTACGAATGCCCAAGGTGCCAGAAGAATGAACGGCAGGTATTGCTTCGCCGCTATTGAGGTTATACTTAGGCTTTGTGCTAGAAACGCAGGCGTTAACGCAAGTAGGAACAAGGGAATGTCGTAGCCTAGAAACTGAGTTAACACTCTTGCGGCGCCGATAGCACCGTATGGACTTGAGGAAGCCCATCCTGAAAGGAACAGGAGAAAGTTTGCCACCGTAATCAAAGCCATAACAAAGATTAAGTCGCCTGCAAAGGCTGAATTGGGTATAATGGCTAAGCCGTCGACAGGCAAAAAGCATATGGCAAAAACAACGACTGAGAAGGCGAGGATTGGCGCAAATCTGAAAGCCGTCTTTTTCGCGTCGCGCGGAACTATGTTTTCTTTTATTAGCAACTTGATGAAGTCAGCGAAGGGTTGAAGAATGCCCGCTGGACCCGTAAACTTGGGGCCAACTCTGTTCTGCATTCTAGCCTCGATTTTTCTTTCTACCCAGTCGCAGAACATGGTTAAAAAAAGTATGAAAGTGAAACCTGGGAAGATGAGCACGCGGAAGATTAAATCTAAGCTCAAGATCATTTCTTTCTCACCTGTCAGTGCATGAAAAGCACGGGTCTAAACTCACGAAACTCGCGGGCACATCTGCTATGTTACCGCCTTCCGCAATTTTAATGAATGATGGAATATTAGCGAAAGTTGGGGTCCGCACCTTAACACGTTCTGGGTACGCCGTTCCGTTGCTCTTCACGTAATAGAAAAGCTCACCTCTGGGTGCTTCTACGCGGTTAACGGCTTCGCCGGCAGGTACGACTCTTGGCACTTTAACCCTGTAAGGACCTTGAGGCATATGATCTAACACATAATCAATTATATTTATGCTTTCAATGACTTCGTCTAGGCGAACCATAAGCCGCGCGTAAGTATCTCCTTCGCTTCGGGTGACTAGTTTAAAGGGAATCTCGCCATAAGCTTCGTAAGGCGCATCCTTGCGCACATCCATGCTGACGCCTGAGGCTCTGGCAACAGGACCAACCACGCTGAGTCTTATCGCATCTTCTCTTGAGAGTATTCCAACATTTTTGGTTCGTACCTTGAATGAGGGCTCGCTTTCGAAGAGGTTCTTGTAAAACTTAATTTTCTTTCTTAGGATAGCAAGTTGATTTTTGATCGTTGGAATATGAGTTTCTTTCAGATCCCGGCGTACACCACCGACTGTTATAGATGAAGCGATAACACGATTGCCAGTGAGCAGTTCAGTTAAATCCATTATTGGTTCTCGGTCACGCCACATGTACTGGAACAAGGTTTCGTAACCGATTTCAAGGCCAGCATGACCTAGGAGTAATAGGTGACTGTGAAGCCTGTTCAGCTCCAGTATTATAGTGCGCAAGTATTTGCCTCTAGGTGGCACTTGAGTTCCAAGAATTTCCTCTACAGTTTCAACGAAGGCTGAAGCGTGACATGAGTTGCATATCCCACAGATTCTTTCCACCAAGTAAACGTCTTGCAGATAGGTGCGCCTTTCAGCTGCTTTTTCAATGCCCCTGTGAACATAGCCGATGCGCGGTTCGACTTCTTTCACGATTTCCCCCTCAACCTTTAGAGAAAACTTCTCGGGTTCTAACAATGCAGGATGCTGAGGACCCACGATCATATTAACGAGTGTACCGTCACTTTGGGGTTGGGTCTCCACTGTTTCGGCACTAGGGTTCTCACATTTTGTTACGACGCCGTCAATTTCGGCGTCTTTCCTAAGTGGATACAGATTTTCAGGCCAGTCTTCCGGAAGAACCAGTCTATCTAAATTTGGGTGCCCTTGGAAGGCTACACCGAAGAGGTCGGCTACTTCTCTTTCATGGAAGCTCGCACCTGGGCTGATGTCAGTTATACTAGAGATTTTCGGATTTTCTTTTGGGACTTCTGTCCTGATTGTGACTATTGCGCCATTGGTGCGAATGTGATACATTAGCCCTATTTTCCCGCCAAGGTCTAGACCGCTAATTGCTGCGATACCTGCATCATTGTCTGCTTCCATTAAGGTTTTAACAACGTTTCTGTTTAGTTGGGCTTCAACTTGGATGGTAGCTTTTCCAAGATAATCGGGCAGAATTCGGACGGTATTATTTAGTTTTTTCTGAAGAACTGCCAAAAGGTCTGAATTAATTACCGTTTGGTTTCGCCTCTTTTAGTGAGTTGAGCAATTTTACAACTCCATCAATTATGGCTTCAGGTTTTGGCGGACAGCCTGGAATATAAACATCAACTGGAATTATCTTGTCGACCCCACCTTCTACGGTGTAGTTACCTTTGAAAACGCCGCCTGAACATGCACATGCGCCTATGGCTACCACAAACTTCGGTTCGGGCATTTGGTCGTAAATTCGCTTTAATCGTTTGGCACATTGTCTTGTGACTGCCCCTGTGGTTAATAGGACATCGGCGTGCCGTGGGGAAGGTTCAAGTTTGATCCCGAACCGTTCTACATCGTAGCGAGGTGTCAAAAGGGCTATGACTTCAATGTCGCAGCCATTGCATGCGCCAGAGTTGAAATGGAGTACCCAAGGAGATTTGACCCGTGCCCATGTTGCTATACTATTCGTTAATCTTTGCCTCCTTCGAGCAGGATTAGACCCGACGCCAGCATTAAAAATAGGTACAGAATTAGCAGGGTTACGTTTCCTTGCCCCATTAATGATGCGAATGCGATCAATATTACTGATGAGTCGAAAATAACAAAGTAAATGAGAAACCTGTATAATGAAACGTTGACTTTTAATCCGTGGAACGTCGCTTTTTCTCCGCAAGCATATGCTTCTAGCTCGTTTTCGCTTTGAATAGGTTTCGGTGCTGCTCGGCGGCCTAGTGCGTAGATGAGCGAGGCAGCTATTACGATCAATATGAATGCTATGGCAGACTCAACTAACGTGTATACTCGCCTCTTTCAGATTTTGTTGTTTCAACTGCGGCTATACTTGAGCTAAACGTTTTGTTTTCCCTCGCAGATTTCAATGGTTGTTTTCCATTTGTAACGACTTTTACACTTGATATGAACATATAAATAAGTTTCGCTATGTCTAATAGTTGAATTTTTAGAATTGTTGCAAATTCCTGTTTATACGTCCAAACGCTGCATTCCTTTTGCGGACGTGAACCATTTGTCCAGATTTGTGTTAGACATAATGTTTCAATTTTCTTCATAGTTTTCCGGGCTGACTTTTGTTAGAAAGTAAGTCCCCAGATTTAAGTGTTAAGCATGCGGATCATCATAGTTGACGGTCTTTAAAATAAAAAACCCCGAGTTCGCTCTGTTCCGCAGTTAAATGCAGTTTGCGCTTTAAATAGAGACTGTGGCTAAAGAGGTATAGGTTAATTTTTACGATGACCATCTAGTATTGTTTTGTTAGCGTATGCATTAGATCTGTTTTAGTGACTATGCCCAAAATTTTCTTGGGATTAGCTCGGTCAAAAACGAGGACGCGTCCTATTTCGTGTTCGCTCATTCTTTTGAAAGCATCTAGGGCAGTTTCTTCAGGGTAAACGGCAACGAGTTTCCGTATAGCTATTTGGCCGACAAGAGTCACGTTTCTCATTTGTTTTTCAACTCTCGAGGCTTCTTCCAAGGTTATCCATCCAATGGGTTCGCTGTTTTCATTTACTATCGGATATGCTATGTGATGACGTTTCGCCACCAATTCTAAGAATTGGCTGACAGTAATGTCCTGCGGTACGGTCTTGATAGCTCTTGTCATTATCTCTTCTATCTTGATGTTAGCTAGGGCATCTGTTTCTCTAAGTAATAGAACAGGAAGATACCCATAAACTTCTTCCATTTCCTTTGCCTCTTTCAGGGCCTCCCTTCGCTTTTGCATGGCGGCTACCATTAACCGCTCAAATACTTTTGGTTCTTGCTCTATAACCCATGTATTAATTACACCGTTTTCCACTGCGTTATAAAAGAAGTCTTCTCCAGCCTTAGTTCGGATGATCACCGTTGACCAGTCCTTTAGAGGGTATGCGCTTCCAACGGATATGTCCGCCAGCTCAGAAGTGAAATCCGTACAGGTGCGGCAGCTAGGCAGAATGTGGTTTTCAATTTCAGGCATCGGAATCCGTATAACATCCTTTTCGGTTTCAATGACAAACTTTGAAGATAGACGCATGCGCTTTATGTCTGAAAGTTTAATTTTGTAAGTCTTTGTTATGTGTTCCAGTAGGGGCGTTAATGAGAAGGTTCCAAAACAGAAAAGTCCGATCGTTATCTTCAAGTTACCACTGATCTTATGTTGCCATGCATTCATCTTGCGGAGGGCAAGCACGTGACAAGGGACTCCTACGAAAGCTATGTTTGTTTTTCCATATCCATACACTGCACGACCATAAGCCCTCGCGACTGAGGATGGAAAAAACTTGCTCCCGATCGCCGAGAGAATGTCATCTGGCACCAAAGCAACCATAGGCTTCGGCTTAGATGGGTTCTCCGGTTCAGCCTGAGACACTATCGCGCTGTCAAAAGCCTTCTTTTCTATGCCATATGTCAAGAGGGAAGTGACGACAGCGCCCCCATGGCTTTGTTCTCTAAGTTTTGGGTCGGTTGCTTGAGCAAGCACAATCTTTCGGTAATAGCCCAAAGCCTCGTTTTTAATTGGCGCATCTGCAACGCAGCTTAAGCTCCTGAGCAAGAGGGCTTCAGAATGAGGACAAATTTCGTAGCATATTGGACATAGATCTAGGTCTTTCGAGCAGTCATGTAAGCGATTAATTTTTTCTCCACCTAGTTGTATTGCGCTCACTGGACATGCAGCCTCACATGCACCGCACAAAGTGCAAAAACCCGAATTGATAATTCGTTTTTCCAAAACATTGTAGGCTATGAGCGAACCGCTTTTCGATTCCACAATTATCCTCATGAAAATAAGAGCCTCTCCAAGCTTAAATAGTTAGTTACCGAACGCAGGGTAATCTTGCAGAGCAAGCTTTTTGGAAGAAATACGCAAATGATATTTAGAAAGGCGGAATTTTTGATTATATCAGTCCTTTTCATTGTTAGCATGGCATCATATGGCACATGCGTATGCTTATCTAACTAACAGTACCGAAGTTCGTGCATGCATACTCACATCTGCACTTACACTGCCAAGCAAGAATCTTTTGACACTGCTCAGTCCTCGACTGCCTATAACAATCAAATCAAAGTCGCCGAGCCAAGCCATCTTCAATATGACTTCTACTGGGCTCCCAGGTTTCAAACTTTTATCAAAATTCACTCCTTCAACTCTTCTTTCGGCTTCGAGAAGAATTTCTTCACCAACTTTTCTCACGATTTCAGGCTTTAAACCAAAGAGCTTAGCTTCCTCAACGTGCAACAATGTAATTCTAGCTCCGAAATTCTTCGCTATTGCAACTGCATGGTCGAGAGCCTTGTTCGCTTGCGCCGAACCGTCAACAGCCACCAGCAACCTACGAATTTCTTTCTTTCGCTTTGTTATGAGAACGGGGCATGGCGCGTACATTGAAACCTTTTCTGTAACGCTCCCCAATGCAAAACGTTCATGCTGGGTTTTTGCGCGGTTTCCTATAACGATAAGGTCGTAACCACGTTCTTCAGCCATTTCCAGAATGATTTCAGCTGGGTCCTCCGCTTTGATGAGTTTCGTCTCAACTGCTATACCCTCGTCCATGAAAAGTTCTTCAGCATGTCTCAGAATTTTTTCCCCTGCCCTCAAATACACCCTGTCCAACTCATGCAAGACTAAAGCAGGCAATTGATGATGAGCCTTAAGCTCCGGATGCATAAAGTCATGCGAAACGACATGAACCACGGTGACCTTTGATTGGAATTTCTTAGCGATCGAAGCCGCTATTTGTTTGGCGCGGAGGCATGAAGTTGACCCATCCACAGGAACAAGAAGATTCTTGAAATAATTTTGGCTCGTCATGACAATCTAGTAGATAAACAAAGTATTTTAGCGTTCTTCTCATCAATTTTGAAGAAGCTTAAATGCGCACGCTAATCGATAGGACTGTTTATTAACATTTCTTACATTGTTTATGTTTGAGGGTTCTTTTGAAATGCCGAACAAAATAAAGGTTGGAGACAAAGCACCAGACTTCACGTTGCCAGACACTAATTTAAAACTTAGAAGCCTAAGAGATTTTTTAGGTCATAATGTTGTCTTAGCCTTCTTTGTCGGTGCCTTCACAGCTGTCTGCACAAAAGAAATGTGTGCCTTCAGGGATTCCACGGCTCGATTAATAAACTTGGACGCTCAGGTCATTGGAATAAGTGTAAATGACCCGTTCTCGAACAAGGCTTTCGCTGAAAAGAACAAACTGGTTTTTCCTATATTGAGTGATCATAACCGCGAAGTTATAAAATCATACGGAATCGAGTCGTCTGACTTTGCGGGTATAAAAGGCTACACAGTTGCCAAGCGCTCGATTTTCATTGCTGACAAAAACGGAGTAGTTCGTTATGTGTGGACAACAGATAACCCGGCAATAGAGCCAGACTACTACGAAATAGAGCAAGCTCTGAAGAAAATTAGATAACATATGCGATTCAGCTTTTAAAGTAGTTCAGGATTCACCTTTCCTCGCGTTTTAGAAAGGTTGTTTTTTACTCAAAGCTTAATTTAATTCCACCTACTCGTGGGGCAAGATAGTTGTAAATAACTGCAATAATCAAGCCTTCTATGAAACCCCCTATGAAAGCTATTATTGGAAATATTATAATTGCACTCTCTCCCAAAACGACGTCAAGAATGACCGTTCTCTCTGGAAGACTGGGAAACAAACTAGCTATCTCACTTGAAAGCACAGCCACTATCAAACCAGCTATGAAGCCTGCCGTTCCGCTGATTGCTCCAAGAACCGTAGCAAAGGTTGCAACATTAATTTTCTTTACTGTTTTTTCTTCCATAAAATCATCCCAATTAGGTTTTATTAGTTACGCTCTGTCAAAATAAAAAATTTTCTAAATATGCAAAATTGAAATGCGGCAACTCAATCGAAATACATGAAATTAGCGAATTTGAATTTACTTCTAAATGATTGCACGCTTTTTCAGGCTTAGATTAGCGCGTGCTTTTATCTGTGGAATCTTATGCCAGTGTGATCCAGTATTCTGTAGAAATACACTTTGAAGAAATCCGTTATGAGAAAGAGAAGCAAAGCATATCCCCAGACGAAAAGGGCTAAACCCCAACCCATTGCAGGCAACAAAACTCCATATACGGTGATCAGCGTAGCCACCAATTGCGTAATTACAATAGCGCCAAAAAGTTGTGGTGCTGGCTTTATCGACCAGAAGTGACCCCTAGTTCTTGCCACAAGAATTGTAAGGTGACCCGCTACCGAAAGCTTCAGATAAATAAAGGACTGAAGAACCTCCGAGCTAAGGTTGAAAACATTCAGCCCAATATAGAATATCAGAAAGGTTGAGATAACGCCGATCACCCCTAGAAAGGTTGCTATACCTAGTACTGTACGCATGTTCCATTTCTCTGGCTTGTCCGAGTATCTTACGTTGTCGTAAGCGATAGTAATAATTGGCATATCATTAAGAATCGCCAACAAAACTATCATCATGGCAGTTACGGGGTAGAATTGGAAGATGATTATCGACAGGGTAATAAAGAGTATCACGCGAATGGTTTCGGCTATGCGATATATTGAGTAGTTATTCATTCGTTGAAAGATTTTTCGACTCTCTTTTATAGCGTCAATAACTACCGAAATACCTGGTTTTGTTAGCACGATGTCTGCTGCAGATTTCGCTGCATCTGTAGCTCCAGAAACAGCTATTCCCGCATCAGCCTCCTTAAGCGCTGGAGCATCATTAACACCATCACCAGTCATTCCCACAATATGTCCCTTATTTTGAAGCAATTTAACTATTCGAAACTTGTGCTCGGGAAAAACTTGGGCGAAACCATCGGCTTTTTCGATAATTGGTTGGGCATCACTGTCCGATTTGTCGAGAAAGGAAGAAGCGGGCATTATGTTTGTGCCCAAATTCACTTCTTTAGCAATTTCTCTGCCTATGGCAACATGGTCGCCCGTAACCATCTTGACAGACACACCCATAGACTTTGCCATGTTTATGGTTGCCGCTGAATCTTCACGTGGAGGATCGTAAAGTGCAATTAGCCCTACATACAACCATTTGTCGTTCTCTGCGCTTTTGGCTACGCCCAACGCGCGATATCCGTTGGCAGCGAATTCGTCAACGTACTCATCAATTTTTTCGGCAATTTCGTTTTTGTTGGCTACCAGAGATAATATCACCTGAGGTGCTCCTTTCGCTACTTTAAACCTGTTTCCATCAACGTCTTTCACAACAGCTTCTGCTCGTTTTGAAACAGGATCAAACGGCATAAACTCAACTATCTCATACTTATCAAGAGTTTTAGCAATTTCTTTCATGGTTTTTGTCTTGCTGATTATGGCGTTGTCTATGGGATCTTGATCTTCTTCCCTTGATGCCAAAGTGCCGAACAACATAACATCTCTGTCATTGAAGTCTCCTAGAGTCTGTATTCTGCCTATTGATAGTTCATTTTTTGTTATTGTACCTGTTTTGTCTGCGCATAAAACGTCAACTCCCGCCATTTCTTCGATTGAGACTAGTTTGCTGACTATCGCTTCTTTTTTAGCGAGAGCTATTGCTCCCAATGCCATGGTGACGGAAAGAACGGCTGGCAGAGCCGCGGGTATTGAAGCGACTGTCAGAACCAGCGCAAACTGAATAGTTGTCAGCAAGCTTTCTTGGCGAAAAATTGCCACTACAACAATAACTATCACTAGAAGGGCTGCTATAGCAATAAGGTAGTCGCCTATTTTGGTAATCGCCTTCTGAAAATGACTTTGAGTCCCAGCTTCCTCCACCAGTTTTGTGGTTTTTCCAAAGTACGTGTTCATTCCAGTAGTGACAACCAAGGCGTCCATTTCTCCCTGTCGAACGACGGATCCTGAATAAGCAACGTCTTCAACGTGCTTTTCCACGGGGAGAGATTCACCTGTTAATGCAGATTCATCTGCCTGTAGATATTCGCCTTCAATGAGTTTAACGTCAGCGGGGACAATATCGCCCAAGCGAACGCGCACTACGTCGCCTGGCACTAGTTCTCTGGAGGGTTTTTGAACCCATTTTCCGTCACGGAGCACTCGTGCCGTTGGTGCCAATTTTTGCTTCAACAATTCGATAGCGTTGTCTGCTTTGTTCTCTTGCCAAAAACCTACCGCCGCATTCAAAAGCAAGAGCGATAAGATAATCCCAAAGTCCTCCCAATGGCCTATTATTGCAGACATGAGGACTGCCGCTTCAATCATCCAAGGTATGGGTCCCCAAAAATAACCCAAGAATTTGAGAAGCGGGTTGACCTTCTTTTCAGAAATTTCGTTGGGTCCATACTGGACAAGCCGTTTTTCAACTTCCGAAGAGGAAAGACCGGTTTTGCCTGTTGAAAGTTTCTCAAAAAGCTCGTTAAAACTATTTTTCCCGGCTTCTTCAGTGTTTATCGGCTTATTATTACTCATAAATACTCAATTCAATACTTCAATAGCGAACTTAAAAATCTTCTATTTTGGAAATTTGCGTGCACACAGAGTGATTAATAATAGAATTCGAAACAATAGCTGCTATTTGCACAAGGCGTCTTTTTCTCTGCATAAAGCCCAAGGAAGTGCTATTAGGATCATAGGCGTCATGACCACTGCCGAAGCTATAAGCGCTGAGTATAAGTCCAATGTGATCAATCCTGAGATAAGCAAAACGTATTGCACGATGAGACCTGTACTAAATCTTACACTGAGACCGAGACCTAAAAGCAAAGAGTGCCTTTTCCCAAGCACCTTACGAAACAGCAAATAAGCGCCAGACAATTTTGCGCCAATTGTAGAAAGCAAAATAACCACTATCAGTAGCGGGTAAACAAAAATCGTGGCAAACGACATACTAGCGCCTACACTTAGGAAAAACATAGGCGACAAGACAACATATCCTAAGAAATTAACAACTTTTTCGTCACTCTGAAAATTTTCTGTAGGCAATAAACTTCTGGCAACGATGCCACCAAAAATCGCGCTGATGGCCGCCAAACTTTCGAAAACAAAACTACCTACCACCACAAAAGAGAAGAATATAAGCATGATTACGAGAGGACGAATAAACCCGAAATTAACGTTATTGCTTAAGACATGTTTTATCTTTGACGCAATTTTCACCAAAACAAGGGTGAGAACAAAAATGCCGATCAAATCTAACACAACAAACGTGGGATCAGGAAAACCTTGAATGTGAAGCGTTGGAAGAAATATTGGCAAGAAAGGAATCATTATCAGCGTTAACACTTCTAAGACATCATCTAAGGTCCCTATTCCTAAAGTGAGTTGACCAAAGTTAGTTTTAAGCAGGTTGAATTTTGCAAGAATTGGCAAAAGAACCGCTTCTCCAACAGTTGCAAAGGAAAGTGCTACAACAATTGCAACTAATGGAGAATTGCCTACCTGCGTAGGAAACAGGAAGAAAAGAAGTGCTCCAACAATAACTGCTTCAAGACTTACAATTAGAATGGCGCCTTTGAGAATATGCTTCCCAAAGCGTTTCATCTGTCCAATTTCTAGGTTAAAGCCTATCATAAAGAGCAAGAATAACATGCCCATCGTAGATAGCACGTTAAAAGTCTCGTCTTGAATTGTTGACTGAAAGAGACCGAGTGAAGAAAAAATGATGCCTAAAAACAAAGCTGAAAACATCCAAGGCATCTTGAGATACTTTTCCAATAAGAAACCTAGCCCCAATGAGAAAGCAAAAGTTGCTGCTATTAGAAGAAAAACGTATTCCAAAGCTAAAAACCTCCAAGAACCCAGCTTTTCTGACAATGTGGGGTTAAATGAGAAAGTCTTGCTTTCGTTTATTGCGCCTTCTGATTATTCCCTGAAGAGATTGGGTTGCTGCTTATAACTTTTCTGTTGCAAATAGACAAATCGTTAGATTCAAAATGAAAATATTGCATAAAACGTGACTAAACCAGAAAAACAAAGAAATAAATACGAAAACAATGGAAAAATAAGACAAAAAATGTTAAAAACGAAGCAAAACCATGGTGAAATAGCGTTTCTGCCCTTAAGTAAGGGGGCTATTGTCTTCGAGAGCACAACAGTTTCCTCAAGGCGGGAAAGGTTTATGAAAGAAACAGCTAATCAACACAAGACAAAAACAGAGACGTTGCGCATGAGCGAGGTCAAGCTTAAAGCAAAAGGCATTTTCTTTGACTTAGATGGCACCATTGTGGATTCACGAGACGCTTATGTGGAAGCAGCACGAACCGCCTTTCAAGCCATGGGACGAGAACCGCCCGAACCAAAAGCTGCTTTGGAGATTCCCCGCAGACTTGAACAGAATCAGCCAATTAACGACATCGTGAAAGCAGACGTACGCAGTTTCCTAGCCGTGTACTTGCGCACCTACTACGCCATAAGCGCGGAGAAAACCAAACCCATACGCGGCATCGCAGCCACACTGGAAGCCCTTTCTGCAAAAGCGAAACTCGCCCTCATAACTATGCGCAGCGTCCCCAAAAAAGCCGTAACAGCCGAACTTAAGCACTTTGGCATAGCTAAATACTTCACACATGTCGTAACTGCTTTGGATACCCATAAGCCGAAGCCCTCTCCTGAAGCTCTTATAAAAACCGTTAAAGCTCTTGATGTTCAAATTTGTGACTGCGTTATTGTTGGCGATTCTGTTAATGATGTGCGAGCGGGAAAAGCTGCAGGTGTCGCAACTGTGGCGGTGTTGTCAGGGCTTTTCAGTCGTCAAGAGCTTGTCAATGAAAATCCTGATCTGATTCTAGAGAGCGCTGTTGAGCTCCCAGTTTTTATGGAATAAGGTGTCAGCTAAATATTTCTGTAGGCGTAATATTGCCAAAAACCGCCTAAACCTGTTATATGCCAAACAAAATAAAGTTTAATACAAACCTCCAACTTTAATCAATGTGGAGAAGGTTTCAGAGCGGGGATTCGAATGAATTTCCTAGAAATAATGTTAGGAGAAAAACTAAGAGAGGCAGATCCAGCCTTAGACGTAGAGCACTCAGATCGTAAAGTTCTGCAAGTGACTTGCCAAGACTTTACAAACTACCTTAAGTTTCACTGGAATCTCATTGGGAAAGAAGCAAGTCAATGCGAACTTGTAGAGCGGCTTGAAAAGCTTTTCAAAGAAAATCCGGCTGAACTAGAAGAATTCTTGACTGTGTGGACAGGTGTGTGGCTTAAGAAATGGAAAGAGCGGGTCAAGCTTCTCATAGGTGACCAAAACATCAATAAATGGAATAAAGCCTCAAAGAACATTAGCAAGGCTGAGCCTCTGTGGAAAAAACTTGAACGTAAACAAGAAGTCCAAGAGGTTATAGTGGCGACTCTGATAAAGAACGGTGAAATCTGCGGCACTGAAATTCTCTCAGAAAACCTCTTGAAAATGGAGCTTGGGGAAAAGCGCGTGCAGAATCTCAAGGACAAAGAGCGAATCCTGACGGTTGTGAATAATACGTTGAGAAAGGCACGGGGCATGGCTCAAAGCAGGGGACCGCTTATCTTCGTTAAGATCGATAAAGGTTATTACGGCGCAACACATCGCTAAGCAAGTATTTTTACTTTTTTTGTTTTGTCCTTTGTCTTGCTGTAAAGAATGTTGAGTGTGGAATTGCACATTTTTTTCTTTAATGGAAAATGTTTTAGGCTATTCTTTGTTTTTGAAGTGTTTTTGTTTGCCATGCGTATTTTCTTATGGTGGTGGTTTCTCCGTAGCCGCAGGCGGCGCATCGTTTTTTGCGTACGTGGTAGGCGCGTCTTCCGCAGCGTCTGCAGCGTATGTGTACGACTTTGCCTGAGCGTTTGCCCATTGATGGTGTGCCTTTGCCCACTGGGTGTCACCTGGGCGGAGGAGAAATTAGGACTACGTTGTCTCCGCGGACGATTATGAGTCCGAGTTTTCTCATGTTTTCGATGTTTGTGGTGTCGTCTGTTTCTTCTAGAACGAGGTTTAGGTGCTGGTCGAAACCCTTTAGTCTTCCTCTTAGGCTTTTTCCGCCTTTTAGGCGTACGAGCACGATTTTGCCGAGGTTTTGTTCAAGGATTTCGGTGGTCATTTCGCTCATTTTGAACCCTCATGTACCGTTATGTCATTTACTACTTGGG